>Ga0116170_10001734_pt1 | contig 21735 bp, 20 predicted proteins | sample AD_JPNHW1_MetaG_FD_89797 | JGI IMG/M metagenome (GOLD analysis project Ga0116170, IMG submission 89797) | Active sludge microbial communities of municipal wastewater-treating anaerobic digesters from Japan - AD_JPNHW1_MetaG | ecosystem: Engineered > Bioreactor > Anaerobic > Digestate | place...
CCAGTAGCTACAGCTGTTTTCACATCAATCCAGTTACTTATTTCTGTTTCAGCGCCCCAATCGAAACCAGCAATCACGGCATATGAATAACTATGGTTTGCTTTCAGTCCGGTAACTTTATACGTTAATTCTTTTACTGAATAATCTTTTAGAATGAATTCCTGTGTCGCATTATCTGTAACACGTAATAAGTATGAGTTTGCACCCACTACTTCGCCCCAGTTAGCAGTAAACGAAGTGGAAGTTATTGCGGTAGCAGCTTTAGCTACCGGTGGTGCTGGCAATGTTGTAACGTCAATCCAATTGCTTATTTCTGATTTTTTTCCCGATCCGAAATCTGCGATCACAGCATATGTGTAACTATGGTTCGCTTTCAGTCCTGTAACTTTATAATAATAACCCTGTAAGGCATAATCTTTCAGAATAAATTCCTGTGTTGCTTCATCGGTAACACGTAACAAAAAGGAGGTTGCACCATCAACATCACCCCAGTTTGCGGCGAACGATGTGGACGTTATTTCAGTAGCAGCTTTAGCTACTGGTGCTGACTGCGCAGCTTGCGCGGTTGTTACATCAATCCAGTTGCTTATTCCTGACTGTACGTTCGAACTATAAACAGCGATGACGGCATACGAATAGCTATGGTTTGCTTTCAACCCGGTTACTTGATAGGAATGCTCTTGTAAGGAATAATCTTTTAAAATAAAATCCTGTGTTTCATTATCCGTAACACGCAATAAATATGAGTCTTCTCCCTCTACATCGTCCCAGTTTGCAGTAAACGAGGTAGAAGTTACTGCTGTAGCAGCCTTAGCAACCGGTGAAGCAGGCAAGGTGGTTACATCAATCCAGTTGCCAAAGTCGGAAGTTTCGTCACCAACTTTTACTTTCAGAAAATAGCGATACGTGTTTTTTGACTTCAAACCCGTCACAACAAGAAAGTTCTTAGTTGTTTCCTGATCCTTTATCACAAACTCCTGTGTTGTTTCGTCAACAACACGAAGATAATAGACACTGGCATTTGCCACAGCATTCCAGTTTGCTTTAAACGAGTTGGAAGAAATGTCGGTAGCAGCTGTTGCGACAGGTGGAGTAACAGCTTTCATCTCTTTCACTTCCGATGAAATTTCTTCATCTACATTGCTGGCTTTTACAGACATTGCCGACAAAACCACTGACAATCCTATAACTAAGGTAAATAAACATGAGAAATTAATTTTTTTCATTTTTTTCTTGTTTTAAATTATTTGAACGAATTACTTCATTTTTGCTTTTATAATCTATATTGACATATTTATAATCACCATTAAAGCTACTGATTAGAACTGTCTTTAATAGGACAATGGAGCACTATGTGTGTTTTGATGTTATGTTATCTAATAAAACAGAACAAATAAAATTGTTTATTTTATCAAAATTGGAATGAACTCTGATCTGTAGGAAATAACAATGTATGTGTAGGGAAAATGAAAGAAACTGCTTTTTGTAAGTAACAAAATTCGAAAACCTACCGCAATATCTGAGCAACTTTGGGGCAGGAATCGATCGATTCTCTCGAAAGGACAGAAAGAATTCCTGCTGTTCTTAAGGACTGTTTGCAGAAAAATAGCAGCGACTTGCAACACATTGGAGTAAATCAGCAGAGGTTCTTGACCTATTAGCTGCATTTGTAGACCATCTAGAGCTGCATAACGGGAAGCAACCGCAGCTGTTTTGTAAAAAGATACTGCTTGCCATGCAAACCTCGCCCTGACAAGTAAAATCTCAAAACCGATCAAAAATTGCTGTACCATGGTGCTTCTCGGTTGTGAAGCTTTACCATAACGACCGGAACGGAATTATCAAACAATAAAAAATAGAGAAAAATAATGTTTAATGACTGATTTACTTTGTTTTATTGATATTTCGGTGTAATTGTGGAGTGGCTTAAGAGGGTATGAAAGGAGCAAATAAATGAGGAGATCTCATTACTAAATAACTCATAAATACTACTTTCAAATATAATAATAATTTATTTTATATGTGTTCCATCCATACTAAATAATTTTTTGAATACGTTATAATTGCAAAATCAAAAAGCTTTTCCAGAGTGACCATTACTCGATTGGCTCTTTCATCTGCTGGTTGACACTGTCGTCTCGTACGGTCAATCTGCTCTTGAGGTAATCAGCATAAATAGCCCGGAATTTTTTGTCGTTCAACATCCCGTTTGTCTTTCAATATTCAAACGTAATGTGTGAACCTTATTCTTTTAAACGCACTTCAGCGAAAGCTTACTGACTAAAACCAAAAATGCAGGCTAAACATGCCTTCAGAAAACCCATTACACCCGACCAAAACTTATAGTATGACCAATAAAATAGATAGCAGCTCCAAACTAACAGTTGTTGAAGTGTTGCTTCACAATAGTGGTTTTGCTTTTGCCAATGACCTTTTCCAATTCTTCTTCACTGGCATTTCGAATTCCTTCTACCGATTTGAATTCGCGCAACAACACTTCCTTGCTCTTCTCCCCTATTCCCAGAATGGAATCCAGCTCCGACACAATCATCGACTTAGAGCGCCGGTCGCGGTGATGGGTAATCCCAAAACGGTGGGCTTCATCTCGCATTTTCTGGATTAGCTTCAATGTCTCTGAAGTTTTATCGATATACAGCGGCACCGAATCGCCGGGAAAATAGATCTCCTCCAGCCGCTTTGCAATACCAATAATTGGAAGTTTTCCCCGTAATTCAAGTTTTTCGAGTGCATTTAATGCCGCACCCAACTGCCCTTTTCCCCCATCGACCACCACCAGTTGCGGCAAGCGGGTTCCCTCATCGAGCATTCGTTTGTATCGACGGTAAATTATTTCCTCCATTGAAGCAAAATCATCGGGCCCAACAACGGTTTTAATATTGAAATGACGATAATCCTTCTTGGCCGGTTTCGCATTTTTAAACACCACACACGATGCAACCGGGTTTGTCCCTTGCAGGTTACTGTTGTCGAAACATTCAATATGGAAAGGAATCTCTTTTAGCTGTAAATCTTTTTGAGCGGTTTTCAGAATGCGTTCTGCCGGAGTTTCGTTTTGCAACAAAGAATTTTTCTTCATCCTTTCAAGAATGTAATACTTCACATTCTTCTCCGACAGGTCGAGCAGCATTTTTTTATCACCACGCTGCGGAACAGTATATTTAACGCCCTCGAGTTCAAACGAAGGTTTAAACGGGACAATCAGTTCAGTGGCATTACTCCTGATTCGTTGCCTGATTTCAGTTATGCCGGTCAATAGCAAATCTCCATCAATTTCTTCAACCCTTTCTTTAATTTCGAGGGTGAACGATTGAATGACGCATCCATTGATGATTTTCAAAAAATTGACGTAGGATATCTGCTCCTCCCGTTTAAATGAATAGACATCTACATTATGAATTGTTGGGCTAACCACCGTCGATTTTGCCTGATAGTTTTGCAGAATTCCCAATCGCTCTTTAAAATGTTGCGCCATTTCAAAATCAAGTTCCTCGGCATATTTCTTCATCATCCTCTTTTGGGAAGCGATTACTGAACCAATGTTTCCTCTAAGAATAGTTTTGATTTCTTCAATTCCCTCGTTGTAATCTGTTTCTCTCTGATGTGCCTCGCAGGGTCCTAAACAATTACCAATGTGGTATTGAAGACAAACTTTAAATTTTCCACGTGAAACATTTTCTTCTGATAGATTCAAATTACAAGTTCTAAGTTTGTACGATTGACGAAAAAGTTCAAGTAAAGTACGAACCATTATTACCGAAGTAAATGGACCAAAATAATCTGAGCCGTCTTGTTCGAGTCGACGGGTCTGAAAAACCCGGGAAAATCTTTCGTTCCTAATACAAATCCAAGGATAAGTTTTATCATCCTTCAGCATAATGTTATACCGCGGCTTGTATTTCTTGATCAGATTGTTTTCAAGAATCAACGCATCCTGCTCGGTTTCTACCACAATGGTACGTATATCGACAATATTACGTACCAAAATAGCCGTCTTCCGATTATCATGGGTTTTAGTGAAGTATGAAGAAACCCGCTTCTTTAGATTTTTGGCCTTGCCAATATAAATAATTGTTCCCTCACGATCGAAATATTGGTAAATACCAGGCTCATCGGGTAACGATGCAACAATGTTCCTTAGTTTTTCGGCAACGTACATCTACGACTGAAGATCAATAAAATGAAACTGATTGACATCAAACAGTCCCTTATCGCCCAATTTCAATTCAGGAATAACCAACAGAGAAAGGAATGCCAGGGTCATAAAAGGTGTTCTCAGGTTTGTCTCCCCCACCCTTCGATTGATCTTTTCATATTCGGAAGCTACAACCTGATATGGTTGATCAGACATTAAGCCAGCAATTGGCAATGGCAAAATAAATTCACCTTCGCTATCAACAGTAGCCAAACCCCCTTTATGATGCTGAATAAGTTGTATACAACGAAGGATAGAAGCATCATCGGTACCTGTTACTATTATATTGTGCGAATCGTGAGCAACACTGGTTCCAATAGCACCCTGTTTTAAACCAAAGCCCTTCACAAAACCAATTGACGGCTTTGCCTGTTCATAGCGATTAAGTACAACCAGTTTCAAAAGATCATTACTAACATCGGAATCCAGAAATTCATGGTCAGTTGTTACCTCCATCATAAGATGCTTCGTTAACAACGAATCCTTAATAATTTCAATAACATGTAACTTTTTTCCTTTTTGTGCCTTTACCTGAAAATCAGATAAAGAAACCCGATTTGAATAAAAATTATTAATAGGAACAATCGTCAAAGCAGGAACAGTTACACTGGTTCCATCAAAAACCTCTTCCCCATCAATAAATGTTTTCCGTATGGAAAAATCACTTAAATTATCGACAACAATAAAATCGGCAGGATCTCCATTCCGAAGAAAACCAACATTCAATTGATAATGGTCAATCGGATTTTTTGTGCAAGCCTGAATAATGTTTTGAATAGAATATCCCTTTTTCAGCGATCGTCTGACTAAATTATCGATATAAAACCGGAGAAAATCATCGGGGTGAGAATCGTCTGTACAAAACATGACCGTCATAGGATGAAGATCTACCAACGGAGAAAGCATTTCAAAATCTCGTGCCGCACTCGATTCTCGCAGCATAATTTTCATTCCAAGTTCTTTTTTTTCCAATGCTTCCTGCAATGAGGTACATTCATGATCGGTTGAAATACCCGCTTCAAGATATTTTTTCAAATTAGTCCCAGAAAGTAACGGAGCATGACCATCGATCTTTTTACCAAATTTTTTGACCAATTCAATTTTTTCAAGCACCATGGGATCATCGTAAATCACTCCGGGAAAATTCATCATTTCTGAAAGATGAGAACACTTTTCAGAAAGAAGCAATTCTTCAATCTCTTTTACACCAATTCGAGCACCCGAAGATTCGAAATCTGTCGCCGGGACACACGATGGAATTCCGGTAAAAATCTTCATTGGTGTTTTTTCAGAATTTTCAATCATGAAGTTGATTCCCTCCAATCCGCACACATTAGCTATTTCATGCGGATCGGTAACTGCAGCTACTACACCATGGCTGATACAAACTTTTGAAAACTCAATTGGTGAAAGCATTGTGCTTTCAATATGAATATGTGAATCTATCAACCCTGGTAGCACAAACTGCGATTCAAAAACAGAATTATCTACTTCAAAACTCAAAATTTTGTTGTCAAAAAAAAGGGTTCCTTTATAAAAATCCTGCCTATCAGGATCAAATATATTTCCTGAAATTTTTTTCATAGTGTTTCACGTGGAACTAACGTCCTAACATTACTAAAAGAATACTAATATCAGCAGGCGACACTCCAGGAATTCGACTAGCCTGTCCAATAGTTTTAGGCTGAATGTTCTGTAGCTTTTGTCGTGCTTCAGTCGAAATAGACGACAAAGAAAGATAGTCAAATTTGTTTTCTATAACAATATCATCCAATCTTTTAAACTTATCAGCCAAAAGTTTTTCACGCTCAATATAACCTGAATATTTAATCATTATCTCTGCAGAATCAAGAATTTCATTTTTCCTCTCACCCAGATTTTTAACTATTTTCTTTAAAGCCGGAACATGATCAACTACATCAGCAAGGTTTATTTGCGGTCTTGTTATAATATCAATTAATTTTACACCCTGCTTTAAAGGAGTACTCTCTTTTGAAATCAGGAAATCATCGATCTGATTGGGTTTTATACTATAATCCGAAAGAAATTTGATCAAAGAATCCCTCTTTTCAATCTTTTCTTCCAATAGATCCATTCGTCTTTTACAAGCCAGACCAATCTTATACCCCATTGGAGTCAGTCGTTGATCAGCATCATCCTGCCGAAGCAATATTCGGTATTCGGCCCTTGAGGTAAACATTCTATAAGGTTCATCTACTCCTTTGGTAACCAAATCGTCGATCAAAACCCCAATATACGCTTCATCACGACCAAGAACAAATTCAGGTAACTGATGTGCTATATTATGCGCATTAATTCCTGCCATCAGTCCCTGTGCTCCAGCTTCCTCATATCCAGTAGTACCATTAATTTGTCCGGCAAAAAATAAATTTTTGACTAACTTTGTTTCAAGTGTTGGTTTCAATTGTGTTGGATCAAAATAATCGTATTCAATTGCATATCCGGGTCTGAAAATTTTTACATTTTCAAAACCTACAATCGAACGTAATGCTTTCAACTGAACATCCCAAGGTAACGAGGATGAATAACCATTAAGATAGTATTCAATATTGTCCTCCCCTTCAGGTTCCAAAAAAAGTTGATGATGATCTTTCTCTGAAAAAGTCTTCAATTTTGTTTCAATACTTGGACAATATCTTGGACCCTTACTTTGGATCGTTCCATCAAACATTGGCGACTCATCAAAGCCTGTTTCCAAAATTGAATGTACCTCGAGATTTGTATAAGCAATATAACAGGACAACTGCTTAAGTTTTGTCGAATTCTCAGGAAGAAAAGAAAATTTATAAAAATCTTCATCACCTTTTTGCTCCGTTAACTTACTGAAATTTACTGTTCTGCCATCAATTCTAACAGGAGTTCCGGTCTTCATCCTTCCAACAGTAAAACCAAATTCAAAAAGCTGCTCAGTGAGGTGCTTCGATTCAGGCTCAGAAATTCTTCCACCATGTTGTTTGAACTGGCCAATATGGATCAAGCCATTCAAAAAAGTTCCGTTTGTCAAAACAACGGAATTAGCATAAAATTTTACACCCAACTCTGTAATGACACCCTTTACAACATTATTTTCAAAAATGAGAGATGAAACTACTCCCTGCCAAAAATCAATGTTCACATTTTTTTCAAGATACGATCTCCAGGTCTTTGTAAAAAACATACGGTCACACTGTGCCCTTGGACTCCACATTGCGGGACCCTTTGACCTATTCAACATTCTAAATTGGATTGTTGATTCATCGGTTACAATACCTGCATATCCTCCTAGAGCATCAATCTCGCGTAAAATCTGACCTTTCGCTATACCACCCATTGCCGGATTGCACGACATTTGTGCGATCTTAGTCATATCCATGGTAATTAACAGGACTTTTGAACCCAAATTTCCAGCTGCCATAGCAGCTTCGCAACCCGCATGACCAGCTCCTACAACTATTACATCGTATTGAAAATTCATATTTATAGATTGTAAATGAAAGCCTCAGAACATACTTCTATAAAGTTCCAAGGCAATATTCTCTCTTTTTCTCATCTCAGCAATTTCCTCATCCAAATGATCATTAAAACCTAACAAATGCAAAACTCCATGTATAATAACCCTTAAAAATTCATCTTGTTCAGTAACATGAAATTCAATTGCATTTGATTTAACAGTTTCAACACTAATAAAAATATCACCAGAAATAATTTGTTCGGTATTGTAATTAAACGTAATGATATCAGTATAATAGTCGTGATTCAGGTAGGTCTGATTAATCGTAAGAAGATACTTATCAGAACAAAAAATAACAGAAATATCTCCAGTTTTGTATTCAAAAGATAAAACAGTACTTTTTATCCACTTTTTAATATTCCAAAAGGGTAGTTTAGGCCTAACAATATCTTCATTAAAAAAATTAATCACTTGTTTTATAGAATATTAGTTTAACACAAGAACCATTATTAAGAAAAGAAATCTCATCGGCATATTTCATCATAAAGAAGATTCCCCTACCCGATTCTCTTCTTAAATTATCAAACAATGTAGGATCAGAAACTGAATTAAAATCAAAACCATCTCCTTCATCCTCCACTATAAATACATAGGAATTACATTCATCATAAAAAAAAATTTGTACAAACTTTGTTATATCATTTCTATTTCCGTGTTGTATAGCATTGTTAATAGCTTCAAAAATAGCAATATAAATCCGACAATATAACTTCCGTGATAAACCAAACTGGGAATGAATTGAATTCAAAAAATCTTCAATTTCACAAAACCTATTTACCGATGAATTTATTTTTATAAATTTCTCCATTAACGCTGTCTAATACATGAATATAATTCTGATACTTATCCTGATAATAAGAATTTAAAATTAATTTATTTTTTAAAAGTTTCTCCTCAAAGTTATTGATTGTCTTTTCCTTTTCAAACTGTTTTGGAATTTCATTAAAAAATTGATTCTTTGCAGTAGTCGATTTTCTTTTTTCATCCATATTTCGTTCATTCTCTGAACGATCAGCCTCCAAAAGTCGTGTCATAATTTGCTTTTGTCTTTCAATGGTTGAATTGGAAATATTATTTCTCAAAATATCATCTCTCACATTATTCAAAAGTTGATCAGCCTTCTTCAGCGTTTCATAAGCATCGCTTCCAACCTGACCCTGATTCATCATTTTCTGTAACAAATCATGCATAGCCTCCTGCTGCGAAATAGCCTTACCCATTTGTTCATTAAGAGCCTTACCAGATGAACCATCTTTCATCATTTGCATCGCCTTTTCCAATTGCTGTTGAAGACTTTTTTGCATACTTTTTAAAGAATTGCTCATACTATTAGGATTTGGATTATTGCCAGGTTTATTGCAATTTTTATTACCTGGCATGGAGCTTTTCATATTTTTTTGTAACTGGTTAACAATTTCAGATAATAACAAAGACAACTCATTTACAGACGTTAAAACTTTTTGCTGATTAATCAAAACAGTTGAAATTGAGTTATCGTTATAATTTTTAACGATATCACTAAAATGAAATTGTATGTCAACTAATTCCTGATTTATTTTACTATTCAGAGAAGGTTCTCTTTCAGCCAATGAATAAAGAGAATCCTTAATAATAACAAAATCTGAAAATAATTTATTTTGTTTAGTAAAAGTTAAAGAATTGAAATTATTGACATTAGTGGTTTTAATTAATTTTTCTTGATCAAAACTAAAAATAACCAAATTATCAAGTATTTGTAATAAGTCTTCTAAATTCTCAGATTGTCGTTCAGTGAATAACGATTGCATCATTTGACTCATCTTAAAATCAAGATCCTTCAAATTCTTTGAATTCTTTTTCATTGAATCTTTTGCCTTGCTTTTATTTGACTTATCCAAGTTATCAGTAGTATTTGAAAATTCTTTATTAATATCATTAAACTCCTGTTTAAAATCGAATAAATTAAGAGGTTGTTTAGTTTCCTCATTCAACTTATTAATTTCTTCATATAATTTTTCTGCATCAGAAATTTTATCTTTTAACGCCTTCTCCTTCTCTAATATTTTATCTTTATCGAATCCTTTTTCAAAATCCTCCATGTTTTTATTATGCTCCTCTGAAATTTTTGAAAGGTCTTTTGACAACAAATCCAATTGTTGTTGCATTTGCATTTGTTTCAACATTTCCAGATTCTTATCAAGTTGTTTTGAGAGATCATCAAGAGAAATATCCAGTTTATCCTTGAGATCTTTCATACCCTCCTTATTTCGATCCTGCATCATTTTGTTGAATTCATCTAGTAATTTTTTCAAATCATCTGACATGACATTATCTAACAAATTCTGAATTTGTTTCTGTTTATCAAGTATTTCCTTACTTTGATCGGTGAATGATTTCAAATAATTATTAATTTCATCACTTTTATCTTTCAAATTTTCAATTTCCTTATCTATATTTTGCTTCTTAGAAACAATTGAATTAGTTATTTCTTTTCTATCCCAATCAGTTAATTCACTATTAATCATTTTCTTTTCAACTTCCATGAGATCTTTTCTTAACTTATCAGTAAAATTCTGGCTATTAGAAATAATATCCTGAATAGCATTAAATTGATTATTTTGATTTTTAACAATTTCATTCTCATCAGGAAATTGAAAAGAAAAAACTTCACTATTAGAACTCTTTGATCCATTAATTTGATCATTGTCAGAAACTACAAAATAATAATCAAACGATTGATTTATATTTTTTAACTCAGCAAAATCATAAGCAAAATAAAACTGCTGACTGGAAAGGTTTGATGAAATATTTAAAGGAATAGTAGTGTCAATTACGTTATTTGACTTAATAACAAATAACAACTTACTAAATCCGTAATCATCAGCTATATCTCCAACAAAATAAAACTTGGTAAAATCAATACTATCAGATGCTTTTTTGACAAATATAGATGGAAACTGATCTTTTATAACGGAAAGACTAAACTTAAGATAATCTTCTAAATAGAAAAATTCATTTTTTAATGAAACAGTAATTTTTCTGTTAGCAATATATGATTTATGAAATTCAAAAGAATTCTTTTCAGTTTTAAAAGCAAGATTATTATTTAAAATAGAATCACCTTCATTTATAAAAATAGAATCAGTCTGAACTGAATTAAAGAAAAAATAAACATGAGTTCCTTCCGGAACAACAAATTCTGTCACATTATCGAGTTCTTCGCTTTTTAAAGAAGTATAAGCAGGCTTTTCCAAACGAACAGAAAAACTCTTTAAAAAAGGCTTTTCCAAAATGGTAATTTTATAAAATTGAGAGGCAAATTTTTCATATTCAAACCTGAAAAAAATATCATTATTAAGATTATTAAACTTATAAGAAAAATATCCAACTGAATCTTTCTTCATCAAAAAACTTTTACCTCCAATAGAAATATTTAAATAAGTAACATCAGTTTTTCCTGTAACTTTTACATTCAATTCGAAATCTTCACCTTTTCCAGCTGACAATTTATTATTTAAAACAATAAAATTATAAGGTGATGGTTTTTGAAATGATTCTTTATAATTAATAAGACGATAGGTTGAGTCAGAAAAATATTTTGGAGAAAATAAGCTAACAATAAAAGAAAATAAAAGAATTCCAATAAAATAGTAAAACAAATAAAGATTTTCTCTTAAATTAATAGAATCTCTAAAAGAAAATTTGTTAATCTCTCCTATTTTCTGTTCTATACTTGATACAATTAAATCTTTTGAATAGATAGAAGAATCATACTCTTCATTCAATTCGATAATATTTAAAAGTTTATCTTTAATTTCAGGAAAATACTTAACTATTATGTCATTAATTTGACGTTCAGATAACCTTCTTAAGTATCCCAATAACTTAGCTAATGGTAAACAAACCAGATAAATAAAAGATAAAAGAAAAAAAAGTATAAAACCAAAAAAAAAGAAAGTCTTTAGTTGTACTTTTAAATACAGAAAGTATTCTAGCCCCAACAACAAAAAAAAGCACAAAAACACAAGAATGAACCAAAAAAATAAGCCTTTATAGATCTTATTTAAGTAATACTTCCTTGTGAATTGTTTCAATTTTTCCTCAATAACCGAAAAAGATTTTACCATTACCTATAAATAATACGTTATTATACAATTGAAAACAGATAAATGTCTCAACAAAAATTTCATTCATCAAAATTAAGAAACAGTTCTTTTCCTGTTAATAAGTTGTAAAAATACATTTACTATTTTTACAGAAGTAAATTTCTTTAATTCAAAATAAATAATAAGCGCTACAAAAATTCAACCTTAAAAAATTTTACAAATTATTTAAGCTTTAATTTTAAAAGCAAAATTAACAGGTTAATAATTAGAAAAACAAAAAAAATCAATTATTAACATTTGTTAATTTCTTTTTTAAATTATTAATTAATAGATAAATAAAAAAATTGAAGAATTAAATGATTGTTAAAAAAACAATGAATTTCTGTAAACAAAAAAGATTAAAAAAGATTTTAACAATTTGAACAGTCAAATATCATTAGAATAAGACTTAAATTTTTAATTTTAAAAAATATATATTTGCACCGAAACTTTGTTAATAAGAGAGAGGACGTTTGGTAAGCTATGAAAGAAAGTTTGTCTATTTTGTTGGTTGAAGATAATATTCTGAATCAACGTATAACTACATTCAGCTTGAAAAAATTCAACCATGAAGTTGATATTGCAAACAATGGTTTGGAAGCTGTTAACAAATATCGTGAGAAAGATTACGATGTAATACTCATGGATATTATGATGCCGGTAATGGATGGACTGGAAGCAACAGCTCAAATAAGAAAATTAGAAAAAGAAACTCCATCGAAAAATCATACTCCTGTTATAGCCATAACAGCGAATACATTAGACAATGACCGGGACAAATGTATTGCAACCGGCATGGATGAATATATGGCTAAACCTTTCGATATGAATAGGTTAAATGAAATTTTTAAGGAATTGAATATTATAGCTTAAGTTCATATCTTTAAGCCATTATTCTACAGAAATGGCTAGAAACTTCGATGTACGGGATAATTGTATTTCCGAATCAGATAAAGAAATAGAAAAAAAGTTAAGACCTTTAACTTTTAATGATTTTCATGGACAAAAGAAAATAATTGAAAATCTAAAAGTTTTTGTCAAGGCTGCTAAATTACGCTCCGAAGCGTTGGATCATGTATTATTGCATGGTCCTCCGGGTTTGGGAAAAACTACATTATCCAATATTATTTCGAACGAATTAGGAGTAGGAATTAAAATTACTTCTGGACCCGTGTTGGATAAGCCTGCAGACTTGGCAGGTTTATTAACCAATCTTGAACCTTTTGATGTCCTTTTTATCGACGAAATTCATCGTTTAAGCCCCGTTGTTGAAGAATATTTGTATTCAGCTATGGAGGATTATAAAATTGATATTTTGATTGATAAAGGACCTAGTGCACGTTCTATTCAAATTGAATTAAGTCCTTTTACATTGATTGGTGCAACAACCCGATCGGGTTTGCTTACGAGCCCTTTACGAGCCCGTTTTGGCATTAATGCCCACTTGGAGTATTATGATACGGAAGTGTTGGATTATATCATTAAAAGGTCAGCACAAATTCTTGATGTTCGAATTGAAGACCAAGCAGCGATTGAGATTTCGAAAAGAAGCAGAGGAACTCCCCGAATTTTAAATGCTCTTTTGCGAAGGGTTCGTGACTTTGCCCAGGTAAAAGGAAATGGTATAATTGATTTGGAAATAACCAATTATGCATTGGATGCTTTGAATATTGACCGATATGGTTTGGATGAAATGGATAACAAAATTTTGTTGACCATCATCGATAAGTTTAAAGGTGGTCCTGTAGGTTTAAATACAATCTCTACTGCTGTTGGTGAAGATGCTGGAACAGTGGAAGAAGTATATGAACCATTTCTTATTAAAGAAGGCTTTTTGAAAAGAACTCCCCGTGGAAGAGAAGTTACTGATTTGGCATATAAGCATTTGAATAAATCGAAAATAAACGATATTGATTTGTCTTTGTTTTAAATTTATTCAAAACTGACAGCAAACATTTTGGGCCAAAGTTTACCTGTTACGTAAATCAAATCTTCACTTTTATTATAGGCAATACCGTTTAAAACATCTATGGAAGAATTGTTTACGTAGTTTAATAATCCTTCCATATTTATATAAGCTAAAACTTTTCCGGATGAAGCTTCAATCTTTAAGATAATATTGCTCATCCATATGTTGGCATAAATAATTCCATCAACATATTCCAATTCATTGATATTGTTTAAAACCCCATTGTTGTCACAAATTTCAATGGTTTTAACTATCTGAAAATTCGAAGGATCGATAAAATTCACCTTTGATGTACCATCACTCATTATTAAATATTTACCGTCATTGCTCATTCCCCAGCCTTCGGTAGAGGAAAAAGAAAATTCACCTTTTTTTTCAAATGTGTTTAAATCGTAAATGAATCCCTTCTTTGATTTGTATGTGAGCTGATATATTTTATCGTTTAAAATAGTAATTCCTTCCCCAAAATATTGGTCATCAAGTGACACAGAAGAATATATTTTTCCTGATTTCCAGTTATAAGATATTAAATAGGAAGAGCCATTGTTGCCCGTACCTTCATAAAGTAATCCGTTGTGAAATTAAAACCTTCTGTAAAATATTTAGGGTTGTGAGGATAAGTATTAACAATTTTGAAGGATGATTTTTTTGGAACAATATCGGAAGCAATCAAAATAGTTGAATAATTACTGGCTTTTACTCCATCGGTTTTTTCAGCTATAGTTTGAATTGTATGATTACCTGGTAAAAGATTTTTTGTACTGAATGATTTAATAAAATCAAGATCAGTAGTTGTTACTATAATTTGGTTATCAATAAGTAAATCAATTTTTTTTATTTTTCCTTCTTTTATTTTTGTATGGAAATTTACGGTGAAATCATTTCCAAGGGTAACAATTTTATTTGAAGGTGTAATCTGTATATTTGTAACTGGTTTTCGGGAATAAGTCGATTTGTTACTACATCCTGAAATCACGATGAAAACTGTAAAAATCGATAATAGTAGAGTTTTGTACATATTAATAAAGCTTTAGGTGGCAAATTTTGAAAAAAACAATTTGTATTGAAAGTAATTTGTTAAAAACTTTGCGAATAATTATCAACTAAATTTTTCTGTAATTGAAAGCAATAAAACGACTTACTGGCGAAACCGCAATTTATGGAATGCCAAGCATTATTGGACGGTTTTTAAATTGGTGGTTAAATCCTTACTGGACATATATTTTTATCAATCAAGCTGAGTTGGGAAGCATTATCAATGTTTATGCTTACGTAGCTTTTTTGTTTGTTGTTTTGACGTATGGATTGGAAACAGGTTTTTTCAGGTTTGCAGCTAAAGAGCAAAATTCAGACAAAGTTTTTTCAACTTCGATGATTTCTTTGCTTTTTACTTCATTTTCGTTTGTTCTTCTCGTATTAGTGTTTAGAGACAATATTTCCTCTTTGCTTGAAATGAGCGGACGAACTGATTTTATTATAATCATGGGCATAACAGTTGCTCTCGATGTTTTGTCAAGTATACCTTTTGCAAAATTAAGATTACAGCACAGGCCCTTACGGTTTGCTTATATAAAGTTTATTAACATCGGTGTGAATATTGCTTTTAATCTCATTTTTCTTTCCTTGATTCCACTTCTTATTAAACATTTTCCGAATGGGATTTTTTCCAAAATATATGATCCAACTTTTGGCATTGGCTATGTGTTTCTTTCAAATCTGATATCTTCTGTTATCACCTTGCTTTTATTGTTTCCTGAAATGAAAGTCAAATATCAATTCGATTCTGGTTTATGGAAACGAATGATCAGTTATTCATTTCCAATATTGATCGTTGGAATAACGGGAATGATTAATCAAAACGTGGACAAAATATTGCTTCCAAAAATGCTTCCAGACTCAATGGAACCAATGAAACAACTGGGCATTTATGGTACAGCTTTTAAAATGGCCGTACTTTTAAACATGTTTGTTCAGGCATTTCGATTTGCCTTTGAACCTTTCTTTTTCTCTCAGAAAGAGGGCAAGGAATCTAAAACTATGTATGCTATTATTATGAAGTATTTTGTGATTTTTGGGTTAGTCATTTTTCTTTTCATGTCCACATTTATCGATCTATTTATAAAAATCAATGCAGCTCAATATCGCGACGCCGTTGGAATTGTTCCTATCGTTATGATGGCCAATTTTTTCATGGGAATTTACTTTACATTGTCGCTTTGGTACAAATTGACCGACATGACAAAATATGGGGCATATCAGGGAATTTTAGGCTCTGTTGTAACAATCCTCATTAATGTATTATTAATTCCTGTAATTGGTTATTATGCCTGCGCAATAGCCATATTGGCATGTTTTGTTGTGATGACAGTAGTTTCCTATTTTGGAGGAGAAAAGCATTATCCAATTAATTACGATTTAAAAAGTTTTTTCTTTTATTTGGGAATGAGTGTTCTGTTTTTTGGAATTTATTGGTTATTCCGTAAAGAAGGATCTCCAAAATATTGGTTAGCTTTTGTTATCAATGCTGCATTCTTTTTAATTGTATTTTTTAAAGAGAAAAAAGAATTTTTAATTCTTTTTAAAAATTGAAAATATTACATCATAAATAATTAATAAAAATGGAAAAGATTAAGATTGCCCTTGCTTCCGATCATGCCGGATGGGAAAGAAAACAGACAGTAATGGAACATTTAAAGGCAAGAGGAATTGAATTCAATGATTTTGGGGCATTTTCAGATCAAAGTACCGATTATGCCGATTGGGCACATCCTATGTCAACTGCAGTAGAAAACGGGGAATTTACCTTTGGAATATCGTTATGCGGAAGTGGCAATGGTATAAATATGACTGCCAATAAACATCAGGGAATTCGTTCTGCATTGTGTTGGATTCCTGAAATTGCCGCATTGGCCCGTCAGCACAACGATGCAAATGTGTTGGCACTTCCTGCAAGGTTTATTTCTGATAAAGAAGCAGTTGAAATTGTTGATGCTTTTTTGGATTCAACATTTGAGGGAGGTAGGCATTTAATCAGGATAAACAAAATTCCTTTAAAAAGTTAAGATTGTTACGTATTTTCATATCTCATTTTAAAAACATTATTTTTAGAATTGTTTTGAATAGTATTCAGTCTTTAATTGTTGGTTAAACGGACAGAAAAAATAAAAATCACATTAATGTAGCAAATTATGCTCTCAAATACTTGTAAATATGCGATAAGATCGATGATTTACCTTGCAAATAATGCCCAGAACGGGAAAAAAGTAGGGATAAAAAAGATTACCGAAGATCTGAATATTCCCCAGCCATTTCTTGGAAAAATATTGCAAAAACTTGCAAGGGAGAATATTCTTTGTTCTGTAAAAGGACCTCATGGTGGTTTTTCGTTAGGTAGGGATGCAACTGAAATATCACTGTATGATATCATCGTACAGATTGATGGGGAAAATTATTTTAATAGTTGTATTATTCGTCTCGAATCGTGTAGTTGTTTTACCGAAGAAATTTCTACCTGTCCGATACATAAAAGGTTTAGTTCAATGCGATCGGAATTGATTTCATTTTATCAAAACACTTCTTTGGCAGATATTATTGACGATTTTGAGATTTCGGGAGAAGAAATAAGATTTTGATTTTTCATCAAAATACCGGTACCGATGTTGATATTATTGTTATTCAATGCAGGTAGTTGTAATTTAATTTCAATCATTTATGTCGGGCATTTATTTTCATATACCTTTTTGTAAAACAAGATGCAACTACTGTGATTTTTACAAGTCGACCAACGTGTCTTTGATTCATTCTTTGAAACAGGCAATAAAAGATGAAATAACGTTACGGATAGATTTTATTGAAGATAAGCTGGTTCAAACAATATATTTTGGAGGAGGGACACCATCGTTATTGAATGGTAATGATATAGAAGAACTTATAACGACTATTTCTCAATTATTTATATTGGGAGAGTCCTTGGAAATTACGCTTGAGGCCAATCCAGATGATCTAACGCCTAATTATTTGAGATCTCTTAAAAAAATTGGTATAAACAGGTTGAGTATTGGTATTCAATCATTTTCCAATCAGAATCTCAAATTTATGGGCAGAAGGCACAATTCCGATCAGGCAATTGATGCAGTGAAGAATGCTCAAAAAGTAGGTTTTGATAACATTAGCGTAGACTTGATTTATGGAATTCCGGGACTTACTTTTCAACAATGGCAAACCAATCTAAAAACAGTTTTTGATCTTGACATTCAACACCTGTCAGCTTACCATCTAACCTATCACGAGGGTACTTTTTTTTATAATCAATTGCAGAAAGGGTTGATCTATGAGGTTGAAGAAGAGGAGAGTATTTTACAATTTGAAGAGCTGATAAAGGTTGCCGAAGAAAATCAATTTATTCATTATGAAATTTCAAATTTTGCCCGGAAAGGATTTTATTCCAGGCATAATTCTTCCTATTGGAATCAGGTGGAATATTTGGGCTTGGGGCCATCCGCTCATTCTTACAATAAAAAATCGAGGTACTGGAATGTTTCCGATTTGTCTGATTATATTGAAGCAATAAACCTGAAAAGAGTTGCAGGCGAAGGTGAACTACTAACGATAAACGATCGGTTTAACGATTATATTATCACTGGTTTAAGAACCATTGAAGGTATTAATTCGGCATATATAGAAAAAGAATTTGGAAAGAAATATTCCGATGCTGTTGAACAAATAACGCAGAAATATCTTTTAAATGGAAAAGTAAGAAAGGAAGAGAACAGGATAAAAATTGAAAAGAAAAGTTTGTTGATTTCCGATCAGATTATATCTGATTATCTTTATCTTGAAAATAAGTAAAAATGAACATCGAATCTCTCAGAGAATATTGTCTGTCAAAAAACGGAGTAACAGAGGGATTTCCTTTTGATGAAACAACCTTGGTTTTCAAAGTTATGGAGAAAATGTTTCTATTAACTAGTCTTGATGATGAGTTTTCGATTAGTGTGAAGTGTGATCCGGAGAAAGCCATAGAACTCCGTGAATTGTATCCGGCAGTTATTCCGGGGTATCATTTAAGTAAAAAGCATTGGAATACTGTCTTTTTGGATGGATCGCTCAGTGATTCATTAATTCAATCATTTATTGATCATTCATATCAAATGGTAGTGCAGAGCCTTTCCAAAAAGCAACAGATCGGACTATCTAAAAAATAAGAAAATGAATAAAATTGATTTTGACCTAAAAGCTGAATACATTGAATTGATCAAACTGCTAAAATTAGTTCGGATTGCTGAAAGCGGGGGTCAGGCTCAACTTTTTGTTGAAAACAGAGAGGTTAAGTTAAACGATGTAATAGAAACGCGTAAAAGAGCCAAATTGAGAAGAAATGATGTGGTTGAAATTTTCGATTACCGAATCAAAATAAAATAAAAAAGCCGGAAATTGGGGCTTTCCGGCTGAAGTTAAGCTTGTGCGCTTGGGGTGTGTGGTTGGAAAAGAGAAAATTAAACTGGTTTTGATTAAGCGTGTCAAAGTTATAAAAAGTTCAATTCATTCAATCAGTGTGATATTTTTCATTTATAAACGGCGTATTTTCATTTATGAACGTTCAGAATTCGGTGTCGAACGGATGTTTTTTATTGATTAAGCTATTTCAACCATTCCTTTTTTATAAGACTATATACTTCTAAATCAATATAATTGAAATTATGCTTTTCACCCTGTCTTTCAACGCCTTCAAGGGTAAACCCAAATTTCTTTGGTATTGCCGAACTTTTGTTATTTTCTACTCCACATTTGATTTGAATACGGTTCATTTCGAGTTCTTCGAAAATAAATCGGATTATTTTGTTTACCGATAAGGAAACAATTCCTTTACCAGTCATTTTTTCAATGAGCCAATATCCGATCTCTATTCTTCGGTTTAAATAATCGATGTCTTTTAAGCCAATTAACCCCGAAAACTCATTTTTATACCAGATTGTAAAAATTTCCTGACGACGTTCAACATCATCGACAATCGATTTCACAAAAGAAAGAGTATCTTTTTCCGTACGCGTTGTATCAATAAATGGTAACCATTTTCGCAAAAAGAAACGATTTTGATCGATTGCATTAAAGATTGTTTGAGAGTCGGATAGATCGAGAATTTTTAAAATAATTTCATCATTTACGACTAACTTATTTATAATCATTTTTTTATATTTATCAATTCGAAAATAACTATTCAATTATCAAATGGATTATTATATTTGTAAAAATGGAAAAAAAATGAGAACAAAATATTATTTTACAATTCTGTTTTTATGTGTGTTGGGTTTTTCTTATGGAAATAATCCGCAGACCAAGGAAAGCAGTGAAAAAATGGTTTTAATAAAGACCAAATTTGGCGATATGAAAGTGAAACTTTATAACGAAACGCCAAAACATCGGGATAATTTTCTGAAACTTACCAGGGAAGGATTTTATAATGATTTGTTGTTCCATCGGGTAATAAAAAACTTTATGATCCAAGGAGGTGATCCTCAATCAAAAGGTGCCTCATCCAGAAAGCAGTTGGGTGGAGGTGATGTGGGATACGAAATTCCTGCTGAATTCGATCCGAATTTTTTCCATAAAAAAGGAGCTTTAGCTGCTGCCCGAATGGGTGATGATGTAAATCCTGAAAAGAAATCATCGGGATGTCAATTCTATATTGTCCAGGGGAAGGCTTATAATATACCAACCCTCAATAAGATGGAAGAAAAGCAGAAAACCCAGTTGGTTCAGGCAGAAGCGAATAAAATTACGAAGCAAAGGCAGAAGGAAATGCAACGGCTTCAGAAAGAGGGGAAAACAGATAGTATTCTAATTGTTAAAAACGAAATTGTAAAACAGGCTGAAAGCCAAGTTGATCCTGAAGCGTATAAGTTTAGCAGTGAACAAAGAACTGCTTATACAACTATTGGAGGGACACCTTTTTTAGATAGAGCATATACTGTTTTTGGAGAAGTTGTAGAAGGCTTAAATGTAATTGATTCAATTGCCAATGTTAAAACTGCTCCCGGAGACAGACCTCTTGAAGACATTAAATTTCAAATTATTGAGATTAAATAAACAGTTCTCTAATACCATTTAAGAAGATCAACTTTAATTTCAGGATTTTTTGAGACCAATTCTTTGAATTTATCAAGGTTGCTGAATCCATCTTTTAATCGATAGTGGTATGGAAAAACATGTTTTGGATTGATTGTTAGAACTGCCGATGCTGCCTGTTCAACAGACATAGTATAAGGCAAGTTCATGCAAATAAAGGCATAATCGATATTTTTAAGGTTTTTCATTTCAGGAATATTTTCCGTATCACCGGAAATGTATAGGTGTTCATCTCTAATCGTCAATACATATCCGTTTCCGGTGCCTTTTGGATGAAATTTCATTCGTTCAGGAGTTGTATTGTACGAAGGAACGGCTTCAATTTCAATGCCATAAAAGGTTCCTTTTCCACCATTATTCATGGTTTTGCCGTATCCCAGTTTATCGGTTACAATTTTTGGGGCAACAACAATGGTTTTATTGTTTTTCAATTTGCCCAGTAATTCGCTATCGAAATGATCTCCATGATCATGTGTAACAAGGATAAGCTGTGGGGCAGAGAAGGAACTGTATTTTTCGGGATCACCAACAGGGTCGACAAAAATGGTAAGATCTCCTTTTTGAATGATAAAGGAGGCGTGATTTATAGGTGAAAATTGAATTTTACTTCCATCGACAGCAAATAATTTCAAGGTAATAAGGATAAGCAAAAATAATGAGTAATAAGGTTTCACTGCTGGTGCGTTAATTTTAAGTTTATTGTTTTAATAGATAGAAAAACAAATACTTATAAGCGTTCTTTGATTTTGAGATTTGAATTGACTTGAGGTTCATTTTTGCACTATAAAGTGTA
>Ga0116170_10001735_pt1 | contig 21731 bp, 16 predicted proteins | sample AD_JPNHW1_MetaG_FD_89797 | JGI IMG/M metagenome (GOLD analysis project Ga0116170, IMG submission 89797) | Active sludge microbial communities of municipal wastewater-treating anaerobic digesters from Japan - AD_JPNHW1_MetaG | ecosystem: Engineered > Bioreactor > Anaerobic > Digestate | place...
CTCTTTGGTTTTAAAGTATATTTTACTGTTTGAGAATGAAGGTTGAAACATTGACATATCCAGTCAATGGGACAGTGTACCTTTTCTTAATACTTCTGAATGTTTTTACGATAATAAAACAGGCTATTTATTACTAATATTAATAAAGACAATTTTGAAAGATGGCCCGAAATGTTAACGCGGTCGGTATATTTCATTTGCTTATCATGGTTTTTGCTCGCCACCTATAAAACGATGTTTTAAAAGATTGATTTATAATCCAAGATAATTTGTGGTAGCGGCGCGATAACCCAAAACACGACTAGAGGCGTTTTTACTTGCACCGCGATTGGCAAAAACCACGTCAGCACTCCTATCGTCGGGAACGGTAAACTATACCCCCTCGGTTTTAATCCCATAAAATATTTGTAATTTATTGATTTTTAAGGATAACAAGGAGAAAACTTTACTACTTTAGTACTGCAATATAGTTTAGTAAAGGAATTAGCAAAGCAGGTTTTGTATTGAGGTAAACACGCCTTTTGGCGTGGTTATCCATTGTGTTATGTGAAAAAGTTTATTAAAAGCAGACATATACACATGTTAACTGCCATTATAAAATCAAAAAGCATATGAAAAGAATAGTCTTTCTTTTAGTTGCAATCACAATGACAAATTTTCTATCTGCCCAGACTGAAAATTATACAGTTGCCATTGACAGTTTTCAGATATATTACAATACTGAAAACTATAACAAAATCTTCAATAGTTTTTCACCCTCTATGCAACAAGCAGTCCCACTCGAGAAAACCAAACAATTTTTCACTAACCTTTTTCACAACGTTGGGAAAATGGAAACCAAGGAGTTTGTCAATTATCAGGGTGACATGGTTGCTTTTTATAAGGTGAAATTTGAAAAAACTATATTAAGTATTTACATTTCACTTGACAATCAAAACAAAGTCAGAGGCCTTCTGGTTAAACCCTACGAAGAAGAAACAAATGCCGATAACCGAACTGTTAATGCTTTAGATTCTTACCCCAAAGATATTGCGGAAATACTTTTTGATAAGGTGAAAGGATTCCCAAATGGCACACAGCTTTCAATTGCTGTCATTGATCAAAGTGAAACAAAATATTATGGAATCATTAAGGAAAATGACTCGATAAAAACAATCGGAAATCAGGATAAAGTTTTTGAAATCGGGTCAATTACGAAAGTTTTTACTTCAACCGTTTTGGCTTCACTGGTTTTAGAAAACAAGTTGAAATTAACCGACAATATCAATTCATATTTCCCTTTTGAATTCAAAGATAATGCTCAAATAAGTTTTGAAAGTCTGGCAAACCATACTTCCGGATTACCACGACTACCAGAAAATATGGACTTAAGCAATAAAAGCAATCCGTACATCGCATATGGGAAAAATGAAATTGAAGACTATCTTAAAAATTACCTGAAACCTAAAAACGACACTTCTGTAACTTATTCTTATTCTAATCTGGGGGCTGGATTATTGGGTTATACTTTGGGGTTAAGCCAAAAAACAACTTTCCGGAATTTGTTACAAACGAAAATATTCAACAAGTATAAAATGACAAATTCTTATACAAGCTCTGAAAATCTTGAAAAAGTACTCATAAAAGGTTTGGATGAAAAGGGAAATGAAGTTTCAAATTGGGATTTTGACGTATTTTTTTCGGCAGGTGGAATTTTATCATCTGCAGAAGATTTGGCAAAGTTTGCGGAAGCTCAGTTTGACCAGAAAAATAAAGAACTTACATTGACCCGGGAACCTACATTTACAATAAACGACCAGATGAAAATTGGATTAGGATGGCATATATTAAATTCACAACATGGCAGCAGTGTGGTCTGGCATAATGGAGGAACAGGAGGATATTCGTCTTCAATGGTTGTTGATGTAGAAAATAAATTTGCATTAATAGTATTATCTAATGTATCTGGCTTCAATCCCAAGATGAAAAACATTGATGGTTTGTGTTTTGAACTGACTAAAAAACTGGATGATAAACTACTGTAGCTGACATTTCCCATTGTTTATTCCGATTAATTTTTGTAATCTTGAATAGATCAGGATATTCCGGTAAAAGATATCAGACCCCTATAAACACAGGATTCATTCTAAACATTATCTAAAGCCGGAGAGGGGCGTGACAGAGTTGATTTTTTAGTCAGAAATTATCTACACCTAATAATAAAACCAGGTCATGAAACGGTATCTTTTATCCTTTACCCTTTTGCTTATGGGTATTTATCTGCACGCGCAGAAAAATGAATGCGGGAGCAGACAGGTATATGGCTTTGATCTCGATATTACAGGAGAAAATCCTTATACCAAATGGCAGACAGTAACTGATCAGGAGCTTTTGCAGACAGTGAATAAGCTGAAAGAGCTCTGGCAGGGGTTACACATGGCTACGCCCGGATACATCTCACAACTCAGCTCAGGTGACCGGAGCACCTCGGGCAGGGTGAATTACCAGCTTGCACTGAGTAACCCGGAGAAGCCATGGGTGGCAAAGACCTGCTATGGCTCGCCTTCAAAAAATTATTCAGCACAGTACGGTGATATCATGTTGACTGCCACTTACATGTCGCAGCCACCAAAACCTGATTTTATCGATTATATAATTTACGGAAGCCTGGCTCATGAAAACTATACCAAAGGAACGATAGAGATAAAAGTGACAAATTTCAGAGAGAATGAGGAGCTGTGTACCAGGCTTATAAAGTTTGACAACAGTCCCGAAAACAAACTCTCACCTTACGATGCAGCGGCTAAGATGATGACGGGCTTTGCACAGGATTTTGAGAACACCATCATGCCGGGATATGAAAAAAACAAACGCGATAAGTTTAACAGTCAGGATAACGGAGTCGTAGCCATAGATCCGAAGCTTGAATTCGACCAGCCATCTTACAGCATTCAGAACACCTCCCCTGCCAACAGCTTTAAAAAAATCACCATCACTCTCAGGGATTGTGACGGTGTACCTCTTAAGAATAAAGTCCTGACCGTAAAGTCGTCAAAAGGAAAGATCACTCCTGAAAAGATAAAGACAGACTCTTATGGTAAGGCTCAGATACTCTATTTTGCAATTGAAAATAATTATTCTGATAAGATCAGTGCAACATGGAGTTTTAAACATCCCAGTGGCAGGACTGACATGGTGGAAGCAGGCGCAATGATTAAAGTAAGCTCCCCGGCTGATGAAATATATGCCAGAATTGTTATCAATGTGCATAATACCATTTACAGGCCCTCAAAACAAAACCAGCGTGAAAGTAGTGACCAGACTTATATAATCTCCGGACAGCTCAGGTGCAACATTGACCGTGACCGTATTGCAGAGTATCAGGATAATCCTGAAAGGCGCAGTGAATGTGATGCAAACATGCATTGTCCTGTTCTTAACGGTTTTTCTTACTACAAAGAGAGGGATCCGGAAAACGCTGCCAGGGTAATCAAAGAGGAACGATACCCGCTGAGAGTCAGCGTGGATGTGACTGAGAAGGGTTACTGCACTGTCAGTGGGAGGGAACAGTATGTCAGAACATTAGTTAAAAAGCTTGAGGGCATAAATAAATATGAATCGCTGTCGCTCGAAATAAAACCCTATGTATCGCCTGAAGGATCGAATATAGCAATGCTGACTAACGCATATGTCATCTGGCTGACAGGAAGCAGATATATTGACAAAATGGCGCTCTCACCGGAAGGGAACGGTGAGGTTCTGAAGTGGGACTATACCCTGGAAAAGCTCGTACCAACTGACGGGCCATTCACAATAGGCATTCCGTACCTTTACAGTGAGCCTGACCGGAATCCCTCTCCACCCGATATCTATGAGCCTCTGATGATTACTGATGTCAATGGTCTTGACAAATACCTTCTTGATCCTTCGGGAGAGTATTATGTTGAGGCCAAAGCTATACGAAAGATGTATGATGAGAACAATTCCGAATCGGAAGGTGAGATATTCTTTACAATAACTTTCAGTACTGTGCCTGAGAAGGTTGTCCCTGCAGAGGAAGATGATCCGGAGTTTTAGCGGGGATTGTGTAAGCTCTTTCATGGTGCTGTGCTGCCCTGCATAGCCAGCATCAGGGTACTAAATGCTTTCGCTGTACCGTATGGCACATCATTAACAAGAACCAGAACTTTCTTCTGTATATCTATGATATTGAATCCATCAATGATTTCAATTTATTAAATAGCGTTGCAGCTTCAGCATAAAGCTCCTTGTCTGTAGCAATGGCATCAAGCATGATCTCCATATTCACAGTGGAAATGACAGTTTTTCCATTGTCTTCATAAACAGCCAGCTTGCAGGGCATGAATATAGAAAACTGCGGGACAGCAGTCAGCATGGCTGCCGCGGTCTTTGCCTGGCATATCTCAAAGACAAAAGCTTTTCTCTTTATGGGAAATCCTTTGCTCTCAAGCAGCTCATGATAATTGTAGGTCTTCAGCAATGAGAAACTGTAGTTTTCACATGCAGATGGTACCTTATCCGAAATAATATCTATTGGCTTATCACTTACTATTTTGTACGTGAACTTTTCAACCATGTTTTCCTGTGGCACAGCTGCCCTTATTATCTTCTTTATCATTTCTCCCCTGTTTTTCATTGTCAAATATGTTGAGTAGCGGTTTAATACAATACATTAACAACAAAAAACAAAAGAGCAGGTTCACAGGGGTGACAAATAATGAGTCCGGGCTCCTCCTTTTTTAATATTTTTGCACTTTATCAGATATCGCTGCATTAAAATGGATAGCCAAACGAATCCGGAGCTGCTGCTGGCCTTTGACTTTGTTAAATATACAAACCGTAATATCTTTCTTACCGGTAAAGCCGGCACAGGGAAGACCACCTTTCTGCATGATGTAAGGAAGGCATCTCCAAAGCGCATGATAGTAGTGGCTCCAACAGGTGTGGCTGCAATCAATGCCGGTGGCGTCACCATACACTCATTCTTCCAGCTCCCTTTTCACCCTTTCGTACCCGCCTCTTATGAACCGGCACATAACACTCCCGGAGCAGAGGCACAGAAGGTTCTTCCTGACTATAAAATGAGCCGCGAAAAGATCAACATCATCCGAAGCCTCGATCTGCTTGTCATAGATGAGATAAGCATGGTAAGAGCCGACACCCTGGATGCTATCGACGCTGCTTTGAGAAGGTATAAAAACCGCAACCTGCCCTTTGGCGGAGTACAGCTGCTGATGATAGGAGACCTGCAACAGCTTGCCCCTGTGGTAAAAGATGAGGACGCAGAGATACTAAACAGGTATTACGATACCCCATTCTTCTTCAGCAGTCACGCTCTGCACTCTGCCGACTACCTCACCATTGAATTAAAACATATCTACCGGCAGAGCGATCAGCTCTTTATTGATATCCTTAACAAGGTACGCGACAACAAGATAGACCAGATGGTGCTGGATGAGCTCAATAAAAGATACTTTTCCGATTTTGATCCCGATACCGGCGGCGGCTATATCACCCTCACCACCCATAACTACCAGTCGCAGGCTATCAACGATTCAAAGCTTGAGAAGCTGCCCGGGAATGCTCATATCTTTAATGCGATCATTAAGGATGAGTTTCCGGAATACTCCTACCCCACTGCAAGCGAGCTTGTTCTTAAGGTCGGGGCACAGGTGATGTTTGTCAGAAACGACTCATCGCGTGACAAACTCTACTTTAATGGCAAGATTGGGAAAATCACGGCTTTTGCTGACGACATAATTATGGTTCAGTGTCCGGGTGAAGAATCGCCGATACGGGTGGAGATGACCGAATGGCAGAACATGAAGTTCACCCTCGACGAAGAGACCAAAGAGATAGAGGAGACGCCGATAGGTTCTTTCACACAGTACCCTCTCAGGCTGGCATGGGCCATAACCATTCACAAGAGCCAGGGACTCACCTTCGACAGGGCTGTCATCGATGCACATGCTGCCTTTGCCCACGGACAGGTTTATGTTGCCCTCAGCCGGTGCCGCACGCTGGAGGGACTGGTACTCAGCAAAATGATAAGCCAGAGAAGTATAATAGATGATCCGTCTATTACAGGCTTTGTAAATGAGACAAAACAATACCAGCCTGACAGGCGGCAGCTGGATGAGTCGAAGAAAGAGTACCAGCGACAGCTGCTCATGGAACTTTTTGATTTCAACCCGTTGTTACGCAGTATCAATTACTGTATAAAGATCGTTAATGAGCATAGCCACAACCTTATTGGAGATTTGGGAAAGATGCTAGGTGATGCCTCCACATGCGTAAGCACCGATATCATCGTGGTGTCAGAGAAGTTCAGGCCTCAGCTGTTACAGCTTCTTGCCGGCGGATCCGATGCCGAATCAAACCCGGCACTGCAGGAGAGAGTGACAAAGGCATGTGATTATTTCTCCGGAAAGATAAAAGATGGGTTGAAGGATATCCTCGAAGGTATCTCTGTGGAGACAGATAACAAAGCTGTCCGCAGGGCAGTGACGGAGGCCCTGGAGCGCATAAGGAAGGAAGGGTTATCGAGGCTGGCCTGCCTCAGTCATGCCGGATCGGGCTTCACTGTCAGCGGCTACCTGGAGGCAAAAGCAAAGGCAGCAATTGAAGAACCACGGGCCCGGAAGGATTCAGCAAAACATATCGAAGACACATCAGGCAGCGTTAAGCATCCTGCCCTGTTTAAAAATCTGAAGGAATGGCGTAATGCCAGAGCCACTGAGAAAAATATCCCTCACTATATGATACTGCCCCAGAAGACGATGGTCACGCTGGCAAACTTTGCACCTCAGTCGTTGTCCGATCTTAAACGCGTAAAGGGAATGGGCAAGAAAAAGGCTGAGCAATTCGGGGAAGAGATTCTTGAGATTATCATATCGTATTGCAAAGGAGAAAACATTGAGCCGGCACCTGAACTGACTGAAACATCAGCGGAGGTGAAGAAGCCAAAAAAGATCAAAGAAGATACTAAAAAGATAACCCTCGGAATGTTTAATGAGGGGAAAACGCCGGCAGAGATAGCACGGGAGAGAAGCCTGAGCCTTACCACTATTGAAGGTCACCTGGCATATTATGTGGGCACCGGTGAGATCGCGCTTGACAAAGTGGTCTCCCGGGAGACAGCAGAGCTGATAATGGCTCATTTCAGGGGTGACGATGAGCTACGCATCGCTCCCGTCAAAGAGGCGCTGGGAGACAGTGTGTCGTGGAGCGAGATAAAGTATGTCGCTGCTCATCTCAGATATTCAGAAAAAGCGGTGTGAAGGACTCCGAACAAAATCGTTTCTTTTAAAAGACTATTCGGTACTGCATCATCGGATAGAGAGACAGCTGGTAGATGAATTCAGTCTTCCCTGTGTCTGTATTATATTCCATATAGAGCGGGTTTTTATGATTTGTGACGTTTTGAACATCAATCACCCATTCGTGCGAAAACTTTTTTTTGTCGACCCTGTATGCCAGGCGAAGGTCAAGACGGAAATAATCCTTAAACTTCACAGAATATGCGCGGTCTTTATCATAGACCGTCTCTCCCTCTTTTATTGACTCTTCAACATCCACCGGAGTATAACGCCGGCCTCCGGCAGCTGTCAGTTTCATATCCGTGCTTAGATACTTCTTGCTTGAAGTCTTTTTACTCTTAAGCAGAAATTCCTTGCCGGCTAGAGCATTAACCACATAGCCTCCGTCAAAAGCAGTGGGTCTGGTTATTTTATCGCTGCCCTTATATTTTGAGTCGAAGAGTGAAGTGGTGACAAGATAGTAGAGTCCCTTATTCATGAACTGTTCAACGGTGAGCTCAATACCTTTGTTATCTCCGGTGCCTCCATTAACCAGCGTATCAGGCAGGTAATACTGGAATGAGTTATCGTTCAGCATAGAGAAGCCGCTGCTCTTTTTTTCAATGACAGCATTATACAGATGCTGATAGTATCCCTCAATTTTGACCCTCGTCACTTTGTTTATCTGCCAGTCCCAGCTTGCAACAAGATGATTTGCCTTAAGCATCTTAAGGTCTCTGTTGGGTTGATAATATTCAGTGGCACTCAGATCAACCCTGGTAAAATAAACATACATTGGAAGTATCCTGCTGTGGTTGCCATAGCCGATACTGAATACATGGTTTGCAGAGGGCTTATATTTTAAGGCTATTCTTGGTTCCGGTATCAGCTCGTCATTCAGGGTCAGATACATGACATGCATACCAGCATTCAATGAGAGTTTATCAGAAAACTTACGGTTGAATTCAGCAAAGCCCCTTAACAAAACGGTACTTCCTTTATCATCATAAAAACTAAAGAAGGCATTATACCTGTTGAGATAAGTACTATCGATCAGCGAATAGTTAAGGTACTTCATCTCTCCTCCTATGCGGGTATTAATGCGGTCGCTGATTTTGCTGTTGACTGAGAAATTGGCAATGTAGTCCTGCGCATTGAACCTGGCGAAACTATTGAGGCGGAAAGATTTCGGGTTTGTCAAAACGGTATCTACTTTTGCCCTGTTCTGGGCAGCATCGGCTGAGAAGGTGATGTTTGCATATGTTCCCGGGCTTAACCTGGCAAAGTATTTCATTCCGATAAAACCAAGGTAATTGGAGTCATAAATATCCAATCCCTTGCTTCCGTAATAATTATCCACATCGGCTGAATCTTCCCTGCTGTATAAAAGTTTGATAGAGCTTAATCCCGCGAGGCCAAACAGGGATATCTTCCCCTTCCCGAGGTCTGAGGTTATTTTAAAGCTCAGGTCCTGGTATTCAGGGATGGCTGTGCCTGTCCCAAAGCTCACCCCCATAGCATGAAGTAGTCCCAGCGTGGAGTAGCGGTAATTGACAAGGTATGATGCATTGTGCTTTCGTGAGACAGGTCCTTCGGCTCCCAGTTCAAATCCGTTGAAGCCCACCTGCCCGAGAAACTCATGCTTATCGTGATTCCCTTCGCGCATCTTAAGATCAAACACTCCGGAGACTGCATTGCCATAATCGGCAGCAAAGGCACCGGTCATGAAGTCCGAGTTGCTTAATGTATTGTTATTAAGCATGCCTACAGGTCCAGCAGTGGCACTCAACGTACCAAAATGGTTGGGATTGGGTATCTCCACTCCTTCAAGCATCCAAAGCAAACCGTTTGGCGAGTTGCCCCTTATAACTATTTCGTTGGTAGCATCATTCCCTACAGAGACACCGGCATAATTGACAGCCATGCGTGCAACATCATTCCGTGCACCCGCATAACGCTGTGACTCTTCCACGGAGAAAGTACGGGAACTGATGGCCGACATCGTATTAATGGCGGTGGTCTTATCCTGCTGCGCTTTCACAACCACCTCACTCATGCTGGTAACCGATTCCTCTATTTCAATATTTAAAACGAGCTCCTTCCCGGAGGTGAGATTAAGATTGTCAAGACAGACCTGCTCATATCCCAGGTACCTTATACATAATCTGACCCGTCCTGTTTCAATATTATCAAGCCTGAAATTACCGTTCTGGTCGGTGACGGCACCTCTTAACGGATCAGAATCGGGAATGAATACGCTGGCACCTGCCAGGGTAACCTTTGAGTTTTTATCAATAACGGTACCTTTTATTGTCTGCACCATCTGTGCATGGATAGTGATATTGCATAAAGCAAACAGAAGCACTGCAGTTAGTTTAAGTTGACCAGCTTTTTTCATTTGCAATCTTTATTAGTGGGTTGCGTAAATGCATCCTGCCATTCAGGATTAATTCAAAATCTGGCTTAAGACAACCGTGAAGTACTATACCCCTATCAAAGTTCTGAAAAAAAATAATCCTGCTGACTTCTCAAAAGCATTACCTCACTCATTAAAGCCTGAGATTGCCGGCATTATCATCCTTTGCAACTGCTTCAGCATCTCCGGGTTTTAATCTTTTTTAATGATTGAAAATGAACAACGTTAAATGGAGAGTGTTCCTTATGCACTATTTAAACTCATTCTAAATAACCTAAATGCATGTAATATGAAAAAGTTGGTTGTTTTAATTGCAATGGTTTTGATTCCAATCTCCACTCTATGGTCTCAGGAGAAAGCAGACAGAAATTTCAGGATCCCGTTAATCGGGGAAAAGGCGCCTTCCTTTACAGCAGAATCGACAAATGGTCCGATAACCTTCCCTGATGATTTTGGCGGTAAGTGGAAAATATTATTCAGTCATCCCCAGGACTTTACTCCTGTTTGTTCAAGTGAATTGCTGGAACTGGCATATCTGCAGAAGGAGTTTGACAAGATGGATGTGAAGATTGCTGTCGTCTCTACCGACGAGCTGGACAGGCATGTTCAGTGGAAGAAAGCTCTTGAGGAGATAACATACAAGGGCAGACCGGCGCAAAAGATAAAGTTCCCGCTTATTGAAGATAAATCGCTGGTTGTTTCAAAGATGTACGGGATGATACACGAAGCAACAAATAACACAAAGGATGTAAGAGGTGTATTCATAATTGATCCGGATGATGTTATTCAGGCTATTTATTTCTACCCGATGAGTGTGGGTCGTAACAGTGAGGAGCTCTTAAGGACAGTGGCAGCTCTTCAGAAGGTATCTGATAAAAAGCATGCTACCCCTTCGGACTGGAAACCGGGAAATGACCTGATAATCATTACTCCTCCGGTGACGGATCAGCGTACTGAAAACGTACCTGATGGATTTTACAGGCTCGCCTGGTTCATGTGGTTTGAAAAGGCAAAAGGGATGTGAAATATTTTTTTGTCAGCTTCATAATTAAAAAGAAGGCCGGGGCTTGATGCTCCGGTCTTCTTTTTTTTATCATTTGTGATATGTTACAGGTATAACGTGTCATAAAAGGACTTTTCGCTTGATCCCTTTTTTTATTTTTCAGTATCCCTTTGAAGTGAAATTCGGATCAAGCCGACAACTCAAATGGATAGATAAAGATTCCTCACTCCACTGCGTTCCGTTCGGAATGACAGGGCTTTTTAAATAATAGGGGATGGAGAGAGAGGGCCGCAGCGCGGCCCTCTCTCTCCATCCCCATTTTCAACTAACAGCGCACCCGTCATTCCGACCGAAGGGAGGAATCTCCGGCTTTTCAAACAAAAGCCAGTGTAGGAAGAGTGCGGCTGGGACATACTACCACCCGTCATAAGTTGCTTTTCAAAAATTCAACCGGATTAAAATAGTATCTGTTAAGGTCATCCGGAGTGAAACACAACAGACTGTATGAATTGAAAAATCTCCCTTCGTTGGTCCTGTCAGATTTTTGTGCCAGGGGTCTGACTTTAATCACTTCAAAATGAAAATGATCAAACTGCCAGCCATACCGATTGAGCTCTTCCTTATTCATGAACCTTGCAATGGGTTTTTCCGGATCAACAATATCTCTTATCCCAACGGTTATGCCAGCGACATGTTCGTATAATGTCCAGAACATGCAGCCATTGATCTCATGTTCAATAATTATGTTCGCATAAGGGCCGTCTATCCTTTTGCTTATCACCACACCCCTTGCTATGGGGTATACCGGTTCATCGATATAATTATTACCCGGTCTTTTTATGTCAATACCTGTATGATAATGTTCAGGTACCTTTTCCCTTGCTTTTCTGACAACTCCATACTTACCTATTTCGGTCAGTTGAATAGTTGAGAAATCATGCCGGTTGTCTGATCTGACAGGCAGTAAAACCTGCCCTGGCAATAAAAGAGTCGCTATAAGAATATTTAAAAACAATTTCATGCTGCTTCAATGCCTTTCATGGGCTGTTTTGATCTTTAAAAATAATGATGAAGAGGTTAGCCTGTACAACCTTATAAATAAAAAGTTAAAAGTCGAACTTGTCCGACGAAGCGGAGCGAAGGCGGAAGTCGAAAGTCGAAAGTCCGATGCTAAAAGCTAAGAGATGTGAGATTGGTCGTGCAATTATCGAAAGATCCTGAGTGATGATATCACCTGCAAATCTGGTTATAAACCTCTGCCAGGATCATAAAATTTTTAAATTTTGTCAGGTCCGGATTTTTTGATACTTCATCGCTGATAGCGGGACAATCTCCAAAAAGCAATTCATAAACCTCTTTGTAATTGTCTTTTTCCACTTTTATCATCTTTCCGTCATCCTTTACCACAAAGTAACTGCCACAGCGGGTTTTCCCTTCAATTACCTTGTATTCTATCCTGTAGGACTGACCAATTCTCAAACCATATTCGCTACTGAAAGAAAAGTTGATACCATCCTCCCTTACGGGTATTTCCTCCACGCCCCTGGAAGAGGTGCCAAAGGAACTTCTGTTCAGGAAAACCTTTATCCTTCCGTCAAGCAGTCTGCATAAGAAAACAGGCACACCTTTTCTGAACGACGGAAGACTTACATAGTGCTCATATCCCACAATAACAGGTACCGGATTGTCTTCCATCCACACCTTCCTGCAGAATCCAAACCCATGAATTTCCCCTGCTGCATACGTTTCTGAGACACCTGATTGTGTCTTTAATTTTATCTCTACCGGATTGTTCTCCACGTATTTGAGTTTCCATGTGATATTTCCATGGATAGTGTCACCATTATTCAGTACAACATATCCACCTGAAGGCAACCCGGGTGGAAGACCATAAGGGGTTGGCTCACTCTGAGCTCCAAGCTGTAAAGTGAATAAGAAACTAAAACATAGAAGCATTAAAAAAGCCCGGACAATCTTTAGCTTTTTCATGATAACAGTTTTTTGATTATTGACTGCTGAAAACTGATTCTTGTACCAAAGTTATTCTGATACGGAAGGAAAGTCAAATAACTAAAGGCTAAAGGCTAAAGGCTAAAGGCAAAAGTAGAAAGTAGAAAGATACCCGGTAATCGGATTTTCAATCAATGCCTGTACTTGTTATTTCTCAGTTTTTTTTATCTTTAATACAGTTCAGGGGATGGCTGTGCCCGATCAGTAATAATTATGGTCAAAGCCAGACCAGGCTGTTGTTCTTTGTTGGTTCAATAAAAATTTTTGTTTTGTGATTATATGGAAAAATACACTAATCTTTCCTTTGAAATATCCGAGAAGGTAACAAGAGAATACAGCACCTCTTTTTACACCGCATCGAGGATCTTTGCCAGGGATATACGTGAAGGGATCTTTAGCATCTACGGTTTTGTTAGGCTTGCCGATGAGATAGTAGACAGCTTCCATGAATACGATAAGACAACCCTTCTGAATAAATTCGAGAGTGATTATTACGATGCCATTGGTAATGGCGTGAGCATGAACCCTGTGCTGCACTCCTTTCAGAAGACGGTAAAAAAATATAATATACCCGATGAACATATCAGGGAATTTCTCTCAAGCATGAAGAAAGACCTTGTTAAGAAAAACTATTCTGACAAAAAAGAGGCAGAAGAATATATTTATGGCTCTGCCGATGTCGTCGGGCTTATGTGCCTGAAGGTCTTCTGCAATGGTAACAATGCCCTTTACAATGAGCTCGTCACTCCGGCAATGAAGCTTGGCTCTGCCTTTCAGAAGGTAAATTTCCTGCGTGACCTCAAGGACGACACTGAGATACTTGGCCGTCACTATTTCGGGTATATAGACAACCGCAATTTTAACGAACAGGCCAAGGCGCAGATAATTAACGACATAGAGAAGAACTTTAGTGAAGCCCTGTCCGGGCTGAAAAAATTGCCTGACAACTCACGTATGGCGGTATATGTTGCCTATTCATACTACCTTGCCCTGCTGAGAAAAATCAAAAAAACACCTGCTGAGAAAATATTAACCAGGAGAATAAGAATCAGCAACCCGGGGAAACTATTTATCCTCTTTAAATCAATCATTCTAACAAACTTAAATATCATTAAATGAGCTACGGGCAGGTAATACTTGTTAATGAAGATGATGAAGTTCTGGGCGCAATGGCAAAAATGGATGCTCACAGGCTTGGGCTGCTGCACAGAGCAATTTCGGTATTTGTCTCAGACAGCCAGGGGCGCTGGCTCCTGCAACGACGGGCAAAAAACAAATACCACTCAAACAGCCTGTGGACCAACACCTGCTGCTCACATCCAATGCCCGGAGAGAAGACATTGGATGCAGCAAAACGCAGATTATCTGAAGAGATGGGCCTGCAATGTGAGCTGACGGAATTATTCCACTTTGTCTACAGGGAGCCTCTTGACAACGAACTGACAGAGTATGAGCTCGATCATGTCTTTTTTGGGGTCACAGACTGCCTCCCGGAGATAAACCACGAGGAAGTAATGGAGTATAAGTACCTGCTGTACAACGAACTGCATAAAGACATGACGGAGAACCCTGAAAACTATACCGTATGGTTCAGGTTAATAATGGAAAGGGTTAACAGTAGTTTAAAGGAGGTAAACCATATAAAATAAAGGTGATGAGAAGTGCCTTTGTTAACAGCAATGCTTTTCAGAGATTCTTTGTGATATTTTACATAATTGGCCTTACAGGCCTGCTACTGCCTTTTACATTCAGCCTTTTTATTTACCTGATACCCTGGAGCCTGTTGTTAAATATCTTCTGCCTGGCACTGTTCCATGAGGGACCAAGAGACTTCAGAACACTTTTTGTCTTTCTTGTTATTTGTATATCATCCCTGGCAGTGGAGATAGCCGGGGTAAATACATCATGCATCTTTGGCCCATACACCTATGGCGAGGGCCTGGGAATAAAAATATTCAATGCCCCAATCATCATAGGGCTTAACTGGCTGTTTCTTACATACACTTCTGCATCAGTCCTGGAAAAGATTAAAATGCCGGCATCAGTAAAAATCGTTACAGGTTCTGCTATAATGATTGTTTATGATATCGTTCTTGAAAAGGCAGCGCCTTTGCTTGATATGTGGAAATGGGAAAACGGAGCTGTACCTCTGCGCAACTATTTTGTATGGGGTCTGCTTGCCATTGTTTTTCATACCCTCATAAAGTTATCGGGCATAAATACACGTAACTCATTGTCACCTGTAATCCTTGTATCGCAGTTTATCTTTTTAACTGTCTTAGCTATTTTCCTGAAATGAAAATCAAAGCCCGTCATAATTTCATAATATATCCTTTCTTCAAAAGGTACACCCGTTATAAATTATCGGTACATTTCAGTAAGATAGTTATTCAGGGCTCAATAGAACAAAGAGAGCTTCCCGTTCTTCTTATTGCAAATCATATTAGCTGGTGGGACGGGTTCTGGGCAGTAAACATCAATCAGCAGATATTAAAGAAAAAATTTCACTTCATGATGCTTGAAGAGCAGCTCAGAAAATTCTGGTTCTTCAGATATTGCGGAGGATTCCCGGTAAGAAAAAACTCAAGGTCTGTGATTAAAAGCCTCGATTATGCGGCAGAGCTGCTTACCGATCCTGACAATGCTGTATTGTTTTTTCCGCAGGGGAAGATATGGTCATCACATCTGACTCATCTCAGGTTTGAAAAAGGGATTGAATATATCCTGAAAAAGACAGAACAAGGTAAGATACAGGTGGTCTTCCTTGTAAATTTCACCGAATACCTTTCAGAGTCCAGACCATCTTTGTATCAATATCTTGAAGAATACGAAGGGGATGATTTCTCATGCCATGCCATTGAGAATGCCTATAACGACTTTTTCACCAGGTGTTTGAGCATACAGTCACAAATGAATGAATAAAATGGAGGCCCTGGCAGTAATTGTTGTTTCCTTTACCGTTATGCAGCTGTTTATAGCCCTGGTAAATCTTATCTTCAGACAGAAGATGAAGACGGCTGCTACTGAAGAGTGCCTGGTTTCAGTGCTGATTCCTGCAAGGAATGAAGAAAACAACATCACAAATATCCTGACCGATCTTCAGGCACAGAATTATAATAATATTGAAATAATTGTGTTTGATGACCTTTCAACGGATAGTACTTCTGAGAAAGTAGCCCTTATGGCTCTCCACGATCCACGGATAAGACTCATAAAGTCAGAAGGTCTTCCCACGGGATGGCTTGGGAAGAATTATGCCTGTCATTCGCTGGCTGAAAAAGCCAGAGGTAAATACCTCCTGTTTCTTGATGCCGATGTAAGGGTTAAAGGCGACTTAATAAAGACAAATGTTGCACGGGCGGAGTTATTAAACGCAGGCCTCGTCTCAATCTTCCCGAAACAGGAGATGAGCGGTGCAGGAGAATATCTTACCGTCCCTCTTATGAAATATATACTTCTTACCCTGCTACCCCTGGTGCTTGTAAGGAAATCGCATTATGCCTCATTATCAGCAGCCAATGGACAGTTCATGCTCTTTTCTTCAGAGGTGTACAATGACCTCAGGCCGCATCTGAAAATGAGAGACAGGAAGGCAGAGGATATAGAAATATCGCGGTATCTTAAGGAAAACAATATAAGGATAGCCTGCCTGGCGTCGGATAAAAATATCTCATGCCGGATGTACCATTCATTCAGTGAAGCAGTGGATGGGTTTGCAAAAAACGTGAACATGTTTTTCGGTGACTCTTATATTCTCGCTTTTCTCTTCTGGCTTATAACCACTCTGGGCTTCATCCCGGTTTTGTGTTTCTACGGAGTTACGGGGCTTATCTTATTTATTATTGTCATGGCAATTATAAGAACAGCAGTTTCAACAGCGGGGGATGAACCTGTTCTCATAAATTTAATCCTGATGCCATTACAGAATCTGTCGTTGCTAATAATAATTGCCAGGTCTATACAGTTGAAGTATCAAAAACAATATATATGGAAGGGAAGAAAACTGGACTGATATTGTTTGTGTTATTTTTTGCTGTCGCTGACCTTGCTGCAGGGCAGAAGTCAGATATTTACAATGCCTATATTAATGGAAAGATGGGCGATTGGAAAACGATTATCGATAAGATAGATTCCGGTGATGACGGAAGCGATGCATCTGTGGCGGGGTTGTTAAATTACCAGTATGGTTATATCGGATGGTGCATCTCCACAGGAAGGAAGGATGAAGCGGCAAAATATCTTGATCTTGCATGGAAGAATGTGATAATGCTTGAAAAGAGGGGTTCGGTGCTCTCTGATGTGAACGCCTATAAATCGGCACTCTACGGGTTCAGGATAGGGCTAAATAACCTCAAAGCCCCTTTTGCAGGACCTAAGAGCGTGACTTGTGCCGAAAAGGCAATAAAGCTTGATAATAAAAATCCCAACGGGTATATCCAGTATGCCAATGCGCTCTATTTTATGCCTGAAACCTTTGGAGGATCAAAAAGTGCAGCCATAGACAATTATTTAGCAGCTGAGAAACTGATGGAGTCAAAAACTGAGGATATTAAGGAAGACTGGAATTATCTGGGTCTGCTTGTGATAATAGCCAGGGCATACCAGGAGACTGGCAATAATGTTGCCGCAAAGGAGTATTATGAAAAGATTTTAAAGATAGAACCCCGGTTTACATGGGTCAGGGATGAACTCTACCCGGGTCTGCTAAAAATAATGAAATGAAAGAAAACGTACTCATCGTAGGTGCCGGTATAGGCGGACTGGCGACAGCACTCAGGCTTGCAACAAGAGGATATAACGTTCACCTTGTGGAGAAAAACAGTAAGGCGGGCGGAAGGCTGAACCAGATAAAAAAAGATGGTTTCACCTTTGACGTCGGTCCGAGTTTTTTCAGCATGAGCTATGAGTTTGAAGAACTGGCACGCGACTGCAATATGAAACTGCCGTTTGAATATTTTGCCCTGGACCCTCTTTACAGTGTCAGCTTCAGCAATAGTGCAAAAACATGGTTTCTGTACAGCGATATAAAAAAGATGGCGGAACAGTTCAAGGATATTGAGCCTGACTTTGAAAAGAAGATGAGAAAATATCTTAAAAAGTCAGGTAAGATATTTGATGACACTGTTGACATTGTCATTAAAAACAATTTTGATTCTGTTTTTCACTATCTGCTTACCTTGCTTAGAGTCAATCCTGTTCATCTTCCGGTGCTTGTAAGGTCATTCTGGAAGCAGGTCTCAATGAATTTCTCATCAACCGAAGCGAGGGAAATAATCTCACTGGTATCGTTTTTCCTGGGCAGGACACCCTTCGATACAATGGCTGTGTACACACTTCTTTCATACACTGAGTTTTGCCACGACGGCTATTATAATGTAAAGGGAGGCATGTACAGGATTGTTGAAGGCTTTGTAAGTGAACTGGGTAGAAAAGGCGTATCGATAACTTACAATACCGAGATAACAGGTTTCCATAATGACGGGAACCGGCTCATCCATCTTATTGACAGTGAAGGCAGAAAGTGGCAGGCAGATATTTTCGTCATCAATGCCGATGCTGCTCTCTTCAGGGGGAAGATACTGGGCAGGAGATCTTTCTCGGAAGAGAAAATGAAAAGGATGAACTGGACCATGGGTTATCTCACTTTTTACATCGGAGTGAACTGCCGGCTTGATGATGTCAATCATCATAATTACTTCCTGGGCTCCAACTACCGTGAGTATGCCGGCAGCATAGTTAACAGCCCCGACTCGCCGGAAAAACCTTATTATTATGTAAATGTCATCTCCAGGCATAACCCTGAGTGTGCTCCGGAGGGTTGCGAAGCACTTTTCTTTGTATGCCCTGTGCCAAATCTGCTCTTCAAGGAAAAGTGGAATGATAAGGAGTCAATTGTCGACTCAATCCTGGCTGACTTTGAAAAACGTATTAATAAGGAGATAATGTCTCATATCGTTTCAAGGACAATCTTTACCCCTGAAGACTGGAAGGAGCAATATAATCTTTACATGGGCAGTGGTCTGGGCCTTTCGCATACCATGAGTCAGATAGGCGGATTCCGACCGAAAAACAAGGATGAAAAATTCAGGAACCTGTTTTATGTGGGAGCCTCCACAGTTCCCGGGGCAGGCCTGCCAATGGCTATTATAAGCTCAGGACTGGTTACTCAAAGGATAACAGGGATATAAAAGAGGACTTTCCTCCCCGGTCAGGAATAACCCGGGGTACAATTCCGTTTTTTCATATCCCGAACCATCTTCAAAGATATCGGATTATTGTACTATTTTTGACCTCTGCACCGCGACAATTAACCATGTCAAAGAAAGCCTCTGATAGTAAGCATAAGCCAGGCCTCTTCAGTCTGCTGAGACACTACCGATGGCAGGTAATGCTCCTTATCCTGTTCACATTGATAGGCAATGCCACCAACCTTGTCATCCCGAAAATAATTTCACACGGCATTGATTCATACGGTGCCGGTAACTATTCGAGCCGGCAAACCATAGTTATCTTTCTGTCGGCTGCCATCATCATTTTCCTCTTCTCATACCTGCAGACTGTAGTTCAGACCTATACCTCCGAAAGAGTTGCTTTCGACCTGAGAAAGAAACTGTCAGACAAGATCTCCGGGCAAAGTCTCGCTTTCATACAGGAGTCAAATCCTGCCAGGCTGCTCACCAACCTGACATCCGACATGGACTCGGTAAAGATGTTTGTTTCACATGCTGTGTCTGCTATTATATCTTCTGTCTTCATCATTGCTGGTACATGCGTTTTGCTCCTGACAATCAACTGGAAGCTGGCGCTGGCAGTGATGGCTATCATCCCGCTGATAGCTCTGTTTTTCAGCGTGCTCTTCAAACGTGTAAGGGTATTATTCCGCAGGTCAAGAGAGGTGATCGACTGGCTGAACAGGGTGATCAATGAGAGTATCATGGGGGCAGCCATTATCCGTGTTATCAATTCGCAGCAGACTGAATACAAAAAATTCATCGAAGCCAGCAAAGAGGCACGGACCATCGGGATCGCCATCCTTATTCTTTTCTCCACACTCATGCCGCTGATCATGTTCCTGGGAAACATAGCCACACTGATCATCCTGGCTATGGGTGGCCATTTTGTCATCACTGACAAACTCACTCTGGGCGATTTTGCCGCATTCAACAGTTATGTGGCTATTCTTATCTTTCCCCTTATGGTGATAGGCTTTATGAGTAACATTATTGCCCAGTCTACAGCCTCGTTCGAAAGGATTGAAAGGGTAATCAACGCTCCTGAATATGTAGATGCCGGAACGATAGACAGACATTTATCAGGCAGGATTGAGCTCAAAAACGTTACTGTTGCTTATGGTGAAAAGCGTGTGTTAAAGGACGTCTCTATAAACATAGAACCCGGCTCGCAGACAGCCATCATTGGTCCTACTGCAGCGGGGAAAAGCCAGTTGCTGTATCTGCTGACAGGTCTTGTATCTCCTTCAGCAGGAGAGGTTCTTTTTGACGGCCACCAAATCGGTGAGTATAACAAAGAGGCCTTCTACAGGCAGGTTGGGTTTGTCTTCCAGGACAGCATCCTTTTCAATATGACCCTTCGTGAGAACATTGCTTTCAGTGAGACTGTGACGGATACGGCACTGGAAAAAGCCATTGAAACAGCTGAACTGAAAGAGTTCATCGATACCCTGCCGGAGCATCTCGACACCATTGTCTCGGAAAGAGGCACAACCCTTTCGGGAGGACAGAAACAGCGAATAATGCTGGCAAGGGCACTGGCGCTTGACCCGGGTATCCTGTTGCTCGACGACTTCACCGCCCGCGTGGATCGCCAGACAGAGAAAAAGATCCTTGGCAACGTGCGAAAAAACTATCCCGGACTGACACTGATCTCCGTAACGCAAAAGATCTCAGCCGTAAAGAACTTCGGGCAGATCATCCTGCTCATGGAGGGCGAAGTGATTGCAACAGGCAGACATGAGAAGCTGAAAGAGACATGTCCTGAATATATTCAGATATATAATTCGCAAAAAAGCACCAGCCACTATGAATTATAATCTGAATAGCCTGACACAGGAGCCGCAAGGGAAAAAATCGACCTGGAGATCTCTGAAAACGCTTATCTCCAACATGGTGGGAGAAAAACGACTGCTGATAGTATCTTTCATTGCTATGTTCATTGCTGCAGCGCTCAGCCTTGTGGGACCAATAATGATAGGATATACTATCGACAACTATATTCAGACAAAACAGTTCCATGGTGTGCTGCTCTTCAGCGGCATCCTGCTGGTAATGTACATCATCACTCTCATCGCCGGGACAATCCAGTCAAAGCTTATGGGTACCCTTGGGCAGAACATGCTCTATAATCTTCGTAACTCTGTTTTTGAAAAGATACAGGCTCTGCCACTCGATTTCTTTAACCAGAATAAAGCCGGCGACCTCATATCCCGAATAAATAACGACACCGATAAGATCAACCAGTTCTTTTCACAATCGCTGATGCAGTTTCTCCGGCTGATACTGGTAATGATCGGAGCGGCTATATTTATCGTTTCCATCAACTTTGAGCTGGGAATCGCAGCATTAGCCCCGGCAGTACTTATATGGATATTCACCAGGTTTGTCTCACCATGGATCAAAAGACGTAATGCCGAGAACCTGAAGAGCACCGGGTTGCTGAGCGCTGAGGTACAGGAGAGCCTTAATAACTTCAAGGTCATTGTGGCCTTTAACCGTCGCGACTATTTCCGTCGCCGCTTCAGCGAGGTGAACAGCAATAACTACCGTACAGCCGTAAGGGCCGGCATATCAAACAACATCATCTCACCAGTCTATACCCTCTTTTCCAATATTGCCCAGATGGTTGTTCTGGCATTTGGTATTTATCTTATAAGTAAGGGTCATTTTACGGTTGGGTTGCTCATCAGCTTCATCACATATGTGAACAACTTTTATCATCCCCTGCAGCAGATGGCCTCTCTCTGGTCCAACTTCCAGCTGGCTCTTGC
>Ga0116170_10001736_pt1 | contig 21728 bp, 17 predicted proteins | sample AD_JPNHW1_MetaG_FD_89797 | JGI IMG/M metagenome (GOLD analysis project Ga0116170, IMG submission 89797) | Active sludge microbial communities of municipal wastewater-treating anaerobic digesters from Japan - AD_JPNHW1_MetaG | ecosystem: Engineered > Bioreactor > Anaerobic > Digestate | place...
AAAGCGGAATTCGACCGGGCGGTCAAAACCGACGCGGACGCGGTTACGGTGCGCCTTAAAAAACCTTTCGCGCCTTTCCTTTCCATAATGGCGCGCTGGTCCTACGTTACCAACAAAAAATGGTGCCTGGCCAACGGGGAATGGGACGGCACCTACGAGAACCTGCCGGCCTTCAATAACCGGCCCCGGGAAAGTTCGGGTCTCTTCAAGACCATGAACGGCACGGGCCCTTTCATGCTGGAGCGCTGGGACCGCAACGCCAAACAGATCTACCTGGCGGCTTTCCCCGGCTATTGGAGCAGCCCCGCGAAAATAAAGCACGTGATAATGCGCTCCGCGCCAGACTTCACCGTGCGGCGCGCGCTGCTGGAAGCCGGCGACGCCGACATTATAGACCTGCCGCGCCCTTATCAGGCGCAGGCGGCGGCCCTGCCCGGCGTACGCCTGGAAGACAACCTGCCGCGTCTCATGACGGACCCCGTCTTCTTTTTCACGCTTAAGCTCAACCCCTCCGGCAACCCGTATATAGGTTCGGGCAAACTGGACGAGACCGGCATTCCCCCTGACTTCTTCGCCGGCGCCGACATCCGCAAGGCTTTCGCATATTCTTTCGATTATGCGGGTTACCTGAAAGAGGGCTTTAAAGGCACCGCAGCGCGCGCCCGCGGCACCATCCCCCCGGGTCTGCTGGGCTACAATCCCGCCGCGCCGGTCTATGAATACAACCGCACCCGCGCCGTGGAATACTTCCGCAAAGCCTACGGCGGCGAAGTCTGGAACAAGGGCTTCCGCTTCACGCTCACGTACAAGAACGGCGGCGAGGAAAGCCGGCTGGCCTGCGAAATGCTGAAGCGCAACGTCGAGGCCATGAACCTGCGCTTCCATATCGACCTGGCCGGCGTAGACTGGCCCGTCTACATCGAGAACACGCTCAGCCGCAAAATGCCGCTGTTCACCCGCGGCTGGACCGGCGACTATCCCGATCCCCACAACTTCGTTTTCCCGTTCTACCACTCCAAAGGCCGCTACGCGGGGTTCCAGGGCTACGCCAATCCCGGGCTGGACAAACTTATCGACGACGCCGTTTCCAAGACCTCCGTGGCCGAGCGACAGGAGCTGTATTTCAAGATCCAGAAAATAGCCTATGACGAGGCCATCCAGCTCTACACGGTGCACCCCAAAGGCCTTTACGCCCTGCGCGACAATGTGACGGGGTTTTACGACAACGCGGTGTTCATGGGGATCTATTTCTACCCGCTGGGCAAACAGTAAAGGACCGCCGGGAAAAGAATAAGCCGCGGACCGCCGCGGCTTATTCATTTACTCCGGGAGAAGGTTACAGGTCGGTTATGTCCTGGAAGATAACGCCGGCGCCTATTACCTTGCCGTCCACGCCTTTTATGTTTATGGAGCTGTAGCCGATAAGCTTTTTTTTGCCGTTCACCGCGCAGGTGAATTCCTGCCGGCGCACGGTCTTATTCTGTTTGAGCACGTCGCCGATAGCGCCCACCACGTCGGGGCACAGCTGGAAGAGTTCCACTACGGGCCTGTTCAGGTATTCCTGGCCCACTTCAAAGATCTCCGACGCTTTGAGGTTGAAGAAAATAACGCGCCCATCCAGGTCGGAGCCGATGAACCCGCCGGAGAGGTTGTTTATGGTGCTCTCGCCTTTAAGGTTGAGCTGCTTGATGGTCGCCTCCAGCTTGCGGATATAGACATCGCGCCCCACCAGCGCGCCCAGCACGGCGGCGACCTTGAAATCCTCTTCGGTAAAAGCCCCGGCTATGGAATTGATGAATTCCACCACGCCCATCAGCACGCCGTTGGCTATAACCGGGGCGGCGATGACCGTCCTGGTCTTGAACCCGCTGCCCTGGTCCACCTTCTTGGTGAAGAACGGGCTGTTCTCGGCGTCGTTTATAAGGATGGGCTTGCGCGACTCGGCGCAGGCGCCCACCACGCCCTGGTAGCCGAAGCAAAGCCCCACCAGGTCCGCGCCCACGGGCCCTATGCTTTTTTTGAAAGTGAGGCGGCGCTTGGCGTCGTCGGCCTCGAAGAAACTGGCGGCGTGGCAGCTTAAAAGACCGGCGCCTTTGCGCACCAGGTATTCCCACAGGGCGTCCTCATCCTGCGGGTTTTCCAGGGCGAGGTCTTCGGAGAATTTAAGAAGCAGGTCAAGGGTGTCTGGCATTTTTCACCTTCTTCGGCTGGCTTTCGGATTGCCGCCGCGGCTGCTCTCTTTCGGCCGGGCCTGCGCCCGGGCGGCCGGGGCTTTGTTCGCCGGCGGCTCGGGTTTCTTCTCCGCCAGGGCGCGGCGCGCGGCGGACTGCTCGCGTTCCGTCTGGGCTTGCGGCGGCACTTTAAAGAAGTCAAGGATCCCCTCGGCCAGCGTAACCGCCAGCCGCTCCTGGAACGCGGGGCTGTTGAGCATTTCCTCCTGGTTGGGGAAAATCATGTAGGCGCTCTCGGTGAGGACGGCCGGCATCCAGGTGCCGCGGGCCACCAGGTAATCGCCGTAGCGCAGGCCCTCGTCCGGCAAAGGGATGTTCTTAACGTAAGCTTTGTGGATGGCCGCGCCCAGGTCCCGGCTGTGGCGGTGGTAATAATAAACCTGGAAACCGCGCGGCTGGGCGAAAGGATCTTCGCCGTCGCCGATGGCGTTATTGTGCAGGCTCAGAAAAATGTCTCCCCCGAGCTCTTTCGCTATTTTGGGGCGGTCGGCCAGCGGCACGTTCTCGTCGCCGTTGCGGGTCAGCTGCACGGAAGCGCCGAGGGTCAGCAGCTTCTCCTTCAGCTTCCGCGCTACGGCCATGTTCACCTGGAATTCGTAAGTGGCCTTGGGGCCGATGGCCCCGTCATAAGGCGTGGTATATTTCGGGGAATGCCCGGGGTCCAGCACCACGGAAAGGCCCGCCAGCGGCCTGGGCCAGGTAAGGGCCGGGACCGGCTTGCGGCGCAGTTCCACCAGCAGCGTCTTGCCGGAATAGGAAATGTTATACCCCCACACGCCCTCGGGGCCGGTTTCGAAATCTATCTCGGCCTTAGCGGTGCCGGCCTGTCGGAAAACCACATTTTTGACAAAAGTGTCGGATGAATCATAAACCACCCAGTTGGTATGCAGGTTGGTGTAATAGAGCGTCAGGCGCAGGCCGCCGGGCGTCTCCTCCGCGGTGTAAGGCACGCGGTCATAAAGCGTCACCGAGGCCTGCGAACCGGCCTCCGTCCTCTTCAGGCGTATCGCGCCGGTTTCCGTGAACGGGGGCACGGGGAACTGCCACGCCGCCGGAACCTGCACCTTCGAGTCGTCCACCCAGCCGGTTTCGCCCGGGGCCAGCGCCACGCGCCGCATGCCGCTCATGCGCCCGTTGGTGACAAGTTTCACGCCCTTCTGAAGGAACATCATATAGCCGCCGTCGGGGGCGTTGCGCAGGATGACGGTGTCGGTAGAGGTTTCCACCAGGGTTTCCGCCTTCACCACTTTCACGCGGCCCCTGGATTCCGTTTCGGCGTCGCTCCTGAACCAGCCCGTTAAAAACCGGGTAGACACAAGGCCGTCGGCCGCGGCGTCGGTTTCCTTTACTTTGTACGCGCCGAAATAACGCCCGGAGCCGGCCGGCGCCTCCAGCATGGGCTCGTCTGAGATCATCCCCGCAATTGAAAAAACGGCCTGCATGCCAGGCGCGCCGGAAGCCTGGATCTTCACATATTCGCCCGGCAGCACCTCGATATTGGAGCCGACGGAATTAAGGGCCAGCCGCACTTCGTCGTCGTCCGTCTTGGGGCGGGAGAGGCCTTTTACTTTTATCAGGCGGTACGCGGCGGTCCCGTCGGACAGCGAGCCGCTGAAAATGAATTCCCCGGGGGCTATGGGCAGGTAGGCGATAAACCCGCCGTTGCTGTGCACGGGTATCGTTTCCCCGTTTATGGCGAAGGCGGCGGTAGCCGGGGAAACATTGCCGAAAACGAAGGTTTTGGGAACGTCGGGAATGGAGGCGCCCTGCGCCGGGTAAACGAAATTTATCTCGCCGGCGGCCAGCGAACCGCTGGCCGGCAGCAACAGCAGAGACAGCGCCAATAAAGTATAAAAGGACATAGATCAGCCAGTTTCCGGCGCCGGCGCTTTTAATTTAAGCGCAACAGAAAGTTAACAGCGCTGGACTACAATTATAATATATTTACCGCTATGAAACGACCCGCTCTCATACTGACGCTGCTGCTCTTCCCGGCGGCGGCCGCTTTCCCCGCGGACTTCACCGCTTTCCGGCCTGGCGCCAGGGCGAACGCCATGGGGACCGCCTTTTCAACGGTAACGGAAGACCCCTACGCCATTTTTTACAATCCCGCCAACCTCACCACCCTGACGAACCTGGAGGCCCGCCTCGAAACGGGGCGCAGGCTGGCCCCGGGAGCCAACAGGGGCGAAACTTCGCTGGTGTACGCGCGCCCCCTGCCGGACAGGAAGAACACCGTAGTAGGGCTGGGGTATTACGCCGCCCGCTCGCGCCGGACTTTTTCGATGGACGAGGTAACGGCGGTTTTCGGCGACCGCGCGGTCATAAAATATTTTCAGCAGCCGGTCTTTTACGGCGGCGGGGTCAAGCTGGTGAACCTGCGCCGCGCCGGCAAAAGCCACTGGGGCATCGGCGCCGAGGGCGGCGTGCAGCTGGGCAGCGATTCCGGCCTTAAAACCGCGCTGACGCTGTCCGACGCCCTGTTCGGCCTGGGAAAGGCCGACGCCACGGTGACGCTGGGGAATTCCTATATTTTCGGCAAGACCACGGTGCTGGCCGACCTGCGCGCGCGCGGCGCCTATTCCGAATTTTTCTTCGGCGCCGAACACCCGCTGTTCAACGGGCTGGTGCTGGCCCGCGCCGGCAAAGGCGTCTCGGCCGGCGGCGGATCATACCTTGCAATGGGCGCCGGCGTCAACGTGCTGCCGTGGTTCATCGATCTGACCTTCTCCATCCCGGCCAAGGGTTATAATATGAGCGCCGGCTACTACGGGGTGAATGTCGGCTACCGTTTCGGGGCGCCGGCTTTCAGCGAAAAGCTGGTGGGCGACGCCGCGCGCCAGCTGGAAGCGCTGAAGACCCAGGCCGCCGAGATGCGCATACAGCGGGCGAACCTGGAAAGCGCGATAGCCGCCTACCGCGTGAACAAGGGCGTCCTGGAAACGGACCTCACGCTGATGCAGGGACGCGCCAGGGACATGGAGCAGAACCTCAAGGACCTGCAGCTGCGCACGCTGGAGACCCTGTACGCCAACGAGCATCTCAAGCCCGTGAAGAGGGCCGCGTTCGCCGCGCCGCCGCCGGTGAAATGGCCCAGGCAGCACAAGGTGGCGGCCGGAGAGACGCTGCGCTCCATCGCTTCGCAATACTACGGCAACCCGAATTTATGGGAGCGGGTCTACAACGCTAACGAGAAGTTCGTTATCAAGGGCCTGCCGGCGGAGGGAGCGATCTTCACGATACCGCCCCCCCCGCCGCCGGGCAAGTGACGGGGATTTTCAGCCTGCGGGCACAAAGATCATGTTCAACACCATACAAGTCATCTGCGCGTCAGAAAAGAACCGCCTGCTGCTGCGGGGCCTCTTCAAGAACCTCGGGGCCGACGCCGTGTTCTCGCTGGATCTGAACGACGCGCTGGCCATCTTCGAGAAGGCGCGGCCCGCGGCCGTTTTTGTCGTGGACGGCGAAGAGCCGCCGGTAGAAATACAGCTGCGGGAAATAAAACGCGTGGCCCCCTTTATCCCCGTGGTCCCGCTGCTGAAGCGCCGGGACGCGACGCGGGCCGTGGAACTTATGAAAGCCGGGGCCTTCGACTGCGCGCAAAGCCCGTGGACCGAGGAAGCGCTGCGCCCGCTCTACAAAAGATCGCTGAACATCAGCGGCACCGCCCTGGAACTGGATTCGACAGGACTGCGCGCCCGGCGCAGGGCGCTGGCGGTCCTGCTGGCCGCGGCCTGCGCGCTGACCGGGTTCTCCGGCGGCCTTTACTACGGCTTCCGGAAGTATTTTGTCCGCCCGGCCGTGCAGGAATCTTTCGCGCTGCCCTATTCCCACCCCACCGGTATAGTGGTAAAAAAGGATTCGGTGCTGATCAGCGACTGGCACACCCAGGCCATTTACGAGCATGACATCCTGGATTTCAAGATCCTGAAAGTGGTGAGCCTGCCGGAAACCACGCCGGTGGCCATGGCCGCCGGCCAGGATTCTTTCTGGCTGGCCGGGACCGACGGCGTTATAGAGAAGCGCCTGCCCGACGCGCGCTACACCACGGTTTCAAAAAGCGCGCCGCTCGCGCCCATCGCGGACGGAGCCTGTTTCGACGGCCTTTACTTCTGGACCGCGGACTCGCGCTCCGGGCGGATAGTCAAGCGCCTGCCCGCCGACGCCCTGGCGGAGCTGAAAACTTTTGCTTACCCCGGAGAAAAGCTGGGCGCTTTCGCCTGCGACGCCCGCTTCCTGTGGGCGGTGGACCCCGTACTGAAAGCCCTGGTAAAAATGTCGTTGGACGACCCCGAACGCATTATTTCCCGGACCGGGCTGGCGGCCTACGCGTCCAAAACCCTTACCATCTCCGCGCTGGCGGCCCGCGAAGGAAAGATCTGGTTTACCGGTGAAGATAAAGGCCGGGGCTTCGTATTTTATAAAGATGAACCCAAATAGGGCCTCCGCTTATATCCCCGCGGTGATCAAAACCTCCCTGGACCTGCCTCCGCTCTGGGGCAGGCTTACGCGCCTTTCTCCGACGGAGGCTGAACTGGCCAGCCAGTTCGAGCTGCAGGCGGGCCGCGTGGTTACGCTTTCCTTCGAACTGCGCGGGGCTTTCGAAGACCTGCGCGCGCGCATCGCCGCTGTCGCGCGCGACAGCGACGGTTACTTCAATTATTCCCTGGTTTTCCTGGACCCGGCCCAGTCGGCCCTGCTCACGGCGGCCCTCAGCCGCTAGCTCCGGCCGTTTTCCCGGTTAATAGGAAATAGGCTACAATCAATATATGGTAATAACACGCGTAAAACTTATCATTACGGGCGTATTGGTTTTTATCGCGGCCGGGGGCGTTTTGACCTGGTTCCAGTACAGAAAGATCACCAACTATATTTCGGAGCAGGTCAGCGGCCAGGCCGCGAAAAAACTGGGCCGCCAGATAAAATTCTCTAAAGTTTCTTTTTCCTTCCTCGAAGGGGTGACGGTAGAGGACGCCTGCGTATCGCGCCGGCCGGACTTTTCGAAAGGCAATTTTTTCTGCGCGGCCAGGGTCCTCATCCGCCCGAAAGCTACAGCGCTGCTCAAGAACAAGGTTTACTTTTCTAAAGTAGTGCTTGAAAGGCCCGTTTTAAAGGTGCGCGAAGAGAACGGCGCCTGGGATTTCGCGGACCTGATGGCGCTGATCCCCGAAACGGACAAGGGGCTGTACCTTACCTGGAACGCCAGCGAACTTGTCATGAAAGACGCCGTGCTGGAAGCGGACCTCAAGACTTCCGGGGTCTCGCTCTCGCTCGAGAACGCGTCGCTGACGCTCAAACATTATTCCGCGTTCGGCGGCAACTACGGCCTGGAAACGGCGGGACTCGTGCGGTATTTTAAGAGCGCGGAGAAAGGCAAACTGCTAAGCGCGGAAGTCAGCATAGACGCCGAAGCTAACTTCGACTACGGCGGCCTGGCCTCCACCAAGGGAAAGTTCACGGCGGCCGACGCCACCTACGGCGCCATCGCGCTGGAAAAGCTCGCGGCGGACTGGTCTTTATTCAACCTGCGCAAAACGCTGGCAGAAAAGAATTATTCCATAAACCTCACCGCGGAAAAGCTGCTGGTGCCCGGCCTGGAGAACTCGGTAAAGGACAGCGTCTCAAAAGGGCTGGCCATGTTCGCCGCCGCCATGGGCAAGCCGGAGCCGAAGATAGACGACATCGAAATGTCTTCGCTGAAGGTTTCCTTCAAGCTGGATGATTCCGTGCTTTCGATCGGCGATATCGCCCTGCGCACCAATTTCATGAACCTCGATTCCGGCATTTCGATAAACGGGCCCGCGGGCACCGCCGACGCCTCGCTGGAGGCCGAGATCGGCGCCAACAAGCTGAAGATGTCCGCCTCGGGCCCCATGACGAACCCCGAAATCAAACCGCTGCTGGCCTCCACGCTGGCCGCTAAATTCAAGCAGTCCCTGGCCGAGATAGAAGCCGCCCTGCTGCAGCTCTTCCCGGTCACGCTCAAAGGAGAAACCAATGTCTAAGAAGGTCATCGTCATCGGTTCCGGGCCCGGCGGGTATCCCGCGGCGCTGCGGCTCAAAGAGCTCGGCGCGGAAGTTTCGATAGTCGAATCCTGGGATTTCGGCGGCACCTGCCTCAACCGCGGCTGCATTCCTTCCAAAGCTTTCCTCGACACCGGCCACCGCGTCCACGCTTTCGAGGGCCTGCGCAAGCTCCTGAAGGAAGATTGCGGCGTAAATTTCTCGCCCGCCATGCTGGACTGGGAAAAGGTCAAGGCGCGGCGCGCCGAAGTCATTTCAAAACTGCGTACCTCGCTGGAAAAACTTTTCCAGGCAAAAAAAATAGAGGTTATCCGCGGCAGGGCCGCTTTTTCCGGCCCGGGAGAAATAACGGTCACCGGCCCCGGCGGCGCCGTAAAAAAAGCCTTCGACGCCGCGGTGCTGGCCGCCGGCACCAGGCCCAGTTTTCCCCCTCTTTTCAGGGATTTCCACGAACAGCTGACGGACTCGGACCGCGTGTTCGACCTGCCGGCGCTGCCCCGGTCGCTGCTCATCGTGGGCGGCGGAGTGATAGGCCTGGAGTTCGCCTGTTTCTTCAACGCCATGGGCGTAGAGGTGGCGGTGCTGGAGATCCTGCCGGATATCCTGGCCGGAGAGGACCCTCAGGTCACCCGGGCGGTGCGCTCTTCCTTTGAAAAGCGCGGGATCAAGTTCCACCTGGGCAAAAAAGCCGGCAACATAATTATCGACGGCGGGATGAAGACCGTCGAGCTGGAGGACGGGACCAGGCTGCAGGCGGAAGAGATCCTGGTGGGCGCGGGCCGCGCCGCGGACCTGACCGGCATGGGGCTTGAAACCCTGGGACTGGCCTGGGACAGGCGCGGCGTTAAAGTGAACGAATTCATGCAGACCGCCCTGCCGCAGGTGTACGCCGTGGGCGACGTCAACGGCATTTCGCTGCTGGCGCATTCGGCCAGCCGCCAGGGCGAAATAGCCGCCGAGAACATAATGGGCGCGCGGCACACCTTCGACGCGGACATAGTGCCCAAATGCGTATATTCCTGGCCCGAGGTGGGCACCGTGGGCATGAACAAGGCCCAGGCCGAGGCGAAAGGCCTGGCCGTAAAAACTTCCCGCTCCTATTTTCTGGGCATAGGCAAAGCCGTAGCCACGGACGAGACGGAAGGCTTCGTGCAGCTGGTCTTCAACGCCGCCGACGAAACCGTGCTGGGGGCGCAGATAGTGGGCGCCGCCGCCACCGAACTGGTACATGTGCTGGCGCTGGCTGTAAAACTGAAGATGAAGCGCGCCGGGCTTAAAGAAATAATTTACGCGCACCCGACCATGGCGGAAGCCATCCATGAAGCGCTGAACAAATAGGACCTCCGGGCTGCGAGGGGCCGTTCTCAGCGGCGGCCCGGCGTCAACAGCGGCAGCGCGGGAATCAGACGCAGGTTTTATGCCGATAAAGATCTTATCCTGGAACGTCAACGGGTACCGGGCCATTCTGAAAAAAGGCTTCGGCGATTTTTTGCTGTCCGCGAAGCCCGACATCCTGGGCCTCCAGGAAGTGAAGGCTTGCCCGGACCAGCTCGCGCCCGGGGACGCGGACTTCGCCGGCTACGGGTCGGCCTGGAACTGCGCCGAGCGCAAAGGCTACAGCGGCGTGGCGGCTTTCTACCGCCGGGAGCCGCTTTCCGTAACCAAAGGCTTCGGCACCGCGCGCTTCGACGGCGAGGGGCGGGTGATAACGCTGGAGTACAAGGACCTTTACCTGCTGAACGTGTATTTTCCCAACGGCGGGCAGGGCCCGGAGCGGCTGGCCTATAAGCTCGATTTTTACGAAGCTTTCCTTTTGCACATAGAGACGCTGCGCAAAACAGGCAAAGCCGTGGTTTTCTGCGGCGACGTGAACACCGCCCACAAGGAAATAGACCTGGCCCGTCCCAAAGAGAACGCCGAAAACTCGGGGTTCATGCCCGTCGAGCGCGCCTGGCTGGACAAAATAACCGGCCTCGGGTGGGTGGACACCTTCCGCACCCTGCACCCCGGGCCGGACCAGTACACCTGGTGGGACTATAAAACCCGCGCCCGCGAAAGGAACGTAGGCTGGCGCATAGATTATTTTTTTATCAACAAAGAGAAAGCGCCCCGGCTTACCGACGCCTTCATCCTGCCCGAAGTACAGGGCTCCGACCATTGCCCCATAGGCATAGTCCTGGACTTGTGAAGGCCGGCATGAGGACCGGAACCCATAAAAAACTTTTTCCGGCCGCCGCCGCCGCGCTGCTGGGCGCGTCGGTTTCTTTGTGCGTTCCCGTTTCCGCCGGCGAAGCCGGAGTAATTTCCGGCGCTTTCCTCCGCTTCGATCCCAGCCCCCGCGCCACCGCCATGGGAGAAGCCAACACCGCCATAACGCAGGACGCCTACTCCGCCTGGTGGAACCCGGCGGGGCTGGCCGGCATCGAGGTGCCGGAGGCGGCGGCCACTTACGCCGCCTCGTTCGCCGACGTTACCAACCAGTTCGCGGCCGTCGCCTACCCCATCCGCTACGGTTCTACCGTCGGGCTGAGCATCAACCGCCAAAGCCTCAAGCCTTTCCAGGGCTATTACGCCGACGGCTACCCGGTGCCCGGCGAACTGCTGGCCTCCGATTCCGCCATAGCGGCTTCTTACGCGCGGACGCTGCTCAAAGACGAGATCGAACGCCCGGTGTTCAACGTGGGCGCAAGCTTTAAAAGCGTTTCCGAAACGCTCGACACCGCGGCCGGCGCCTCGATGGCCTTCGACGTGGGCGCCATCTACAACCTGCGCCCGGCGAAATACTGGATGAGCAATGTGCCCAGGCCGGAGCTGCGCGTGGCCCTGGCCCTGCGGAACCTGGGCGGCGGGCTGAAATTCGACACCCAGGTCTTCCCCCTGCCGCAGTCCACCACGCTGGGACTGGCCCTGATCACCCGCCCCGTTCCGGCGCACACCTTAACGCTGGTCCTGGACCTGACCTCGTCCAATTATGACAAGTTCTCTTTCAACGCCGGCGCCGAGTATTTCCTGTTCCAGCTGTTCTCCCTGCGCGGCGGCTACGTTTCCGGCCAGGAACTGGGCTCGGGCCCGCGCCTGGGCTTCGGCTACCGCCTTTCCTACCTGGACGTGGATTACGCCGTGGCGCCCTTCGGCCTGCTCGGCACGACGCAGAAATTCGGCGTCACCTTCCGCTACGGCACCTCCAGGGCGAAGCAGCCGCTGACCGGCGCCACCGCCCGCAGCGCCACCGGCAAGCTCAAGGCCAGCAAAGAAAAACTGGAAGCGCTTAAAATTTACGCCAACGATTACCTGGAAATGGCCGGCAGGAACATAGCGGCCCGCGAATATAACCTTGCGGCGGAGAACGTGCAGAAAGCCTTCAACCTCGAGCCCGCCCTTGCGGATGGGCCCTGGGGCGAAAAAGTCGCCAGGCTCAACACCCTTATCGGCATGCTGCAGCTGAAGGAGACCCCGGTCCGCGAAAAGATCCTGCAGAAGAACAACGAGCAGTCCGACACGGCCGCCGAGGCCATGGCCGCCTACGTCGAGGGAAAGGAGCAGAAGGCCTTCCTGCTGGCGCACGCCGCCGTGGGCGCCGACCCCCACGGGCCCACGCTGTTCGAGGAACTGCTCAACGGCCTGTCCGGACTGACGCGCGACCCCATCCGCCGCGACGACCTGCTGCCCAAAGTGGCGCTGATCAAGGAAAAGCTCAAGCGGGCCGCCAAGAGCTTCTACATCCAGCAGTTCGACGCGGCGGTAAAGGAATGCGAGGAAGTCGTACAGCTCGACGAAAAGAACCCGCTGGGCTGGACGCGGCTCGGCTCCGCCTACTACATGTCCGGCGACAAGGCGAAAGCCCGCAAGGCCTATGAGAAAGTAATGGAGCTGACCCCCGACGACGCGCTGACCCGCAAGTTCATGGATTCGCAGGGCTGGAAACTGCCGGCCCAAAAGCAGGAAGGCGGCCCGGCAGGCGCGGTCACGCCTTAGGATAGCCGACTGAAATTATCTCCAGGCCGAGCTCCCCGCCCTTGCGCTCAAGCCGGACCAGAGCCCCCGCCTTTTTCCCCAGCAGGGCGGCGGCCAGGGGCGAAGCCCAGTTCAGCTTGCCGGCTGCGGCGTCGGCCTCGTCCTCCCCGACTATCGAGTAATACCGCTCGCAGCCGGACTGGTCCCTGACGGTTATCCGCGCGCCGAAGCGCACGTCGTCCGCCGCCAGGCCGCGGTTGTCCACCAGCCGGGCGCTTTTAACCTGCCCCTCGTAATAAGCCAGGTCGATCTCGGCCTGCTGCAGCTGCAGGCCGCGGGGCTCTTCCTCGTGCTTGCCCGCGATCAGTTTCGCGCGCAGGGCCGCCAGTTCCGCCGCGCGCGCCTTCAGGCTTTCCAGCCCGGCGGCGGTGACATAGTTGGGCCTGCCGCTGGACTGCCTTTTTACGGGGTCCTCCGGCACGGCGCTGTCTTCTTTTACAAAAGCTCTGCTCATAAAGTTGCGTCCCTCCGCGGCTTCGGCTATAATATCAAAAAATCGGATGCAGAACTCATCATTGCCGCTGAACCGGCCCAAGGCCACGCTGCGCCCCGCTAGGGCCCTTTTCCGCCTGCTGCTGCGCACCGCCCTCTGGACGGCGGTCATCCTCGCCTGCGGCCTGTATTGTTTTAAAGAAGTGGCGCTCCCCGGCTTCAGCCGGCCGCGCTCCGCGCAACAAAGCATTAATGCGGCGGTTCCGCTCCCCGCCGCTGAAAGCCGCACCCGGCCCGCGGCGGGGCGCTTCAGAACGGCCGCCACCGATCCGCTGGCGCTCATAAAACCCGCCGCGCTCCCGGCGGAGTCCGGCGAGGAGGGCGCAGCCCGGCGGCCGGCGCGCCCCGCTGCCGCGGGGATACCGCGCATGAAAACCATGGGCTTCGGAGAATCCGGAGGAGGCTTCGCGCCCATGAGAACCGCTGCGGCGGGCGCCGCCCGGCCCGCGCGCGCCCGCGCCGCAGCAGCAGCGGACAGCGGCGGAGAAGAAGGCGTAATTCTTCCGGCGGCCGCGCTTTCCGGAAAGATCGGAATGAAAGGGTCTGCGCCTGTATCGGCCGCGGCGGAAAAGCGTTACTCGGGCGCGGACAAGGAAGCAGAAGCGCTGCGCGCCGCGGTGCGCGCGAGAACCGAAGCCTCGGAGGCGCTGAAAAAGCGGCTGAGGAACGAGCAGCTGATACTCGCGGGCTGGATCCTGCTGGCCGCAACGGGACTGATGCTTACCGCTTCCCGCCTGATCCGGGCCTGGCGGCAGCTGGACAAGCCGGAAGGGAAGCACTGGACGCTGAAATGACCCGCGGAGCCGCGCGAAAACCGGCGTATTTTTATCCGGTTTAACGGCGTCTCTTTTGAGAAGTACTTCCAGTTATTGTAAAATGATATTAAGCTCAGAATCCCGCGGTTGAGGAATACCCACAATATCTATGAACGACAACAACACCCCCATTGAAGAGAACGAAGAAAGTTTCAAGGCTATGTTCGAGGAGACCTACAAAGAACCCTCCCGCATGGAGCCCGGCCAGAAGATAGAGGCCGACATCGTGAAGATAACCGCCGAATACGCCTTCCTCCAGGTAGGCGGCAAAGGCGAGGGCTACCTCGACCGCAAAGAGCTGGTGGACGCCGAAGGGAACCTGCTGGTGAAAGAAGGCGACAGGGTGCGCGCCTATTTCCTCTACTCGCAGAACGGCGAAATGCATTTTACGACCAAGATCGGCACCGGGCCCGCGGCCCGCGCCCAGCTGGCCGACGCGGCCCGCAACCACATAGCGGTGGAAGGCACCGTATCCCGGGAAATGAAGGGCGGCTTCGAGATCACCCTCAACGGCGGGGCGCGCGCTTTCTGCCCCTTCTCGCAGATGGGCCCGCGCCGCGGCGAGAACACCGCGGACTATATCGGCTCGGCGCTGGCTTTCTACGTGCTGGAATGCACGGACCGCAACGTGGTGCTTTCCCGCAGGGAAATAATGGAAGCCGACCGCAAGCTCAGGATACAGGAACTGAAGAATTCGCTGGCCGAAGGGCAGAAGGTAAAGGGCTCGGTGACCTCCATACAGAACTTCGGGGCTTTCGTGGACATCGGCGGCATGGAGGGCCTGCTGCCCGTTTCTGAAATGGCCTGGCACCGCACCGAAAAAGTGAGCGACATCCTTTCGGTGGGACAGCCCGTGGAAGTGGTCATAAAAAGGCTGGACTGGGACAACGAGAAAATTTCTTTAAGCCTGAAAGACACGCTGCCCAACCCCTGGGACAGCGCCGCGGAGAAATTCCCGGCCGGCTCCTACCATACCGGCACGGTTTCGCGGCTGGCGCCTTTCGGCGCGTTCATCACGCTGGCGCCCGGCGTGGACGGGCTCATCCATATCTCGCGCCTCGGCGGCGAGCGCCGCATCCAGCACCCGGAAGAGGTGCTGAAAACGGGGCAGACCATAGAAGTGCGCATCGAAGCGGTCAACCGCGAGAACAACAGGATCTCGCTGGTTCCCGCCGACGTCAGCCGCGAGGCGGACGAAGCGGAAGCGACTTTGAAGCAGTACCAGCAGCAGGGGCCCTCGGAAGAAGCCCCGCTGGGCTCGATGGGCGAAATGCTGAAACTGCAGCTGGCGAAGAAGGCTAAACAGCAGGGCAAGTAAGCCGCCGCCGGCTGCGCGCCGTTGCCGGACGCCGAGGATACAACTATGGGAAAACCCGCTGACGCGCAATTGCTGACCGACCAGGACCTCTACCTCTTCAACGAGGGCAACCACGTGCGGCTTTACAAGAAGCTCGGCGCGCACCTCATCACCCGCAACGGGACGGAGGGCACGCACTTCGCCGTCTGGGCGCCCAACGCCTCCTCTGTAACCGTGATAGGGGACTTCAACGGCTGGAACAAGACCGCCAACCCGCTGACGCAGCGCGGTCATTCCGGCATCTGGGAAGGCTTCGTCGCGGGCGTTAAACAGGGCAATAATTACAAATACCAGGTAACCTCAAAATACAACGGCTTCAGCGCGGAGAAGGCCGACCCTTACGCTTTCGCTTCCGAAACTCCCCCCAAGACCGCGTCCGTGGTCTGGCAGCCGGCTTATGAATGGGGCGACGCCGAGTGGATGAAGAACAGGGGCCGGGCCAACGGCCTTAAGAGCCCGGTCTCCATCTACGAGGTGCATTTAGGCTCGTGGATGCGCGTACCCGAAGAGGGCAACCGCTCGCTGAGCTACGCCGAACTGGCGGACAAGCTTACGGACTATGTGCGGCAGATGGGCTTTACCCACATAGAACTGATGCCCATTACGGAACACCCTTTCTACGGCTCCTGGGGCTACCAGACCACCGGCTATTTTTCCCCCACCGGCCGCTACGGCAAACCGGAAGACCTGATGCTCATGATCGACCGGCTGCACCAGAACGGCATAGGCGTGATAATGGACTGGGTGCCGGCGCATTTCCCCACCGACGCGCACGGGCTGGAATTCTTCGACGGCACGCATCTCTACGAACACGCCGACCCCAGGCAGGGCTTCCACCCCGACTGGAAAAGCTCCATCTTTAATTTCGGCCGCAAAGAGGTAAAAAGCTTCCTGCTCTCCAGCGCGCTGTACTGGCTGGACAAATACCACGCCGACGGCCTGCGCGTGGACGCGGTGGCCTCGATGCTGTACCTGGACTATTCCCGGAAAAAGGGCGAGTGGATCCCCAACCGCCACGGCGGCAACGAGAACCTGGAAGCCATAGCTTTCCTGAAGCAGTTCAACCACGTGGTCTACGAGAATTACCCCGACGTGCAGACCTACGCGGAAGAGTCCACGGCCTGGCCGATGGTCTCCCGCCCCACCTACCTGGGCGGCCTGGGCTTCGGCCTGAAGTGGGATATGGGCTGGATGCACGACACGCTCAATTACCTGGCCAGGGACCCGGTGTTCCGCAAATACCACCACACGGCGCTGAATTTCCGCATGCTCTACGCTTTCGGCGAGAACTACGTGCTGCCGCTGTCCCACGACGAGGTGGCGCACGGCAAGGGCTCGCTGCTGAAAAAGATGTCCGGCACGGACTGGCAGAAGTTCGCCAACCTCCGGCTGCTGTTCGGCAGCATGTTCGCCCAGCCGGGCCAGAAACTTGTTTTCATGGGCGGCGAGTTCGCCCAGTGGAAGGAGTGGAACCACGACGCCAGCCTTGACTGGCACGAGACCGGGCACGCCCCCCATTCCGGCATGCAGAACTGGGTGCGCGACCTGAACCGGCTTTACCGCTCGGAACCGGCCCTGCACGAGCTGAACTGCAGCAATTCCGGCTTCGAGTGGGTGGACGCCAACGACTCCCAGCAGAGCACGCTGGCTTACCTGAGGAAGGCGCAGGATTCGGACGAGGTCATACTTGCCGTGTGCAATTTCACGCCGGTAACGCGCCTGAACTACAAGGTGGGCGTGCCGCAGGGCGGCTTCTGGAAAGAACTGCTCAACAGCGACGCCTCCGGCTACTGGGGCGGCGGGCTGGGCAACATGGGCGGGACCGAGGCGAAGGAAGAGCCCTACCACGGGCGGGCTTACTCGCTGGATATAACGCTGCCGCCGCTGTCCATAATATTTTTCAAGCCGGCGTAAGCCCTAGAAAAAACTTAACAGCAGCTTCACATTGAACCAGCTGACCGCCAGGCCTATGCCCGCCAGCAGCAGCAGGTCCCCGCGCCCGTTGGCGTAGCGGCCCATTACTTTTTCCGATGAGGTCAGGTAGACCTGCAGGAAAATGGTGAAAGGCAGCTGCACGCTGAGCAGCATCTGTGAAACGATCAGCCCCCTGAACGGGTTGGAAACAAAGAATATCATCCCCAGCGCGGCCAACAGCGAGATCAGCATGCCGGTCCGGCTGTGGAGGTCTTCCAGGTTCAGCGGCTCGCCGTAGAGGCCGGCGAAAATGGAGCCGCCGGCCATGCCGGATGTTACGCTGGAGGCTATGCCCGAGAACAACAGCGCCAGGGCGAACACCAGCGAAGAAAGTTTGCCCAGCAGGGGCGTGAGCATTTCCCCGGCCTGCCGCAGTTCGCTCACCGGCGCGCCCAGCCGGTAGAAGGTGGCGGCGGCCATTATGATCATGGCGCTGTTTATGGCCCAGCCCGCCAGCATGGACAGCAGGGTGTCGGCGAATTCGTACCGGAGCTGCTTGCGTATAACTTTCTCGTCTTCCAGGTTCCACTGGCGGCTCTGTATTATTTCGGAATGCAGGAACAGGTTATGCGGCATGACCACGGCGCCCAGCACGCTCATGGCGACGAGCATGGAGCCGGGGGGCAGCGCCGGCGTGACCAGGCCCGCCGCCGCCGCGCCCCAGTCCACCGGCGCTATTTTAAGTTCATAAATGAACGAGATCCCTATCAGCGAGACGAAGCCGATGATCCATTTCTCAAGCCTGCGGTAGGTATTGCTGAGCAGCAAAAACAGCACCAGGGCGGTCACCAGGGCCGCGCCGAGCTTGACCGGGACCCCGAACAGCATCTGCAGCGCCAGCGCGCCGCCGAGGATTTCCGCCAGCGAGGTGGAAACCGACGCGCCCATGGCCGACCAGAGCAGCGGCCCGGACAGCGCCCGGGGCAGGTGCTTGCGGGCGGCCTCGCTGAGACACAGGCCGGTGGCTATGCCCAAATGCGCCACGTTGTGCTGCAGGATTATAAGCATCAGCGTGGACAGCGTCACCATCCACAGCAGCGCATAGCCGTAAGACGAGCCGGCGGCCAGGTTCGCCGCCCAGTTGCCGGGGTCGATAAAGCCGACGGTCACGACCAGGCCGGGACCGATATACTTTAATATTTCAAGAGCCCCGAAGACACGGGGATGCCCTTTTTCCTTCAGCCCGGCCAGGATTTTAAGCATAGTAGCGGTTGTCGCTTTGCAATAATATAATACAAAAAGCGATGTAAACCAAGCGCTGATTTGCCCGACCCTCGGGATATTTGTTATAAAATTATATCCGCATAAATTTACAGGAGGCACTATGTCCACCGCTACCACCATCCGCCGCACAGCTTTAAACGAAACCATGAGGAAGTACGGCGGCAAGATGGTGGACTTCCACGGTTGGGAAATGCCCATCCAGTTCGCCGGCATCCTCAAAGAGCACGAAGCCGTGCGCAAGTCCGCCGGCCTCTTCGACGTTTCCCACATGGGCCAGGTGTTCGTCACCGGCGCCGACGCCTTCAAACTGCTGCAGAAAATAAACACCAACGACCTGCGCAAGGCCACCCCCGGAAAAGGCGTGTATTCCCATGTCACCAACGAGAACGCCGGCCTGGTGGACGACATCATAGCTTTCTGCCTGGCCGCCGACCGCTACCTGGTGATAGTGAACGCCACCACCTCCACCAAGGACTACGAATGGTTCAAGGCGCAGGCGGTTAAGATGCATGTGAAGGTGGAGAACAGGAGCGAAGATTTTTCGATGATCGCCGTACAGGGCCCCAATGTGCCCAAGATGTTCGAGACCTTCGCCCCGGAAGCGCTGAAACTGCCCCGCTTCGGCATTGTGGAGAAGGACATCATGGGCGAGCACTGCTATGTGAGCCGCACCGGCTACACCGGCGAGGACGGCTTTGAAGTGACGGCGCCCCATTCCATAATAAACAAGCTTTGGGAACATTTCATGGAACTGGGCAAGCCCTACGGCATTGTGCCCTGCGGCCTGGGCGCGCGCGACACGCTGCGCCTGGAATCAGGCTACCTGCTGTACGGGGCCGACGTGGACGATTTTCACACCACCTACGAAACCGGCTACGGCTGGGTGGTGGCGCTGGACAAGGGAGATTTCAACGGGCGCGCCATCCTGGCCGAGCAGAAAGCCAACGGCGTGAAGCGCCGCCTCACGGGCCTGACGCTTACCGGCGGCGTGCCGCGCACCGGCTGTAAAATATTCATGGACGGCAAACAGGTGGGCGAGCTGGCCAGCGCCACCTATTCCCCCACCCTCAAAAAAGGCATAGGCGTAGGCTACATCGTTCCACCGGACCTGAAGCCCGGCGCGCCGCTGGAAGTGGAGATACACGGGCGTCGCGTAAAGGCCGAAGTGGCGAGAGTTCCTTTCTTCAAAGGCACGGCCTTCAATAAAGGAATAGGCGCCGCATAAGGAAACGCAGGAGCGGAAAAATTTTGATTTAAATTACGGAGGAGAAAAAAATGCCCAAACCCGAAGAAGCCAGATACACCAAGACCCACGAGTGGGTACACCCCGGCGCCGAAGCCGCGGTAGGTATTTCCGACCACGCCCAGCACGAAATGGGCGACGTCGTGTTCGTGGAACTGCCGAAAGTGGGCCAGAAGCTGGAGAAAGAGAAGCCCTGCGCGGTGGTGGAATCCGTAAAATCAGCTTTCGACATCTACGCCCCCGTGTCCGGAGAAGTAACCGCCGTCAACGACGCGGTTACCGGCGAGCCCGCCCTGCTCAACCAGTCCCCCCTGGAAGGCGGCTGGCTGTTCAAGATGAAGCCGTCCAACCCCGCCGAGGCCGAAGCCCTGATGGACTGGACCGCTTACCAGGAATTCATCAAGCAAGCGGCGCATTAACAGCGCGGCCGCGGGTCGGGGCCGGGGTCCGGGAGCCGGGGAATTAAAGCCGGATCCGCGGCTCCCGGTTCCCGGCTCCGGCTTTACCGTTCGTAATCCCTGGTCCCCGGCAAGCACAGTCCGGCCGACGTTGCGCCGCCCCTCTACCGAATTAAGGAGTCCTTAAATGTATATCCCCCATACAAAGACCGATAAAGAGGAGATGCTTAAAGCCATAGGCGCCGCCTCCTTTGAAGAACTGGTAAAACAGGTCCCGGCCAAGTTCCTCTGGCCCAGGTTCAACCTGCCGGCCGAAAGCCTCGACGAGAGCCAGGCCGCGGCCCGCCTGGCCGGGCTGGCAAAGAACAATTGCCGCCCGCTGAGTTTCCTGGGCGCCGGCGCCTACGAGCGCTACACCCCCGCCGCGGTGAAGGCCATCACCTCCCGCACCGAGTTCCTGACGGCCTACACGCCCTACCAGCCCGAAGCCAGCCAGGGCACGCTGCAGGCCATCTACGAGTTCCAGAGCACGGTAAGCGCGCTGTACGGCATGGACTGCGCCAACGCCTCGATGTACGACGGGGCCAGTTCCTTCGCCGAGGCCGTGCGCGCCGCGGTGCGCGTGACCGGCCGCAAAAAGATCGTCTACTCCGCCGGCGTTAACCCGCAGTACATGGACACGCTCAAAACCTATTTCGCCCACTCGCCCGAATACAGCTATGTGAAAGTTCCGATGAAAGACGGCGTGATGGACAAGGCCGCCCTGCCCGGGCTCCTGGAAGGCGCGGCCTGCCTGGCCGTGCAGACCCCCAACTTCCTCGGCCTTATAGAGGACATGGCCGGCGTAGCCGACCTGACAAAAAAAGCCGGCGCGCTGCTGGTAGCCGCGGCCGACCCGGTCAGCCTCGGCCTGCTCACTCCCCCCGGCGACTATGGCGCGGATTTCGCCGTGGGCGAAGGCCAGAGCCTCGGCCTGCCGCTGTCCTACGGCGGCCCCTACCTGGGACTGTTCTCCTGCAAAAAAGAGCAAGTGCGCCAGATGCCTGGCCGCATAACCGGCCTGACCAAAGACAAAGACGGAAAGCGCGGTTTCGTGCTGACGCTGCAGGCCCGCGAACAGCATATCCGCCGCGACAAGGCCGCCTCCAATATCTGTTCCAACGAGGCGCTGTGCGCGCTGGCCGCCACGGTTTACTCGGCGCTCTACGGGCCCGAGGGCCTGAAGGAACTGGCCGAAGCCAATGCCGGCGCCGCCGCTTACGCCGCCGAGCGCCTCTCGGCCATAAAGGGCTGCTCGCTCAAGTTCAAAGGCCCCTTCTTCAACGAATTCGTCCTCGCCGTACCCGGCAAGGCCGCGGCCCTGCGTGAAAAAGCGCTGGGCCGGGGAGTGGACATCGGCCTGCCGCTGGCGCCGCTGTACCCGGAGCTCGGTGAAACCCTGCTGGTCTGCGCCACCGAGACCAAGACGGAAGCCGACATCTTAAAACTCGAAGCGGCCATAAAGGAGGCCATATGAACTGCGCTCCCGCTATCGACAACCGCCTCAGCATCGAAAAGTCCGACGCCGGCCGCCGCGGCCTGTGGTGCAAGAACCCGCTGCGCGCCAGGGCCGCTATCCCGGCGCACCTGCGCCGCAAAGCCGTCCCCCGCCTGCCGGAGCTGTCAGAGTTCGACGTGGTGCGCCATTACACGCGCCTGTCGCGCCTGAACTTCTCGGTGGACACGCATTTCTACCCGCTGGGCTCCTGCACGATGAAGTACAACCCGCGCTTCAACGAGGAAGCCGCCGCGCTGGAAGGCTTCGCCGCGCTGCACCCGCTGGCGCACGACAACTGCGCGCAGGGCACGCTGGAACTGATCCACGACCTGTCCGCCCGCCTCACCGAGCTGTGCGGCCTGGACGCCATAACGCTGCAGCCCGCCGCCGGCGCGCACAGCGAGTTCACCGGCCTGCTG
>Ga0116170_10001738_pt1 | contig 21727 bp, 17 predicted proteins | sample AD_JPNHW1_MetaG_FD_89797 | JGI IMG/M metagenome (GOLD analysis project Ga0116170, IMG submission 89797) | Active sludge microbial communities of municipal wastewater-treating anaerobic digesters from Japan - AD_JPNHW1_MetaG | ecosystem: Engineered > Bioreactor > Anaerobic > Digestate | place...
AATCCTGATGTAGCTATATCGACCAACCCGATTTCCCCTTTTGCCGGAATGACCAGCATTGAACTTCTTGCACATGAGTGGAGTCACTACTGGCTTGCCGCAATGGATTTCAAAAAAGAAGGAATGACTGAAAACCACACAGGTCTCAGAGGATGGGAAAGTGATGCTGCCAATCAGCACTGGAGCGGTGATTTCAGCGATGGAAATTCTGTAATGTACGGCGGTGACATAATGGATAACGGCGACGGTTCATTCACCTATTATTTCAGCAACCCTAAAAAATACGGACCTCTTGACCAGTATGTAATGGGACTCCGTGCTCCGGAAGAAGTTGGCGACCTTTTTTTTCTGTGCTCAAGTGCTGATATTGAACAGTGCAGACAGGGCAATCCGGCAGTTCCGGGCGCAAAGACAGCACAACCCAGCACCAAAAATGGTGTTTATAAGCATGTAGTCACTATGGATGACATAATAAGAGCGATGGGACCAAGAGTTCCGTCATCTGCGGAAGCTCAGAAACATTTCAATGTCGCTTTTATCCTCCTGAGCAAAGAAGGGGTTTATCCGTTCCCTCAACAGCTTCAGAGAATGGAAACATTCAGACTCCGTTTTCAGGAATGGTTTGCCTGGGCGACAGATGGACGGGGAACAGTCTGCACAGAGCTTGACGGCGACTGCGAAAACAGCACAGAAAATGACGATGATATCATTCCGGATGAAGATACAGCTGTTTTTGATGACAACAGCACTCCTGATGAAGAAATAACACCCGATGAAACCATCACAGACAACAGCATAACCCCCGATGAAACAGCTCAGGATGAAGAAGTCAAAGATGAAAATTCTGAAACACCTGATGATTCAATAAATCCGCTTCCTGAAGATGAAGAAGTCGGCTGCGGCTGTACGATAGTTTTTTAGATATTCAACATCATAAATTATATATCTGTTCAAATTTCAGCACATTATTTATGTCAACTTGAATAGAGAAGGGATGGGAATAATCGCAGCTAAACTGATGAATATATTAATGAAAAATGAACTGGAAATAAAGTTGAGGTCGGTTGAGGAAGACCATGCGGATGGATATTATGAAAAAGAGATGACTTCAACCTGCGGTCGTCCGGGCTTGAAAGTACCGCACCTATTTCGAACCGTCACTTCTTACTGACTAGTGGGAAAGAGAGACACCGTTTTTGAAGATCTCTGCAACACATTCAGCAGCAAAAATAAGACATTTATAAATTATCTCCTGAAAAAGAAAACCCTTTATTTCGCTTTCCTTAAGAACCAAATGGAGCAGACCAGTGATCGCTTTCAGAGAAAATTTATACGAAATCAATCAGATGCTTAACTCTATGTTTTTTAACAATACGGAGAATGGTTTATGACTGCTAATGTACAGTCAATTAAGGGACTCGGACAATCAATTCAATGATCCATTTCATCGGGACAAAATAACCGATTCCCCAGCTTGTAAGATTTGCGGCATAAGATATTAAAAAAGGATGCCATTTTTTATCCGGTTTCAGGATAAGGTAATAAATTCCGGCTTCTATCAATGGAATCAACAGCAGTTCTTTGAAATAGATATTATTAATAAATTCAAGCCATTGCGGAGCATCAGATTTTAAAAGAATGACTGCAACCGGAAGAATTCCTATAAATAGCGGGTGAGTTGCAACTTGACTCAGCAGTCCTGAGATAATCGCTTTTTTCAACGGTTTTTTAAAGATTCTGCATGAAATGAACCACACAACCGGCAGTTCCAGAATAATTGTCATCACAAAAGCAAACAGGTAGATTGCAATCAGAATATCGTATCGCAAGTCATACTCCTGTAAAAATTAAATAATCAGCAAACTGCACCCGTCCGAGTCAGATTTGTTAGAAGTGTCTGATTTTTCAGGCTCGTTATCATAAATCTCAACATCATTCCCCTGATTTTTATCATCCGTTACGGAACCATTATTTTCAGCATCATTGCTTTCAGTGTCATTGATTTCGGTGTCATCATCACTGTAAGGGACAAATTTCATAGATTCGAACTCTTCCTGCGTCATGGCGACTTTGCTTTGAGCAGGACAAATTTCTGAATGTTCCGGAACAGTAGTTTCTGCAAAATTGATGCATTGAGAAAAAGGCTGTCCTTCCCAGCCGTCTCTTTTTTGACTTGATTCAAAACAATAATCAAATTCAAAATTGTCAAAAAGAATGTATTCATAATAACCGGGGGCGACACACTCATCGAAATAATCAGTAAAATTAATCTTAACCACTTCGATCAGTTTTTTTGAATCATCAAATTTTCCTCTGAAAACTTCACCTGCCGCTTCGTCATAACTTGAATATCCATAAGGGTATCCACACCCGATCTCTTCACATTCTTTGCATCTTTCATCTTCAGAATTATACTCGCAATCCTCACAATCCTTGCATTCAGGTAAAAGTCCATAACCATCAGTAACATGCAGACCGATATTTACTTTTTCAGGTTTTTCTGTAGTTTTCAGCCACAGCTCATAAACAGTTATCAAAGTGTCGGCAAATAAAAAATTTGCAGAAAATATTAAGAAAAAAACCACCGGAAGCTTTTTCATGGACTATTCCCCAGTCGCTTTGTCAATCTCTTTTTTCATTCTTTCTTCTTCTGCTTTTGCCTGATCATCGAGAGAGTTTTTGAGCTTGTTAAGATCTCTGACATCAACTTTTTCATGCTCGATCATCACTTCATGAGACTGTTTGACATCTTTCTGCGCCCCCGATTGCAGGGCTGCCAGATAATAAATAATCGCAAGAGTTCCAAGAAGCCCCAGAATAAGTCCGATACTTTTCATTTTTTTCTCCAAAAACTGTTTAAACCTTGAGAATTATAATTCAAACAGGTTTTTGTGCAATCTTTGACAATTCACAGTGTTTTTCATAACATCACCTGATATCTGTTTATTCATTTATGGAGCTTTTTATGCTGATCCCGATTGCAGTTTTAATCGCCGGACTTGTGATTCTTGTTCTCAGTGCAGATAAATTTGTCGACGGTTCCGCCGCAGTTGCAAGACATTTCGGTATGCCGTCTTTACTGATAGGGATGGTAATCGTCGGATTCGGCACTTCCGTTCCGGAAATGCTTGTTTCAGCACAGTCTTCTTTTCAAGGTGCTTCCGGTATCGCTCTGGGAAATGCTTACGGTTCAGATATTACCAACATAGCCCTTATTCTCGGTGTAACAGCAATAATAAGTCCGATCGCTGTTCATTCTTCAGTTATTAAAACCGAACTTCCAATCCTCACGGCAGTCAGCTTTTTTGCGGCTTTTCAACTTATTGACGGAGAAATATCCAGAATTGATGCTGTTTTTTTAATTGCAGTTTTTTCAATATATATGTACTGGGCGATCCGGAAAGCACTTCGTCACAAACGGAGCAGAATGGTAAAAGAACTGGAACATGATATCGAACAGATCAAAATGCCTCTGGGAAAAGCTGTTTTCTGGCTAATTACAGGTCTGATACTACTGCTGGCAAGTTCAAAAATGCTTGTATGGGGAGCTGTGGAAATCGCTCATCTTTTCGGTGTCAGTGATCTTATAATCGGACTTACCGTTGTTGCTGTCGGCACATCTCTGCCGGAACTCGCATCATCAGTTATGGCCGCAAGAAAAGGCGAACACGACATCGCACTCGGTAATATAATAGGTTCCAATTTATTTAACACTCTGGTGGTTGTCGGAATTGCAGGTCTTATCAGACCGATGGCTGTTCAACCAGAAATACTTTATCGCGACATGGCAGTTATGATCGGTCTGACACTGTCATTATTTCTTTTCGGGTATCGCTTCAGACAGAAAACAGGCAGTATAAACCGTTATGAAGGAGCGATCCTGCTTGCAGCGTATTTAGGATACACAACATTTCTTGCTATAGGAGCTTTTTAAAATGCTTATGCTTTCACTGATCCTTGTTGCCTGCATGAATGTTCTGGGATGGAGTGCCGGCAAATTTGTTGACAGCTCTATTGCGGTGTCACGATATTACAAAATGCCGTCTCTTCTTGTCGGAATGGTTATTGTCGGGTTCGGAACATCTATTCCTGAACTTATTGTTTCAGGGATTGCATCGTATGAAGGTTCTCCCGGGATCGCACTGGGAAATATTTTTGGTTCAAACATCGCCAACATAGGTCTTATACTTGGAATAACTGCTTTGGCAGTTCCGATAAAAGTACATCCATATGCAATGCGGATTGAACTTCCGATCCTGATAGCAGTCAGTTTGATTGCCGGATATCTGATAATGGATGGAGAACTGACAAGAATAGATTCGGGAATCCTTCTTTCAATTTTTGTAGTTTATATGATATGGACACTAAGCAACGCCATTTATCATAGACATAAAATTGCAGAAAATCCCCAAATTATAAAAACCTCATTAAAAATGCCGTTAAAAAAAGCAGTTATGTGGATGTTTTTCGGAACAATCATTCTTGCCGTAAGCTCAAGACTGCTTGTATGGGCTGCTATAGGCATAGCAAAAGGGCTTGGAATTAATGATCTTTATCTCGGTCTGACAATTGTTGCAATTGGGACTTCTATTCCTGAATTTGCATCTTAATTTGTGGCTGCAAAAAGAGGCGAACATGACATCGCAATTGGAAATATTATCGGTTCAAATCTTTTCAACACACTTGTCGTATTGGGATCAGCAGGAATGATCAGACCTCTGTCTGTGGAGTCAGTCATAATACACAGAGACATCACAATTATGATATTTTTTACACTTCTTCTTGTAATTTTTGGATTGCGTTACGGGAAAAAGAGTGTCGGAATAACTGATTATGACGGACTTATCCTTTTCGTAGCATTCTGCACATACATCATTTATCTTGGAATAAGCGCATTCAGTTAAAAACCATCGAGCATCCGCCTGAATTTTCTGAAACATCATCTGCTGTTTCCATTCCTGTGTCATTCAGGGTTTCATCAGAAACTTCTTCATCTGGAATATCATCAACAGCTGTATCATAAAGAGTAAGCGTCGGATCACCGTAGTAATGCATCATTATTTTATGTTCAAAGACTCTGACTCCGGGGTCTTTTCCGATTTCATTTCTGAGATTGGCAAGCACTTCAGCCGGAGCAGATCCCTGAAGCATTTTATCAATTGTATGAATGCCGATAAGATCAAGAGTATAGTCTTGATCGCTCAGATCACTTTCGAAATCCTCGAACTTCGTATTATATGAAGGACTGTCAACAAATGTTGAACTTATCACACCGACAGCTGCTCCTTTTAAAAGCATATCATGTGAAATATTTCCCGGAACTGTAACATCACCGACAAGACATGAAAAAGCTATCACAAACCCCGGTTCATCTCCCGAAAATCCTTTAAAATCTCCGGTTTGAATCAAAGTTTTGCTGATAACTTCACTGTTTTCAGCAAGTTCATTCCCATTCTTATCATCAGCCCAGATTGTTCTTGAAACACTGTTAGACTGCCCGTGCCCGCCCCAGAAGATTATTCCGTATCCATTTTTCTCCCATTCATTGATAAGATTTTCATTTGTAAGCGGAATATCCGTTTTGTATTTTGTAGCAAAATGACCTTCAGTTTCATACATTCGTGTAAAGGTGACTTCCTTGAAATCCGGCAGAATGTTCGCAATAAGCCATTCGCTGACATCTGCTATCTCTCTGTTTTCCTTTTTGACATTTCCAAAATTGTTGTATCCGTCAAACCAGACAAAAGCCATCGGAAAAAGAAGCTTCTGGCGATATGCTGTCTGCTCTTCTCTTTGATTCATATACTTCAGTGAGTGATCCAATATCTCATCAAGTTCATCGGTATCGTCAAAATAAACCGGTATTCTGCCGGTTACGAAAGTATCTTCGAAATTTGCACAGTCATAACCGCCATCGCCGGCAAACTCATAAAAAAAACCGTTGTCATTGCAGTCCCCGGCACCATCAAGGTTTCTGTATATCTGATCTGTAGGAATATAGAGAAGATCCATACTTGCATAATCACCGCCGTCAGGACCCTGAGTATATGCGCTCAGCATCGGCATATCTCCATATTTTGGATTCGGATCACCGATCAAAAGAAGATACTTGTAATTATTTTTTAAAGGCACAAGCCATTCTCTGATCATGAAAGCTTTTTCTGCTCCTTTCACCCCTTCTCCGCCGTAATCTTTTTCGGTTCCGACAAGGACTTTAAACCCGCGACTTTCTTTTTCTTGAATGAATTCAGATAGTTTTTTAGATGTGTTTTTTATAAACTCAGTTGTTACAATGATAAGCGACTTGTCAGTTTCATCTACTGCTACCATCGAACATCCGCTTGAGCTGCTTTCGACATCATCTGTTGTTTCCAGTTCTGTGTCATTTTTTTCTTCATCAGAAATTTCTTCATCGGGAATATCATCAACCGCTGTGTCATAAAGAGTGAGGGTCGGATCGCCGTAGTAATTAAGCATATACTTGTGGTCAAGCACTCTTCCCGCAGGATTTTGTCCGAATTCAGCCATATAATCATAAAAAATCTTTCCAGCATAACCGCCTTTGATAAGTTCTTCAAAAAATACTACGCCGACGGTGTCTTCGCTGACAGTTGAATAATCAAGTTCCGATTCAAGATCGGTCCATTTGGTTCTTGATGGATCTGTCACACTTGTTGAACTTATTATTCCTACAGCTGCACCGTCTGCAAGGAACCTGTGAGTGATCGATCCCGGAGCATCAACATTGCCGACAAGACAGCTTATTGCCACAATAAAACCGGGTTTCCCGCTTGCAATCTCCTGAGCATCTGAGGGTTTTATCATTTCGTAGCTTTCAACTTCTTCGTTTTCGCCGAGCCCGTTTCCGTTTGCGTCATCAAGCCAGACAGTTCTTGCAACAGTTGTAGGAAAACCGTGACCGCCCCAGAAGATCATTCCGTACCCTTTCTTCCATTCATCCACAATATTTTCATTGTTCAACGGTCTTTCAAATTCATAACGGCTCGGATAAAATCCTTCAGCTTCATAAAGCCTTGTATAGCTTATATCGCTGTGATCTTTCAGAACATTGTGAATGAACCACTCGCTTGTTTCAGCGGTTTCTTTGTTTTCGTGCATTGTCTGAAAAACTTTAAAACCGTCAAACCATATAAAAGACATCGGGAAAAGCATTTTTCTTCTGTAAGCAATTTCGGTTTCTTTCATGTTCATATAACTGATAATATGGCTCAAAGTCTGATCCAGCTCTTCAATTTCGCCAAAATAGACAGGGATTCTGCCTGTATAAATCTCAGCATTGAAATCAACACCGCCGGCTTCGAGGTCCATTGGTGCCTGACCTGCCACACCATCGTCATTCAGATCGAACTCTCCGCTGAGGTCGGAATAGTAATAATCGGTCGGGATTCTGTTGCATGGATAACCTGTGTCAATACACGGGTCGGATGCATCAGGTCCTTTCGGCATCGCAATAACCATCGGAATATCACCCATTTTGGTATTAGGATCACCTATCAGAAGAAGAAATGAATATCCGGAACTGTTCTCTTTCAGCCACGACCTGATAAGTTTCGCTTTTTCATATCCTTTCAGATTATCTCCGCCGAAATCCTTTTCTGTTGCAATTTTTACTGTAAATCCCATTTTTTCCTTTCCGGTAACAAGTTCTCCGAGTTTTTCTGAGTTAAGTCTTATATTCTCCGTTGTAACAATTATCAGCCCTTTTGTCAGATCTGCCGCCTGAACAGCCTTGAAAAAATAAAACCCCAGAAACAGCAGCATTATCAAACTCAGAAGGATTGTTTTCAATATATTGCTCATCACACCCTCCATTTAGGGGTTTGTGTTTTCAAATTCATCACAATTTTCTGCCGGTGTATAGGTTGTCGTTGTATAGCTTGAGCAGTAGCAAAGCTCCGCGACAGTTTCAGCGTTCATTTCTTCAAGCAGATATTCCTCATCATTATTTAAAGCAATGTTTACAGCTCCCTGAAATTCTTCACCGGCAGCGAATTCAGTATTATTTTTAAAACACAAAAACATTTTTGAAGCCGGGGTTTTTGACGGTGAGGCCATAATGCAGACTTTTTGCAAAGTCTTCGCAGTCAGCTGTTTTTCTTCAACACTATAAAGTATTGCTGACACACTTTCATGACCAAGAACATCTTCTATCAGTACACTTTCTTCTCCGGCATTTTTTAATTCTTTAATAAATGGTTTGGGGACAATTGCCTGAAAATATTTATATTTATAGTGCGTCTGCCCTGAAATGGTCTCTATATCTCCCGCCGAATCAAGTGTCAGAACTTCATTAACGGAATCAGTACCAGACTGAATTTGAAAAAGACTGTCCAGAACAACATCTTTATTTTCAAGATTAATGATTGCCTGACCAATAGTTGATTTATCACTTTGCGCAGGGCTTATCTTTCCTTTGATCTTCATTGTTCCGTATTTTTCTGAAATCGGGGTTAGAAAATCTTCTTCCATTTCACAATCAAATTTTGTCATGTCTTTTATCAATTCAGCTTCGTACTCATCTTTTGTCAAAGGTGCGCCGTCAAGAGAGAAAGAGCAGAATTCGCCTTCATATTCAGTCAGAGTCTTTGTCACTTCCGGATTCAATTCAATTGTGACTTCAACATTTCCCCAGGCAAGCATAGTTTCTGATACGGCAAAATCCTTATTTGAGCTATTGTTTATAAAGAACCTTGATTTGTTTTCAACCGGTGACATTCCAATAAGACATTTTCTATATACTCTTGAACCGTCTGCTCTTGCTTTGACATAATATTTATTCAGATTAACTCCGGCTTCGGCATCTTTCGCACTGAATTCCCTTATATTGTTACTTTTCAGTTCTTTAAGTTTGTCAACATTGAACGAATTAATAAAAAGATAATATGTCTGCAACCCGTTTTCCTGAGCAACACCGCCTGCTGAAACAACCGCCACAACAGTTTTTCCTCTCTGATTTTCCGGCGCAGTTTCGGGATATGTATAGGTGTATGATGTCGGAATGTCGTTCAGAGTCAGTTCAAGATCTCCGACTTTCAATGACAACTCCATCGAACCCTTCTGCTCTTCATCCGTATTTACAACGCTATAATCATTTATGTACCCTTTGAAAGTGTACTGCACATTTAAAGGATCACTGAAAAAATCATCTCCCGGCTTGTTTGGAACCGGTTCATCCGCATCGCTCACATCTTCATCAGGTTCATTTTCTGTTTCAGCGACCTCATCATCGCTTTGTAACTCACTGTCGTTTTTTTGTGTGCTTTTATCTCCACAGCTTAAAAAGAACAAAAAAAACAATACCGTAACAACCAAACTACTAAACTTTTTCATAGCTTCCTCCTTATCAATTTAAAACTAACCGGACGATCGGTCAGTTTTAGCAATAGCTGTGCCTGACTTTTATTTGCCAGTGATTTCAGCTTGTTATCAATGCTCTTTACATTTTTAACTTTTCTGGCATACTTTCACCGGTGTTTAAAAAGGTGTTTATGCGACGCAATATTTCAAAAATGGACGGAAGATTAAGTAAAGGGCGTGAAATGCGTGAAAAAATACTTCATGCAACCCTTGAACTTGCCGGAGAAAAAGGAATATCATTTCTTTCTGCAAGAACTCTTTCTGAAAAAGCAGGCATATCAAAAGCCAATCTGTTTCATCATTTTAAGAATATGAAGGAGATAAAAATTGAAGCATGCCTCTATTTTCTCACAATTATAAAACCGCCTCTTCTTGAACTGCCATATTCAGACCCGAGACAATACCTTATTGATCTTATGAATGAAATCGCAACTTTTCTTGAGATAAACAGTATTCTGATAAAAGGGTACAACATAATATGCAACAACGAAGGAAGAACCGACATTGAGTTTATGAAACTGATCGACAAAACTGTTCAGTCAAATAAAGGAGTTGTTAAAAAACGGTTGAGAGAAATCATGGATCTTGATGAAAACAATCCCGGAACTGAGGAAATTCTTTTTTGTCTCGACATAATCAGGGAAGGATATCTTGTCTATCTGACAGACAGTTTTATGAAAGAAGAAGTGCTCAAATCATGGGGGGTAGTTGTCGGCATAATGCTTGAAAAGTTAAGGTAATTTCCTAAACTGACATGTCAGTCTATTTTCTTTGACAAATCTTTTTCTATATGCTACATTCATTTCATAATGTTTATCTTGGGGAGGGGTAAATGTCAGCAAATTATGTGCCGGCGAACACTGTAGAAACGAAATTTATCAGATTTAATTTTCCACAATGGAGGAGTCGCTTTATGGTTGAAAAGAACTGGAAAAAAGATTTAAAAACAGCAATTGAGAACGGAACTCTTGATATTGATATGATTTATGTATTTGAAGCACTTCTGCACAGCGAATTCTCTTTTGACGAATCAGTTCATGACAAACCTTATCCGTTATTTTTCCATGCCGCAGTCCATGGCAGGACAGGGCTTGTAAAATTTCTCGTTGAAAAAGAATTTGTCGATGTGAACTATAAGGATCATCGAGGCTGGACAGCAATGGATTATGCACAGAAATGCCGCCGTTATGATGTGATTCACTACCTTATTGAAGCAGGATCTATCCATTAAACGAAAAACCGTTGTTTTTTGATCTCTTTGCAGTAGAATCAGTTGTTATCAATTTTGCTTTTTTAAAACCATGCGAATTTATTTCATTTTAATTTCTCTCATCTTTTTTTTATCATGTTCGGATAATTCTAAAAGTACCGCACCTGACCAGACAGCGCAAATAGATGACGATCCAGTCATTGAAACTGATGACGAGAGCTTGATTCCTGATGAAAATACGGAAAATGACTCAATTGATGCAGATGAACAGTCTGAAGAATTGAACAATGAAAATGAGCAGATCATTGATGAAGATGTTGACGCAGGACCATTCGAATGGACACCTGTTTCATCTCACCGTGAGGAAAAAGGGAAATATATTATAGTCTGGCTTACCGGAACTCCTTATGAAATGGGTTTTCAGCATGGAACTCTTTTAAAAAATGAACTTCAGAACGGATTGCAGAATTCGACATATATCAAGGACTTAAAGTGGCAGATATCTCTTGCTTCATACGCTAAAATAGATGACATTGCTAAAAACAACAGCTATCCGGAGATCGTTCAGGAATGCGAAGGGATGGTTGCAGCAGCCGGAGACATCGGATGGACAATGGAGCTATGCCTTATGGCTAATTTCGGAGATGTCATTGTCGAATGGCTTGATGGTGTTATCCCTGTTCATAAAAGTTTGAGCAGACCTGGATGTTCTCAGTTTATCGTAAGCGGTGATGCGACAGTTGACGGACGGATTTATCATGGCAGACTCCTTGACTGGAGCGATGTTGATTATCTTCTGTGGTATCCTGTAATTTTTGTACGACAGCCGATAGACGGAATACCTCATGTCTACATCGGCTTTCCAGGAAATCTGAGTCCTTATTCGGGAATGAATGTCGCAGGAATATCCGGAGCTTCCAATGAATCGGATCCGGTTGATCGAAGTCAGCAGAGCCTTACCGGCAGAAGTCATGTCCAGATGCTTGGACAGATATTGAAAAGGACTTCTTCACTTGATGAGGCGAATCTGTTCATTCTCGGCGAAAAACACATGAGCGTTGAACAATTCGGAATAGCTGACGGAAAGAACGGAATCGGTTCCAACTTTGAAATGACCGCGACAGTTATCGCCAAAAGAGATCAGAAAAACGGCGCAGTATGGCTCACCAATCATTTTGTCGATCCTTCGACTGAAGCACTTGATGCCGATCCGGCAGGAAGTTCATCGCTGAAAAGATATAAACGGCTTAAACAGCTTCTGACACCTGAAAGTGAATATTCAGTTCACGGAACACTTAACCCACCCGTGATCGTTAAAATACTCCGTGACCGCATCGACCCTGACACAATGACAGAAAGTCCACTCGGAACGATTGATAACGACAGCAGTCTTGCCACAAACGGAGCAATATACGCAATAATATTCGATCCCGAAAGACTACATTTCTGGGTTGCATCAGGAGAAATTCCGGTACCTGAGCAGACATTCACAGGATTTTCACTGAGCGAACTTCTCAACTTGCCAGGCAAAACACCAGTCGACCCTGAATTCATGGAATAATATCAGCTACTTGATCTTTTCTTCAATAATTCCGCCGCCGAGCAGAATATCTTTTTCATAAAGGGCGACTGCCTGTCCCGGAGTTATAGAAAGCTGAGGTTCATCAAAGATAATCTTAATATTTTTTTCATCGATCATAGTAACTGTTGCAGGCGCTTCCTTGTGTTTCTGCCTTATCCTTGCAAATGCTCTAAACTCTTTTCCGGGTACTTCCGGCATGAGCAGATTAAATGATGAAGCAACAAGCCCAATTGAAAAAAGATGTGCTTTGTCCGTTACAACAACTCTGTTTTTCTTCGGGTCGACCATCATGACATAAAGCGGAGTTTCATTGCTGATCCCAAGCCCTTTTCTCTGCCCGACAGTATAATGGACAATCCCTTTGTGGCGACCCAGTACTCGACCGGATTCATCAACAATATCGCCATCTTTCAATTTATCGTTAGCAAATATCTGTGCATAGTCACCACCTGCAATAAAATCCTGACTTTCGGGCCTTTCGGCAACTTCAAGACCGATCCGCCTCGCCTCTTCCCGCACCATCGGTTTTGTCATCTCTCCAAGAGGAAAAATTATGCTCTTCAAAAGCTCTCGTCTCAAACCCTGAAGAAAATATGTCTGATCCTTTGATCCGTCAAGAGCTTTCTTTATAAAATATTCGCCGTTTTCTTCAATAATTCTGGCATAATGACCGGTTGCGAAATAATCAAAATCCAGACCCGCTTTTTTCGCTTTTTCAAGAAGAAATCCAAACTTCATCCGGTAATTGCACATTACACAGGGATTCGGAGTACGGCCTGCAAGATATTCCCGTCTGAAATACTGGATAACCTCTTCCTGATATTCCTGTTTAAGGTCAAAAACCTTGTATGGAATCCCCAGTTTTTCCGATATCTTACCGGCAGTCTCAATCTCCTCGTCCTCACCCGGACCGTAACAGGCATGTTTGGGACCCTCTTCCAGCTTCATCGAACCGTCCCATATCGACATTGTAATCCCCGTCACATCATAACCCTGCCTGACAAGGATCGCCGCCGCAACAGCAGAGTCCACACCACCACTCAAACCCACCGCAACTTTCTTTTTATTATTCAATGGTTAACCTCCGGAATTATTTAAACTGCTTCCAATCACTAAAAAATTTATCGTAAGCCCAATACGCAAACAGTTCCTCTTCTTTTTCTTTTCCCACCTCAGAATAAGGATTTTTTTCTTCAAAAAATTGAGTCAGATTTTGCTCTAAATATTCCAAAAACTCCTTTTTCTCATCTTCATCTTGAAAAATCATGAAAGGAAGATGTTTTATAGCCGGTTTGTCTATACTTCGAATGGATTTATATGATATAAGACTGTCAATATCCTTACGAAACAAATATAACAGCATTGAAAAACATATAGTTCCCTTCGTAAAGCTAAAAAGGCAAAATGTGTTTTCTGCGTCTTTAAATTTATTTGCATTAATTTTCACATAATCAATATCTGGATGAGAAATAGTAATGTTTTCTCTATGGAAACAACAAATAATCTGCTCACAGAGTATTGTTGAGTGATATCTAACAATTATATTTGATTTTTTTGTTTGCTCATCCAGAAACACACTCCACCACTTTCCAGAAACAAATTCGCTTTCAGTATCATATTCCAGAGTAAATTCGGGAAATTGATCGTGATAACTTTTAGAGATCCCATCGGTTTGCCAATCTTTTGGATACATCAGATACTGCTGTACTCTTTCAAAGGGAGTTTTATCTAATCCGAACCTTTCGCGCCACATTTTTTCAACTCGATATATATCCGCCGTGCTATTTTTAGCCGTATTTTTATCACCAACACGGGTATATATTGCCCCTTCGCAGAGCTCCCCATTTTTATACCGTTCCATCAAATAATACGGCTTTAATGGTAAATCTTTTATTATTATGACATCTATTTCTTTTTCACTTATTCGACATGTTTCAATTCTCAAATCCGGCACAAAACCTCCAGCAAATTGAAGCTTTGAAAACAAATCCAACAAATCTGATTGTTTTTTTCTTTTGCCCATGTGCTCAGAACCCACAAAGGAACAATCTGGCGGATCAGAAATACCAATAATAAGATAACGATCACCTTGATGTTCAATTCCATTCGCAAGAGAAAGAATATCTCTTATTAAATCCGCATTGTTATCGTGCCATTTTTGCTTAAAATCCCAGTACGATCCTTCTTTTTTATATTGAATTAACTCATTAATTATTTTAAGTAAATCTTTCATATTTTAACTCTTCTTCTTCGTACCTTCAATTCTCTTAATTTCTTTATCAAAATCGGAGATATAATTTTCATCTTGAGTGACACGATATTCTTCGTATTCAGATTCAGCTTTAAGTTTTGCTTCGAGTGTTGTCACCCTACCTTTGTCCGTGAGTATTGGATATTTGGATAATGCAAGAAAATCATTAAGAAATTCAGCCCAAGCCATCATTGTAGTAACAATCTGTCTTTTTGCCTGATTTTCAGCTAGGTCAAGATAGGCTGAAACTATTCTGTTGAGTTCATCAATATGTGCTTTGTTAAGATAGTTCTTTGCAACAATCACATCTGATTTTAGAATTTTTCCGTCCGGAGCATGTTTCCAGCTGGTCAAACCCATGAAAATCTTCTGGGCATCTGCTGAATCATAAATAATTTCAGCTGCCGTTTTACCTGTTATTGCCCAATGAAGTTTGTTCTGAACAGTAGCAAAAAACTCCTTCGTTATCGGAGAATTTCTATCATAATCAGCTGAAAGAGCATAAATATCTGTGATTTTTTGATAAAATCGCCTTTCACTTGAACGGATTTCACGAATTCTTTCAAGCAGTTCATCAAAATAGTCTTTCCCAAATATTTTCCCCTGCTTTAGCCTTTCATCGTCAAGTACAAATCCCTTTATGATAAACTCTTTTAAGGTCTTGGTAGCCCAGATGCGGAACTGTGTCGCCTGATAGGAATTTACACGATAACCCACTGAAATAATTGCATCCAGATTGTAAAAATCGAGTACTCTTTCAACCTGTCTGTCACCCTCTTTTTGAACTGCTCGAATTTTTCGAGTAGTTGCCGTTTCATCAAGTTCATGCGACCTGAAGATCTCTTTTAAGTGATATGTTATCGTATTACTTTCAACACCGAAAAGCTGCCCCATCGCCTTCTGGGTAAGCCAAAGTGTCTCTTCCTGCAAAACCACATCAACAGATATTTTGCCATCAACGGAAGTGTAGAGAATAAAATTTTGCTGCTGAATTGAACTTATATTCATTTTTGAACCTCAAATCCTCATTTACCATTCAAAAACGGAATATACTTTATAATGCTACTTCGCTCAAGTAAATATATTAAAATCAAGAGCTGTTACCTAAAAACATTAAATATTTGATTTTCCTGTAACTAAACGATAGATTTTGCTGTCATAAATCCAGCTGGATCTTTGTACAGACAATTGTTTATGGCTTGCTGGTTTAGGAAAAAATGAATATAATTAAACCTTTGAGGATCATCATTAAAGTCTTCACGATACTGGTGTGGACTCTTTTAATTCACAATCTTATGGTTGATATCCCTCGTATTTTCACTAAAAAAAGAAGGTTTCCGAAAGTCATTTATATCTGGGGCAGTGGTCTCGCCTGGATTATGGGAATAAAAATACACAGAAAAAACGAGCTGCCTCTTCCAATGGGTGAAGTGATAATCTCAAATCATCTAGGGTTTATGGATGTACCTGTAATGTCAAGCATTTTTCCCGCAGTGTACATGATAAAAGCTGAAGCGAAAAAGGTTTTTTATTTTGGTGGAGCTTTGTCAAGACAAGGTCATTTTTTTGTCGACAGAGAAGATGGCACATCCCTTCGGAAAGCTGCGACTAATCTGCTTAAATTCTCAAATGATTTCTGCAGAATAATCATTTTCCCCGAAGGCAAGGCATCTCCGAATGCAGAAAGACTGCCGTTCAAAGCAGGTGCTTTTGCAATGGCAAAAAAACTCGACAGGACTGTTCAGGCGGTCGTGATTGACTATCTTCCAAACAGACAGGTTCATAAATGGGACACAAATAAAAAAGGGATGTCGCAACTTATTGAACTTCTTGGAAAAAGGAGAATTGATATAAGTGTGGAGTTTTTTCCTGCTGAAAAAATCACTATTGACCCGAAAGAATATGCTGTCATCTGGCATGATAAAATTGAGAACAGGTTAAAAGAAAACGATAAAAAAAATGATTAAAATTTCAGGAAAACAGATAGAGGCCGTAGTTTTTGATTTTGACGGAACACTTTATGAAAATGGGTTCTTTTTAAAATTTATATTTCTGATCTACAACATCCTGCACTTCAAGATTTTTTTCTCACATAGAAAAGTTATTGCAGGTCTTCGCGGCAATGATTTCGGAACACCTGAACTTTACAGTACAAGAGTTTTCAGTGAAATGGCAAAAAGGACGGGGAAAAGTCTTGAGACCATACAGAACTGGTATTACAAGATCTTCAAGAGAACATTCTGCTCGATCCTGAAAAAATATTGCAAGCCCAGAAAAAAATTCAACGATCTCTGTCATTTTCTCAAAGAAAATCAGGTTAAAACGGCAATCTTTTCCGACTACGGATTTATCGGAAGCCGTCTGGAGGCGCTTAACATCGAGCTGGACTGCTTTGATCTGCTTGTTTCAGGAGAGACCGAGGGAGTTCTGAAACCGGGTCCGAGACCGCTGCTCAAGATCGCAAAACATTTTGGAATAGCACCTGAAAAAGTTCTTGTTGTGGGTGACCGTGCCGACACAGACGGACTTGCCGCTGCAAATGCCGGCATGAACTATTATATTATTAAAAAAAAATCCGGCAAAGACAACTCTGTCAGCTGGAATAAGCTTTTAAAAATATTGATGAATAATAAAACAGACAAGGAGACGGCCTGATGAAGAGGTATGACATTGCGGTAATTGGAATGGGCGGCATTTTCCCGGGATCTAACAATGTTGATGAATATTGGAAAAATGTACTCAGCGGAAAGACTTTTATAACAGATATGCCGAAAAAATACTGGAGAGCCGAAAGTTATTACAGTGAAGATATGTCAGAAAACGATAAATCATACACAAAAAAAGGTTCCTTCATTGACGGATTTGAATTCCCTTTCAGCAAATACAAGTTCCCGCCGAATACAATGAAAGGTGTTGATACTGCTCAGCTTATCGCACTTGAATCAGCAAGAGAAGCTCTTGAAGATGCAGGAATAAAACCGCACAGCAAAGCTCTTGACGAAGCTGTCACCATTCTTGGTGTCAGCGGAGTTGATGATTATGCTCATGCCTGCGCCTATCTCAGAAGAAATCACTATTTTGACAGATTGAGAAAACAGCTTCAGGAAAAAGGTGTTTCCGAAAAACAGATCGATGAGCTTTCAAAACAGTTCGATGAGGAAGTTTCTAAAAGGCATTCCGTTAAAATGTCACTTCTTGCAGTCGGAGTAATACCTTCGGCATTATCAAACAGGATCGCTCAGGTTTTCGGAGCGAAAGGATACAACATGACAGTTGATGCCGCCTGTGCGTCATCTTTCGGCGCACTTGAAACAGCATGTCACGCTCTGATGGCAGGAGATGCAAAAGTTGCAATTACAGGCGGAGTAGATTTAGGAGTAAATCCGGCTATTTACATTGGTTTCAGCAGAGTTGAAGGACTCAGCTTTTCCGGAATATCAAACCCGTTCGATCATAAAGCTGACGGTCTTATAATCGGTGAAGGCGGCGGTGTTGTTATTCTTAAAAGACTTGAAGACGCCCTTGCTGACGGAGACAGGGTAAGAGCAATAATCAGAGGCATGGGAAGTTCCAGTGACGGTGCAGGACAGGCAATATACAGTCCTTCCGTCCAAGGCAGGGCGAGAGCTTTCAAAATGGCGTTGAAGAGAGCCGATGTCTCTTCTCACGATGTCCAGTTCATTGAAGCTCATGCAACCTCAACAGTAGTCGGCGATGCGAATGAATATGAAGCAATATCCGTTGCTTATGCAGAAGGAAGAAAAAAAGAAAATCCTCTTTATCTCGGCAGTGTAAAATATCAGATAGGTCATTTGAAAGCCGCAGCAGGTGTTGCAGGTCTGATAAAAACTATCAAAGGTATGGAAACCGGTATTATTCCTCATATGCCTCTTTTCGAAAAGCTTACACCGAATGTCAGCAACCCGATAGATTCGTTTATCATCCCGGCCAAACCGGTAAAATGGGAAACCAACAAAGAAGGAAAAAGAATCGCAGCTGTCACTTCAAGCGGATTCGGCGGATGCAATTACCATGTCATCCTCGAACATGGTGAAAAATACATACCTGTCAACAAAAGAAAAAAAATAAACCGCGACATAGCCATTGTCGGAGTTACATGCAGAGTTGCAGGTGCTGATGATGTTGATTCGTTCTGGGAAAATGTCACCACAGGAAAAAATGTTTTTTCAAAGGCGGATACTGAAGAACTCAAATGGAAATATCACATTGAAAAAGGACCTGAAAATGAACGAATTTACACAAAAGTCATCTCAAAACTCAAACCGTACAGTCTTGACTACCTCAAATACAAAATACTCCCGAAATCTGTTTCCCAGATATCACCGACCCAGTTCCTCGGACTTGATCTTGCCGGCAGACTTCTTGAAAATAAAGGCTTAAAAACCACAGATGCAAAAAATATCGGCGTAAGTATCGGTGCAATTCATGATGATTCATTTCCTGATGTTTTTGATCCTATGGTCACAGATGATTATAAAGCAGCGATACTTGACACAATGGAATCTTCAAAGATAGATAAGTCAGTTTTAAAAGAAGCACTTATTGAGACAAAAAAGGAAGTTACAGCGGATACTCCTCCGATCACAGAACACACTCTTCCGGGCTGGATGGGAAATATTGTCGCCGGCAGAATGGCAAACAAGCTTAATCTTCAGGGACCGAATATGATTGTGGATTCTGCATGTTCATCAGGACTCAGCGCACTTATTCCTGCAGTTTATCAGCTTGCATTCGGCGATGTCGACATGATGATAAGCGGCGGATTGAACCGCCAGATAAGTGATGTTTTTACTGCCGGAGTCAGCGCAATAGGAGCTATTGCAAAAGAAGATGCAAAACCTTTTGATGAAGAAGGTTCGGGATATATTATCGGTGACGGAGGAGTTCTCTATCTTCTTAAGAGGCTTGAAGATGCAAAAAAAGACGGCGATGACATTTTTGCCGTCATTCATTCTATCAACGGAAGTTCCGAGGCAGAATCAAAATCGATGCTTGCACCTTCAGAAAAAGCTGTACGCCGTGCAATAACTGAAACTTTAAAGAATACAACTGTTGACAGATCAAGGATCGGTGTTGTTGATACACACGGCTCCGCCAATAAAGCAAGCGATGTAATTGAAGCTATCAGTGTCGCACAGGAAGTGGGTCAGAACAATAACGGAAATCCTGTCAGCATTACAGCAATAAAAAGTCACATCGGACATCTTTACGGCGGCTCAGGAGGAGCATCAATGCTGAGTGTTATACAGACACTTAGAACAAGAAAAGTTCCCGGCATAAGGAACTTGAAGAACATCAGACCTGAGATCAGTGATATACTTGATAAGGCGACACCTGTTAAAAAAACGATGCCTTTCCCTGATATTTATGATGCCGGTGCAGTTCTATCGCTGGGGCTTGGCGGAACAAATTACTTTGCTGTAATCTCTCTGGGCGAAAAAACAGACAAACAAGGTGAAAAAATGGATAAAAAAACAGTACATATTGAACAGCCGAAACGGACAGAGGAAGATTCAAGCATATTCACAGGAAGTTCGAAAAATATTCAATCGCTCGGCAGCACAATATCAGACTGTATGAATGCCGGAGTTGTAAGTTCTTCAGAATTCAAGAGCGACCACGCAATCCGCTTTGCGCTGACCTATAAAAATGAAAATGATCTCGGACTCAAATTCAAATCTGTTCAGAAATTCATTTCTCTGGGTCACGACCTTCTTCCTCTTGAAAATCAGGGGATATTCATTTCTTCTGCAATAAAAGATGATGAAAAGCTTGCATTCTGTTTCCCGGGACAGGGAACTCACTATATTTCAATGGGAAAATTCCTCTACGAATCGAATCAGCTGTTCAAGGATATAATTAACGAAGTTGATGCTCTGGCAAAAAAACATATGGACTTTAACCTTATCGGCCATATTTACGGCGAGATAGGTAACAGTGAAATTGAAAAGAAGCTGGGAACTCTTGTCGGTGCGCAAGTTTCATTGTTCGCTGTGGAACTCGGACTTGCAAAGGTTCTTGAAGAAAAAGGAATCATCCCTGATGTTCTTGTCGGGCACAGTTTCGGCGAAATATCTGCTCTGACATTTGCAGGAGTATGGGACATCCCGACAGCTTTTGAAGTTGTCAAAGCTCGTATCGAAGCAGCTGAATTCGGCAGAAACGCAAGCAAATTCCCGCTCGGAATGATGAGCATTGTATGTTCAGAAGAAAGAAGAGACAAATTGCTGAGCCTTGCAGGTGAAAACCTGATCCTTACAAATATCAACGCACCTGGACGGTTTGTTCTTTCAGGTGAACTTGAAATTGTAAAAAAGACTGTTGAGCTAGCCGAATCTTTCGGACTTGAAGCAAGACTTCTGCCGATAGGAAGCGCATTCCACTCAAGATTTATGGAACCTGCAAAAGAAAAATTCTATATTGCACTTTCAAAACTCCCTGCGACAGATCCGAAATATGACATACTATCCACTGTTACAGGCGAATATATTCCGAAAAAACTTAATTCCGAAAAAATCGCCGGACATCTTTCTCTCCAGCTGACTACAAAACTCAACCTGCCAAGAGAGATCGAAAGACTTCACAGTGAAGGGATAAATCACTATCTTGAAGTAGGTCCAGGCTGGTCAATGACAAAAATGATCTCGGAAATTCTCAAAGATAGAAATTTTAAAGCACTTCCTACAATGCATCCGAAAATAGGAGACGCTGAAGTTTTTGCAAGAGCAATGGCCTTTCTCACTTTGACCGGACATGTGAACAGTCAGACACAGAAAAGAAGGATATCCGATTTTGTTTCTCCGGATATGCTTAACTTCATAAAAACCAATTCTCCTGAAACTTTTGAAGCACTTGCAGATCTTCATGCAAAATTTATAAAAACATTTGAAGACAAGATCGAATTAAACAAGACAGCTCCGACAAGTCCGACAAGTCAGACCCTTCGAGAAACCTCAGGGCAAGCCAGTCAGACAAAAACTGACTACGACTGGGAAACCCGTATTAAACAGGAGCTTGCAAAGATGACAGGATACCCGCTCGATATGCTTGAAAACGGTCTTGATCTCGAAGCTGATCTAGGTATTGACTCCATTCAGAGAGCCGAACTGTGGGTCAATCTCAGCAAAGAATTTAACATTCCCGAAAATGCAAAACCCAAAGCTCCCGTGAAAACGATAACCGGACTTTCCAAGGCATTTGCCGAAGCAAGTAGGGGCGAAACACCGTTTTCGCCCGAACAGACAACTCCGACAGCTCCGACAACTCAGACCCTTCGAGAAACCTC
>Ga0116170_10001739_pt1 | contig 21727 bp, 22 predicted proteins | sample AD_JPNHW1_MetaG_FD_89797 | JGI IMG/M metagenome (GOLD analysis project Ga0116170, IMG submission 89797) | Active sludge microbial communities of municipal wastewater-treating anaerobic digesters from Japan - AD_JPNHW1_MetaG | ecosystem: Engineered > Bioreactor > Anaerobic > Digestate | place...
CAATCATATTCACGCACCAAATCAAGCAATTCGTCATAATATTCGTACAAAGGATTTTCCATTCCCGTTGCTTTAATCCAGCAAGCAAGCATTGAGCCTCCTCTTGAAACTATATTTGTAATTCTTCCTTGTTTTTCCAATTGATTAACGACAAATTTTGTCACGCCGCAATGAACAGTAATAAAGTCAACCCCGTCTTTACAATGTTTTTCTATATCAGAAAAAAGTTTTTCTTTAGAAAGCTTAGAAATGTCTTTTTGTAAGTCCAGTGCTTCTTTTCCCGCTTGATACATAGGAACTGTCCCTATTGGAAGATTAGTTGCTGCAATTATTGCCTTTCTTGTTTCATCAATCTTATCGCCTGTTGACAAATCCATTAAAACATCCGCGCCTGTTGCTTCAATTATTTTAACCTTATCAAGTTCTTCTTCTATTGATGAGCGTTCAAGAGAAGTTCCTATATTGGCGTTGATTTTGACTGTCATTCCTTCACCTACTGCGGTTGGAACAACGTTTTCTCTGCGATTATTTTTTAAAATAACGACACGCCCTGAAGCAACTTTTTCAAGAATTTCTTCCTGTTTATATCCCTCTTTTTCTGCAACTGCAAACATTTCAGGGGTAATTCTTCCGTTTTGTGCTTCAATAATCTGTGTTGTCATTTCTCCTCCTTAAACTTTTCTTTTCAATAATATTAACAAAAAAATGGAAATATAACTATTTACTATTTACTATTTACTTTTTTATTAATCTTTGTAACAAAGAACAAAAATTTTATAAAGTATTTCCTATAAATTCCGAAAAATAAAATGTAGGGAACATGGTGTATAGAATGTTTGATTTAGAAAATGAAGCAATAATAATTGAGATTAGGGAACTTGTAAATGGGATAGACAAGGTCAAAGAAGAAGTTGATGTTTATTGCGACCTTGTAAAACAGATGTTTTTGTCAAAATCAGGAATGAATTAACGAGACAGAGTAATTTTAGAGGCGGCGGAAAAATAAATTTTCCGCCGCCTCTTTTTTGTAGTAAAATGAAAAAATGTTAGGACCATTTTTAGACAGAAATTGGATGGAGCAAAACCCGGATTATAAATCAAGCGACGTTGTTATGTTGGGGCTTCCTTTTGACGGGACAGTTACTTATCGTTCAGGCTCAAGGTTCGCACCGGAAATGATTCGGCTTGCAAGCTGGGGTATAGAAACCTATTCGCCTTATTTTGACATGGACTTGGAAGAAGTTAATTTTCACGATGTCGGTGATTTAGAATTTCCTCTAGGGAATACTCAAAAGTCGCTAAATCTTATAAAAGAAAACGTCGAACAGATATACAAAGACGGGAAAAAATTCTTCGGAATCGGCGGCGAACACTTAGTTACGCTTCCTGCGATTCAGGCTATTTCTAAATTTTATAAAGATATTACGGTTGTACATTTTGATGCTCATACGGATTTAAGAAAAGAGTATTTGGGCGAAGAGATGTCACATTCTGCGGTTATGTATCATATCGGAAAAATTGTCGGGTTTAAAAATTTAAAACAAATCGGAATCCGCTCGGGAACAAAAGAAGAATTTGATTTAATGGACAAACATCACACAAGATTAAACTTTCCCGAGCAAATATCACCGTTGGTTAACAAAAACGTTTTTGTAAGCGTCGATTTGGATGTTTTAGACCCTTCAATAATGTCGGGGACTGGCACTCCGGAGGCAGGCGGTTTGACCTTTAACGAATTAATTGACTGGTTTAAAAAATTAAAAGGACTAAATATAGTCGGCGCAGATGTCGTAGAACTTGCACCGCACTACGATGCAAGCGGAGTTTCAACAGCGGTTGCGGCAAAAGTTATACGTGAATTATTGATGTGTATGTAAAATACTCCAAAAAAACGCTATGAAAAAAATAGCGGAAAAGTTTTTTGTAACATAAAAATAAAAGCTATTCTTTAAAATTAAATTTAATTTCTTCATCACTTTTTACAGGAATCAAATTTATACATTTTTGTATAAAGAAAGTTATTAAATTATTATGGATAATTGTTTCATGCATTATTGGTTTTTCCTCAGCAAACATTGAATCTTCTTTGATTTTAACCACAAATCCATTGTTTCCCAATATCTTAAGATGGTTTATTTCTTGCGGAGGTAAAGGAATAAACAAAATTAAGAATAAAATTAAACTTAAAATGGCTATTATTTTTATTTTTTCACTAAAATCTTTTAGAAAATAAATCCAAAATATTAATGCTGAAAAAACATTTAATATTTGCCATATTTGCCTATCAATTATTACTGGTATAAATGGATTAAATAACAATAAAACCAATAAAAAAAATATTACAAATACACTTTTTTCCTTACTTTGATAGTACCTGAATAATATAAAAGCACTACTTACAAAAATAATTAATATTAAAAAATCATAATATACACTAGAAAGTGTAAACAAAGATAAAATCAACATTATTGAGGATAAAACAGATAAAGTTTTAGTATAATCATAGCAAAGTATTTTATTTAACTTTTCTCCAAGAATCTTTAATTTATTCATCAACACATCTCCATTTATAATAAATTCTCCATATAACTAAAGTATAGTTTAGCATGGATACACATATTTTTGATTTTTACGAAGATATATTAAAACTATTTATTTTTAATTCGACTCAGATTTTTCAAAATTTAATTTGCTTAAAGTTACGAATACCGCCACAGATATTTCCAAGAGCCTTATAAAGCCTGCTTCGTTTGCATTAAGATGAGTTTTATAATAAAATTATATTAAAATATTAAGATAATTTTATTTAGCACTTGAAAAAAGGTGTTTAATCAAGTATAATATTAGTAAGGCAAATTAATGAAAAAATTTAACTCACAATACACCAAAGAAGCTTTAGAACAATTTAAAGAACTAGACGACAACAGCCAAGACAAAATTCTAGAAGCCGTAAGAATTTTCGAATATATCGGAACTAATTACAAAAATATCAACAGCTTAGGAAACGGGCTTTTCGAACTAAAGCCAAAAGGTATCAGGGCATACTTTATGTACGCCAAGAACAAAATCATCATCATAGGGCTTATAGTTTTAAAGAAAACGCAGAAAGCACCGAAAAGATTTATCGAACAAGCTATGAGAAATATCGAAAATTATAAAAAGGAGTTCAGCAATGACAACAAATGACGAATTAATAAAGGCTTTACCGAACGCAAGAAAGCAAAAAATAATCGAAAACTCCGACAAAGAAATCGTCAAATGGGGCGGCAAACGTAGAGGTGCAGGCAGAAAACCCGTTAACGGGGTTGTTTTAGAATTCAGAATTAATGTAAGCCAACAGGAAAAAGAATTTATAAACTATGCAAGAGAGCATAAAATTGATTTTAAAGAATTAATGCAGGGGTAGCTTCGGGTAAAGGTTTCAAATTGAATATTTTAGACAGAATAAATTTTTTAAAAGAGCAAATAAATCGGCATAATTATCTTTACTATGTCGAAGAAAACCCGTCATTGAGCGATTTTGAATACGATGAAATGTTCAGAGAACTTCAAAAACTTGAAAGCGAAAACCCTCTTTTAATTACTCCTGACAGCCCCACCCAAAGACTCGGGGGCATAAGTTCAAGCTTTGAACCGCACAAACACAAATACAGGCTTTATAGCCTTGATAATTCAAACAATTATGAAGAACTCATCAAGTGGTACGAAAGAATTACAAAAGAGGTCGGAGAAGACGTGGAGCTTGTCTGCGAGCTTAAAATTGACGGGCTTGCTATTTCTCTGACTTACGAAAACGGAATTTTTACAACCGGCGCAACAAGAGGCGACGGCGAAGTCGGCGAAAATATAACAAACAACCTAAAAACAATTAAGGCAATTCCGTTGAAGCTTAACCCCTCACCCCAGCCCTCTCCCGCAAGGGGAGAGGGGGAAACGCCTGAACCATCCCATCACCTCTCACTTCTCACCTCTCACTTCTCACTCGAAGTACGCGGCGAAATTTACATGCCAAAATCCTCTTTTGAAAAACTTAACGAAGAAAATCTTGAGAACGGCGAAAAAATATTTGCAAACCCAAGAAACGCCGCAAGCGGCTCTGTAAGACAATTAGACAGTTCAATTACGGCAAAAAGAGATTTGTCAATGCTTTGCTACAGTGCGATTTTAACAGATACAAATTTAAAACCAAAAACGCACTATGAAAATCTTATGCTGCTAAAAAAACTGGGATTTAAGATCAGCCCGAATACCCAAGCCGTTAAAAACATTCAAGAGGCAATAGAATATTGCAAAAACTGGGAAACAAAGCGATTTGAACTGGATTATGCAACAGACGGAGTTGTAATAAAAGTAAACGACTTAAGACTGCAGGAAGAACTAGGATTCACATCGCGCGCGCCAAAATGGGCAACCGCCTTCAAATTTCCGCCCGAAGAAGTCAACACAAAACTTTTAGATATTGAAACCAATGTCGGAAAAACCGGTGCGGTGACTCCGGTTGCGATTTTAGAGCCTGTTCAGCTTGCAGGAAGCACAGTTGGGCGTGCCAGTCTGCATAATTTTGATGAGATTAAACGCCTTGAAATAAGAATAGGCGATACGGTTTTAATCAAAAAAGCCGCTGAAATTATTCCAAAAGTAATTAAAGTAAGCCAACACGCACCAAATTCTTCTCAATATACCCCGCAAAACGACTGCCCTGTTTGTCATACTCCTCTTGAAACAAGAGAAGGCGAAGTCAATCTTTATTGTCCGAATTCACTTTTCTGCCCCGCTCAAATAAAGGCAAAAATTGAATACTGGGTTTCTAAAGAGGCTATGGACATTGATTTTGTAGGACCATCAATTATCGAGCAGCTTTTCGACAAAAACATGGTTAAATCTGCGGCGGATTTGTACGCACTTTCGCAGCAGGATTTCATGCAGTTGGATTTGGTTCAGGACAAATCCGCCTTTAATATTTATAATTCGATTCAAGCAAGCAAAAACCCGACATTAACAAGATTTTTAACCGCGCTTTCGATAAGACATGTCGGCAAAGAAACAGCACACATTATCGCTCAACACTTCCAAAAACTCGAAAATGTTTCAAAAGCAAACTTAGAAGAACTGGCACAAATTGAAGGAATCGGCGAAAAAATTGCCAAAAATGTTTTTGACTTTTTCCGAAATGAAAAAAGTCTTGAATTCTTAAACAGGCTTCAAGAACTTGGAATAATACCGAAATCCGAAGCAAGCAACAAAATATCAAACATTTTGGCGGGAAAAACTTTTGTTTTAACCGGCACACTTCAGACTATGACAAGGGATGAAGCCGAAGAAAAAATTAAATCTTTAGGCGGAAAAACCTCATCATCGGTCAGTAAAAACACCTCTTTTGTAGTTGCAGGCGAAAGCGCAGGCTCAAAATTAACAAAAGCACAAAATTTAGGTGTTATAATATTGTCAGAGCATGAATTTTTGGACATGATAAACAAAGTTTAGGTTGAGGATATAATGAAAAAAAATTTAAAAATTATTCAAATAAACGGATTCAGAGGGATTTTATTGGGACTTTTTATAGTTAGTTGCCTGATTGCGGGCTTTATTGCATTTCCGGCATTTTTGACAATGAACGGGTGGAATTATCTTTCCTCAACTACAGGTTCATTTCCTCCGATTAATTTTACTCAGGGCGTTTTACTTTGGGGCATAATAGTTTTGAGCATTTATATTTTTAATAAAAAAAAATTTATTGTATCGTTTAATGCAAGGCAGGAACTTTCAGATGAAGAATTGAGCGAAGTTATTTCAAAAATAAGAGCACAAACCATAAAAAACGGGCTTCTTCAGGACAGGGACAAAAACATTGAAAATAAAAATCAAACAGAAGAAGACCTTGAATTACATTCTGAAAACAAAGAATAAATTTTTATAAGGGGGCATCCATGAAAAAAATCTTTTTTGCATTTTTAACTGTATTGCTTATTTCTGTTGTTGCAATAGCCGCTGAACCCCAAAAAGAAGAAGGCTATATTTCGACAAGTTTTTCGCAGACAAAAGAAATTCCACCCAATATCGCAGAAATTTCTATTGCCGTAGAAACCTCCGCCCAAACTCTTCAAAAAGCCTCCGATGATAACAAAGCAATCTGTGAAAAAGTTTACTCAGGCTTAAAAAGCATCATAAACACGGCAAGCGGAGATTACATCAAAACCAAAAATTACTCTGCAAGGCCGGTTTATGTTTATACAAAAGAAAACAAAAAAGTTTTTGACAAATATATAGTCTCAAACACAATCAGCGTAAAGACCAAAAACGTTGATTTGGTTTCAAAAATTATCGACAAGTCAATCGAATTAGGCGCAACAAATGTAAATAATCTTGAATTCTTCGCGGCAGATTACGACAGCGCATGCAACGACTTGCTTGCGGAACTTACAAAAAAAGCTTATACACAAGCTTCATCCGTTGCCACAACAATGAATTCAAAAGTACTAGGCGTAAAATCAATTAACACGACCTGCTCCACCCAAAATAATCCTGCGCCATACTACACCTTAATGGCAAAATCAACTCAAGACACTGCGGCTTCAACGCCTATTGAAGGTGGTAAAATAAAAATTTATGCCAATGTTGATGCTTCTTTTTATGTAAAGTAAAACTTCATATTTAATCTATATTCCTTGAAGTTTAAATCCTTAGTTGTTATAATAATTGTGCGGATGACAATTTAGGAAGGACTTTGAAATGGTTTTAGAAATGAATTTTCCCCAACTGGAAAAAGCTATTCGTCCAACCCACGATATAAAGCTTTTTAGCGGACGTTCAAATTATACTTTGACACATGAGATTGCAAATTATTTGGGAACAACCGTCGGACCTATGGTTATAAAAAACTTTGCAGACGGTGAAATTTATGTTCAGGTTAAAGAAAGCGTAAGAGGAGATGACGTTTTTATAGTTCAGCCTCTTTGTAATCCTGTTAACGAAAACCTTATGGAGCTTTTGATAATAATTGACGCTTTCAAAAGAGCAAGCGCAAAAACAATAACTGCGGTAATTCCATATTACGGATACGCCAGACAGGACAGAAAAACATCAGGCAGAGAAGCCATCACGGCAAAACTTGTCGCGGATTTGCTCACAACCGCAGGTGCTGACAGAGTTCTTGCAATGGATTTGCACACAGGTCAGATTCAGGGCTTTTTCAACATTCTGGTTGATCACATTTTTGCAACACCTATTTTGGTAGATTACATTAAAAAACTGAATCTTACATCCGATGAACTTGTTGCGGTAAGCCCTGACACAGGAGGAGTCCCGAGAACAAGATATTTTGCAAAAGAACTTGATTGTCCGCTTGCAATAATCGACAAAAGACGAGATAAACACAATGAAGCAGTCGCAGCACACGTTATCGGTGATGTTAAAGACAAAATTTGCATTATGTTTGACGATATAATCGACACCGCAGGCACTATCTGCGAAGCGGCAAAACTGCTTAAAAAAGAAGGTGCGAAAGATGTTTATGTCTGCGCAGCGCACGCCGTTTTCTCCGGTCCTGCCGTAGAAAGACTTACAAACTCACCTATAACCGAAGTTATAATTACAAATACAATTCCTGTTGATATGTCTAATATGCCCGCAAAAATTAAACAGCTTTCAGTTGCACCACTTTTGGGTGAAGCAATTTCAAGAATTCATGACGATGAATCCGTAAGTTCGCTTTTCGGCTTTGAAAAAGAATTAAAAGAGTAATTATAATCAATTGAATAAAATAAAGTCGAAAAGTGTGACGTCATTGCGAGCGAGCAAAGCGAGCGCGGCAATCTTTTTATCATGAGCAAGTTGATTAGATTGCTTCGGTGGAAAATAATTGTAAAAGCCGATAACCTTTGTCTTGCAAAGACGTGAGGGGCGAATCATAAATCCGAAATCATTTCCCCCCTCGCAACGACGTGTTTCATTGACTATTTAAAAATAACCACCTTATTTCTGCCGTGTGTTTTAGCATCATACAGTGCCTTGTCTGCATTTTGATAAAGTATTTCAAGGCTGTCTTCGGATTTAAACTGATAAAGCCCGATGCTTATGGTAACACTGATTGGTTTAACATCAACATCACCTTCGCCTGAAATATCAATTTTTGCCTTTTCAATGGATTGCCTAAGCCTTTGTGCAACAGCAAATGCTTCTTCAATCTTTGTATATGGAAGCAAAACCGCAAATTCTTCCCCACCGTAGCGTGAGGCGATATCATAGTCTCTAAGCCCCGCCTTGATAAGATTTGCGACATTTTTCAAAACACAATCACCTGCATTGTGACCGTATGTGTCATTTACTTTTTTGAAAAAATCCACATCAATCATCATGGCACAAAGCGGTTTGTGCTGACGTTTTGCGGTAGAATATTCCTGCTTAAGCCTCATTTCAAACTGTCTTCTATTATTTAAACCCGTCAAAGCATCAAGTGTGGCGTGTTGCAGAACTTCGGCATAAACTTCCGCTCTGTGAATTGTTATTGAAGACTGCTTTGACAACTGTTCTAAATATTCGATTTCATTTTTTGTAAGCTTATCAACGTTGCTGTGTGCCACAATGCACCCCAGCAAAGTTTTTTCGCCGATAAGAGGAAAAATTCCTATCTTCTCATCATCAAGCAATGTGATTTTTGATTTTGTATTAACTTTTGAAACAGCCGACAAAATCTTTTTATCGCGGCAGGCTCTTGGCCAAAAAAGCTCAATTTTCCCGTTTTTTTCGTTTTTTAAGAAGATATAAACAAGATGTTCCGATATAAATCTGTCAATCATTTCACCAATAAGAGGAATAATATAATTAAGTTCGTATTGAGTTTCAATAATTTTTGCAATATTTTTCATTGCATCGTGAAAATCAATATTTGTCTGCATTTGCTCGGCTAGAATTGTGTTTTGAATTTTTAACGAAAGCTGATATGAAACAACCGAAAGTGCAATAAAAAATTCATAAGTTAATAATTTTGAAATATCACCGCTAAAACTCAATTCAACAATTCCATAAGGCTTATTCTTGCGTTTCAAAGGGATTAAAATTTTGTTAATATCTTTTGTTAATTTAATCTCGCCAGAGAATTTAAAATCTAGTGTCTTAAACTTTTTATCATTTATATAAAAATCCCATTGGCTGAAATTTGCAAGCGCAATATAAAGTTTATCCGTATAAAAATTTTTATGAAATTCATCAATAACAACCCAGCTTTTTGAATAATCCTTCAACAGTTTTGTGTTTTCATCGTAAATAAAAATGCTCAACTTGGATAAATCCGCAAAATCAGAAAATATTTTACTCAAAAGTAAAACTATATCCGAAGGATTTGAATTTTCTGTCAAAACCTTTGAAATCTCAGCCAGTAAGTTCAATTCAAAATTATTATTTTTCATATATTACTCGTAATCTTTGAAAAGTTTTTTTGTTCTGCAATTTCTGAAATTTTTAATCATAGCTTTGTCAAGTTCATCCGAGGCAACAATTTTACCATGAACGTAGGCAACTTTTTGTGCATAAGAAGGTTCATCGTCGATTTTTTCTCTTAAATGCTCATATTCTGTCCTGTACAAAGCATTGTGAGTAACTTCATTTAAAACATCAAAGATATATCGTGAAGTGTAAGAATCCGAATGTGTAGATGAAATAAGTATAGAAGCTTTTTCAAGCTCTTCTTTTGCTTCTTGATACATTCTCAGATGTCTCAAAAGTATTGCAAGATTATAATGGGCTTCGTAATTCATCGGCTCAATATCAATCGCTTCACAATATGTAAGCCCTGCTTTTTGATAATTGCCGACCAAATGATATGCCAAAGCTAAATTATATCTGGAATCATAGTCACTTTTTAAAATTCTGACAGCATTTTTATAAGCCCCAATAGCTTTTCTTAAAAACATAGCCGCTTTTTCTTCTTTATCTTGGTCATCTTCAAGATATAAGGCTTTTTGCCTGTACGCAATTCCCATATTATAGTAAGCAAGTCCGCGATTAATCCTTTCACTTTTTTTGTTGTCAAAAATAAACGGAATTGAAAATACCCTTGGCTTTGAATTTATAATTGCTTGATACTGGCTGATTGCAGAATCAAAATCACCGATTTTTTCAGACAACACAATACCTAAATTCATTCTTGCTTCACTGAAATTTTTATTATATTCAATTGCTTTTTCATAAGAATCTGCAGCAGCATAATAATCTTCATAAACAACAAAAATATTACCTAAATTAAGCCTTGCACCGTAATGAGACGGAAAAACTTCTAAGGCCGTATTATAATAACCGATAGCCTTTTGTAAATCCCTTTGTTGGTAAGCCTTGTCTCCTTTATAGACATAATACATGCCTAAGCCTTTGTCATACTGCCTTTCATACCAGCCCCAATAAAAAAAGATGCTCAAAAGAAAGGCAGCAAAAACAATCAATAAAAAAACTTTGCTAAATAAAATTTTAACGAACTTCTTAAATTTATACATGACTTTATTTTAACCTTCAATCCAACTCAATGCAAGTTTGTTGCAATAAGAAAATAATACCTTGTCCTATTGACAAGCTCTAAACAAAAACCTATAATGCAAAAGAGGATGCGGGAAAATTCGAAAAATGACAATTTTTCGCAATTTTTCAAGTCCGACATTAGAAGTGCTAAATCCTTGCCGGCTGCGAGATAGCCGGCGGCAAGGATGAAAGCCGGACAAGGGAGATTGCGAGAAAAATTTTAATTTTTCTGCAATCTCGAAAGTTAAAAAAAGAAAGGTTTGGTTTTTATGGGATGCGACATTTCACACGAAGAAAAATTGGAGCACATGCAACATTATTTCTTCAAAGCTTTTATTATCAGTTTTGTTTTACTGCTTTTTTCATCTTTAATGTGCATATTTTTCTTTGACTATCAGGCTCAAATGATGGAAAAATTGTTCCAACTTGATGTTGACGATTACAGTATGCTTTTGGTATTTTTAATGGGACTTTGGGAAATTTTGATAATCCAATTTACCCTAGTACCTGCGCTGGCAATTTGGTGCATGAGAAAATGCTGCTGCTGTAAAGGTAAAAAATAATCTTTGAAATTTAAATTTTCAAAGGGGGCGAAGCTTTAGCTTCGCCCCCTTTTTTTAAATCAACACTTAAGCAAGACTTCATAAGCAACTTGCGGAGTAATGTCATTATTTTCACCAAATACAACTTTTCTTTGCTCAAGTCTTTCTTTGACAATTTTTGCAGCTTCCTGCGGATTAATGCCATAATCTGAAAGCTTAGTTTTCATACCGATAGAGTTAAAAAATTCTTCGGTTTTCTTAATTGTGTAATCAGCCGCTTTAAGTTCATCTTTTTCAACACAGCCATAGACGTCTCTTGCCATTTTAGCAAGTTTTTTTGCTTTGTCTTTTTTCTTGTATTGCCAAAGGCGCGGCAAAATAATCGCAAGACTTTGCCCATGATCAAGTCCGTAAAGAGCAGTCAGTTCGTGTCCTATTCTGTGTGTCGCCCAATCCTGAACAAGTCCGCAGGATAACCAAAAATTAAGTCCACAGGTCGCACACCAAAAAATATTTGCCCTTGCCTCGTAATCTTTAGGATTAGTAAGGACTTTAGGCGATTCATTTATTAAAGTTTTAATCAAACCCAAAGCCCATGAGTCTTGCAGGGGGGAATTAACATCATAAGTAGCATACTGCTCCATAACATGAACAAAAGTATCAACAATCCCGTTTACGGTTTGTTTTGTCGGTAGTGTAAAAGTGACTTCGGGGTCTATTATAGAAAAAGTCGGATAGAGCTTTCCTGATTGAAGCGCAAGTTTTTCCTGAGTACTTTTTCTTGATATTACGGTGTTGGCATTCATTTCAGAGCCTGTTGCAGGAAGCGTTATTACACTTCCAAAAGGTATAAACTCATCAAAAGGAGCACATTTTGAGATTATGTCATAAGGCTCTTCGCCTTTATACTTAGCAGCTGCCGCGATAAATTTTGTGGCATCCAAAACAGAGCCCCCGCCGACTGCAAGGAGAAAATTTATTTTTTCTTTTTTAACTATTTTAACCGCTTCCATGCAGGTTTCGTAAGTCGGGTTAGGTTCGATTCCGCCAAATTCAATCATATTAAAATCATTCAGCGCAACTTTAACCTGATTGTAAACTCCGTTTTTCATAATAGAGCCGCCGCCGTAAATCATTAAAATCTTTTTATCGTTATCGATAAGTTCAGACAACTTAGCGATTGAGCCTTTGCCGAAAACCACTTTCGTAGGACAACAAAATTCAAAATTCAACATAATAACCCTCCTTTAAAAACGGCGTAACAACAAATTCAGAATATCATTTCAAAAATGATTTACAAGAAAAATTTTTAAAGTAAAATAAATAAAGCGGTTGGAAGGAGAATTTATGAGCGCACTAGATTCAATATTGGCACCGGTGGTGCATTTTATACACACTACAATAAGCACAATGGGACCTTTGGGCGTTTCAATGCTTATGGCGATTGAATCGTGCAATGTTCCGCTTCCAAGCGAAGCCATTTTGCCGTTTGCCGGATATCTTGTAAGTAAAGGAAACATGACAATTCATACAGCAGCCTTTGCAGGCGCTTTGGGGTGCGTTTTAGGCTCAATTCCTTCATATTATTTGGGTTACTTCGGCGGAAGACCTTTTGTCGAAAAATACGGAAAATGGTTTCTGATAAGCCACCGCGACCTTGAAATGGCGGACAAATGGGAACAAAAATACGGCAACCTCGCATTTTTCATCTGCAGGATGCTTCCGATTGTAAGAACTTTCATCTCGCTTCCTGCAGGGATTTTAAAGGCAGACATTAAAATGTTCACTCTATTTACGTTTTTGGGTTCTTTGATTTGGAGTTATCCGCTTGTATATGTCGGAATAAAGCTCGGGGAACACACAGAAGCCCTTAAAGCCTTCTGGCACAAATTTGATTTAGCAATTGTTCTGGTATTGGGGACATTATTCGTCCTGTACTTAATAAATCATTTTAAACACTTGAAAGAGTCCTAAGTTTATACTAAAATTTGGGGTAAATGTATTCTAACTTTATGTAACACGCAAAAATTAAGGGGGTTAAATGGCTAAAGTAGCTTTAATAACGGGGATTACAGGACAAGACGGCTCATACCTTGCAGAGTTTCTGCTTAAAAAAGGATATGAGGTTCACGGCATGAAAAGACGTTCATCCAGCTTTAACACGGCACGAATTGACCACCTTTATCAAGATGTCCATAACAAAAATCTTAAATTCAAATTGCACTACGGCGATTTGACCGACAGCACGAATTTAATCAGATTAATCCAAGAAATTCAGCCCGATGAAATTTATAACTTAGCAGCGCAATCTCATGTAAAAGTATCTTTTGATTGCCCCGAATACACGGCAAATGCTGACGGATTAGGCACATTAAGAATACTAGAAGCGATAAGAATTTTAAAATTAGAAAAGAAAGTAAAATTTTATCAGGCATCAACTTCGGAATTATACGGGCTTGTACAAGAAACTCCTCAAAAAGAAACAACACCATTTTACCCGCGCTCACCTTATGCTTGCGCCAAACTTTACGGTTACTGGATTAGCGTAAATTACCGCGAAGGCTACAACATTTTTGCCTGCAACGGAATTTTATTTAACCACGAAAGCCCTCGCCGCGGTGAAACTTTTGTTACAAGAAAAATCACAAGAGCAGCAGTAAGAATTAAACTCGGAATAGAAGAAAAACTTTTCCTGGGGAACCTCGATTCGAAACGTGACTGGGGACACGCAAAAGATTATGTCGAAGGCATGTGGCTTGTCCTTCAACAGGATAAACCCGAAGACTACGTTCTTGCAACGGGCGTTACAACCACAATAAGAGATTTCTGCAATATGGCATTCAGAGAAGTCGGAATTGACCTTGAATGGAAAGGCAGGGGTGTCGGCGAAAAAGGTATAGATAAAGCAACAGGCAAAACCGTCATTGAAGTCGATCCGCGTTATTTCAGACCGACAGAAGTTGATTTGCTTCTCGGTGATGCTACCAAAGCCCAAAGAAGGCTCGGCTGGAAACCCAAGTATGATTTAAAAACACTTATTGAAGAAATGGTCGCCGAAGACCTGAAAGAAGCTAAAAAAGAAGTATTCTTAAAACAGGGCGGTTATGAGGTATTAAATCCTCAAGAGGTATAAAGTGCAAAAAAACGAAAAAATATATCTGGCAGGTCACAGCGGACTTGTAGGCTCTGCTATTATGAGAAAGCTTAAATCTGAAGGGTTCAATAATATAATCACAAAAGAACTTCACGAACTTGACCTGTGCAACCAAAAGGCGGTAGAAGAATTTTTTGAAAAAGAAAAGCCTGATTATGTTTTTCTTGCAGCTGCAAAAGTCGGCGGAATCATGGCAAATTCAACTTATCCGGCTGAATTTATTTATCAAAACATAATGATTGCCTCAAACGTTATTCACGCAAGCTACAAATTCGGTGTAAAAAAACTTTTAAATCTGGGCTCAAGCTGTATTTATCCAAAACTGGCACCGCAGCCGATGAAAGAGGATTGCCTTTTGACCTCAGAATTAGAAAGCACAAACGAAGCTTACGCTATTGCAAAAATTGCCGCTATAAAGCTTTGCAGGTATTATAATGAACAGTACGGAACAAATTTTATTTCCGTTATGCCCACAAACCAATACGGCGCGGGTGACAATTTCAACATGGAAACGGCACACCTTCTTCCGATGCTTTTAAGACGGTTTCATCTTGCCAAACTGCTCAAAAACGGTGATTTCGAAGCGATAAAAGCCGATTTAAAAAAATATAAGCTTGGTTGGGGCTTAGACGACAAACTAAACCTTAATGACAAAACTTCAATCACAAAAGCACTGGAAGGTATCGGAGCTTACTCAGATAAAGTGGTTGTTTGGGGTGACGGTTCGCCTTACCGCGAGCTTATGCACTCGGATGATCTTGGTGATGCCTGCTTTTACCTGATGCAAAATAAAAATTATAACGATATAGGCGAATTGGTTAATATAACCGACGGTACAGACATTCAGCTTAAAGATTTAATTAATACGGTAAAAGAAATCGTAGGTTTTGAAGGCAAAATTGTTTATGATAAATCTAAACCGAACGGAACTCCTCGAAAATTAATGGATGCAACAAAAATAAAGTCGCTTGGCTGGAGTCCTAAAATTAACCTCAAAGAGGGAATAAAAGCTGCTTATCAATGGTATTTGTCAAGTACAAATTAAGGAAAAATTTTTTTGAAAGTCGTAGATTACATAGCAAAATATATTGAAAATCTTGGAATAGAGCAAGTTTTTGGCTATCAGGGAGCTGCGATAAATCCGCTTATCGACGCCATTGTAAAAACAGGAAAAGTTAAATATATTCAAGCGTATCACGAACAGGCTGCAGGCTTTTGCGCCGATGCTTATTCCAGAGTTACAGGCAAAACAGGAATCGCGCTCGTTACAAACGGCCCCGGAGTGACAAATTTGATAAGCGCAATAGCAAATGCTCATTTAGACTCTGTCCCTTGTTTGTTTTTCACCGGACAGGTCAATACTTTCGATATAAATCCGTCTTTTTTAAACATTCGCCAGCACAGTTTTCAGGAAGTTGACACCATTAATATGGTCAAACCAGTCACAAAATATGCAAAAACAATTACAGATGCCTTAAAAATCAAATATGAGCTTGAAAAAGCCTTATATATAGCAAACGAAGGACGAAAAGGCACTGTATTAATTGACTTGCCTTTTGACATACAAAACGAAGAAATTGAAGAAAAATATTTGGACAATTTTAAAACAAAAGAAAAATCCCAAACAGACGATAAAATTTTACAAAAAATAAACCAAGCCGCAGAAATGATTTCAAAAGCAAAAAGACCTGTTGTAATAGTCGGAGGAGGCTTAAGAAGTGCCGAGGCTCTCAATGAATTTGAAAAATTTATTGAAATAACAAATATGCCAAGTGTTTCAACACTTATGGGGTTGGATATTTTTTCAAAAACAAATGTCGGTTTTTCGGGTCTTTATGGTACAACACCTGCCAATCTTACTGTTTATAATGCTGATTTAATGATATTTTTAGGCTCAAGATTTTCCAAAAGACATTTTGGTTTTAATCGAGATCATTTTAATATAAACGGAAAAATTATTCACATTGACATAGATAAACACGAACTCAATAGGGCGACCAAAGAAGATTTAAGCATAAACCTTGATGCAAAAGCGTTTCTAATCGAATTAAATAAACAGCTAAATACATTAAAAATGAAAGATTTATCCCAATGGGAAAAAATAATTCAAAAATGGCAAAAGAAATATGAAAATAATACACAAATAAATAAAAATGGGCTTGATCCGGTTAAATTTATAAGTGAAATTTCAAAATATTTGCCCGAAGATGCAATAATAACAACGGACGTAGGTCAAAACCAAATGTGGGTAGCTCAAGGACTTAAAGTCAAAAAAAATCAACGCATATTAACATCAGGAGGGCTTGCCTGCATGGGATTTTCACTTCCTGCTGCAATCGGAGCAAAACTTGCGCAACCAAATAAAAATGTTTTTGCATTTTCCGGTGACGGCGGATTTCAAATGAATTTGCAGGAATTACAAATGATTTCAGACAAAAAATTAAATATAAAATGCTTTGTTTTCAACAATTCAACCCTTGGAATGATAAAAGAATTACAACACAAATTCTTTGGCTCAAGATACAACGGAACAGGAAACGAATATGGCGTACCCGATTTAAAACAAATTGCAAAAATTTATTCAATGGATTACTTAAAAATAAACAAAAATTACAAAATCGAAGCTTTAAAACAAAAGCTTGAAAGTAAAAATCCCTGCTTAATTGAAGTTGAATTAAACAAGGATAATACTTTTGTTTTAAATAAAAATTGTGAACCTGAAATTTATAAAGAAAACTTAGTTAAGAATTAACCGAAAATTTTAAAAGTTTTTTCAATATTTTTCTCAATAACTTTTTTAACTGAATCATATTCGGTTTCAAGTGCTTTGTGTTCAGTTTGTATTTGGTTTAACTCATTGTCCATTATTTTATCTTTAGCCTGAAGTTCAGCAGTTTTAACCTTATACTCTGCTTCTGCAGCAGCATCATCTGATTCATCAAGTTCTTCAACTAAGCTGGTATCTGAACTGTAAGAAATTGTATCAAAAACAGAGTGAGTAAATGGTGCTCCATTTGCCCCATACCAAGCATTTGATTTCATTTGAGCAATCATCAAGTTACCGTTAGACAATTGTTCTTGTAACCAATCCGAATTATTCAAATTAGCATCACTTTGAATATTATATCCGCAATCACGTAACTGTGACCAAAGATTAAAATAGTGTTTAAATTTTGCTAGATCAAATTCTCCGGGTACAGCTTCATCATCTGCAGAAATTTTTACCGGCGGTTGCAAATTATGACAGAAAGAAGATACATGGTTAGGATCAACATTAAAAGCATCTATAATGCTTTGGGATACAACAACCCTGCCGCTACTGTCTTTTAATATTCTTTGCACATCAAGAGAATCTTTATTGTATGATGTCAAATTATTAGCTGTAACTGAAATATCAGTCTTATTGAAAACAAGCTTTTTATTATTCAATGCATCACTATAGTTTTGAGCAATTTCTTGAGATTTCATTGAAAGCCTAATTTTATTGTTAGTAATATTCTGAGCTTGCAATTCTAAATCAGACATTCTTGATGTTATAGTTAATAATCTTGCCTGTGACGCTGACATACCCATTGTAGTTTCTCCTTAAATTCGACCTTTTTCCTTTTTTCGTAACAATTCTTTTTCCCTATACCCCCCATGTCGGAATTATAAGGATAATACTTTAATATTCAAATATAAATTGTTAACAAAAGTTTACAAAGAATATTTAATAAGAAAACAAAACGCAATAAAAAATAATACTTTACATTAAAATTCTTTTAATAAATCTTGGACTGATTTAGGACATAATCCGACAACATTTTCAAAGCTTCCGTCTATTTTTTTTACAAAATTTTTGGGTAATTCCTGTATCCCGTATGCACCTGCTTTATCCAAAGGCATAAACTTATTGACATAATTACTTATTTCAATATCAGATAATTTGTTAAATTCTACATAAGTTGTTACAGATGCAATTTTAAATTCCATAGTAGCAGATTCAATTACACAAATTGATGTAACAACACAATGGACATTCCCTGATAACATTTTAAGCATATTAATTGCTTCTTGTGTATTCTTAGGCTTGCCTAAAATATTATTTGCAAAAACTACGACCGTATCTGCCCCAACAACATATTTTTTGTCAGATAACTTTTTTGCAACGGAAAAAGCTTTTTCGTAAGCAAGTTTTTCTATTTTTTCATAAGAAAAATCTAAATCATCTAATTTTTCATCAAAATCAGAAGGTTTAATTTCAAAGTCAAACCCTGCATTTTGAAGTATTTCTTTTCTTCTGGGCGAAGCAGATGCTAAAATAATCTTTTTCATTTGATAATTATATTAACACAAAAACATGGCAAAAACGGGTGTTCTAAGAACACCCGTTTTTGCCGAGAGTAACCCTTATGAAAAATTTACGGCTTTGTTGTATTTAGCACTCCTTGCATTTATTGCATAACATGCTGAAGTTAATTTCTGGCTTAGTGCAAACATATTTCTATGCATTGCTGCATAATCGTTCATAGCTTCCATCATCTTTTCAGGACTAACCATTGATGCTATATTATCGTGGTTATCAACTTTTTCCTGTGCATATTTTTTAACCAATAATTGGTCAATATAATCGCGTGCCCCAATAGCCATAATTTTATCCTCCCTATGAAATTGTAATCCCTAAGTCTCTTAATATCCCTTATGTATATATAAAGTATAACTTCATAAAAATATTGCCTTTTATAAACTAAATATTACAGAATGTTAACATTATTAATTATTTGGAAAAAAACAAAAACAAAGTTATAATAATATTAGCTTTGGGAGAAGTTGATGTATAAAAAGATTTTAACAATATTGTTTTTAGGGGTATTTCTATCTGCAAACTGTTTAATAGCGGCAATTGCAGAGCCTGAATTATTTAAAGGAAGGGCTGAAAAATCCGAACAAATAAAAGAGCAAAGCGAACTTTTTACGGGCAAAATTGACACGCTTGATTCAAAAGACGTAATAAGAATGACAGTATCACAGGTTTTAGACTGCAGTTTTTCCCAAGAAGGCGACGAGTTTTTTGCAGAAGTAACTAATGAAGTTTCAGGGCCTACAGGTGTAATAATCCCAATGGGAACAGTAGCACACGGCAAAATAAGTGAATCAAAAGGGGCAAAAAGGCTTGGGCGAGATGGTTCATTAACGCTTGATTTTGACTACCTTATAACACCTGACGGAAGAGAAATTCCTATTGAAGGAAAAATGACAACAAAAGCAAGCAGTGCAAAAGCAGTAGGGAAAATTGTCGCCACAGACATCGGCTATACAGCAGTAGGAGGAGTTGTGGGCGGAATTGTTGCCCTAAATTTCTTCGGACTTGAAGCAGCCATTGCTTCGCAAGGCTATACAGTAGCAGGAGGAGCCGCCGTAGGAGGTGCCATAGGACTTGGTGCATCGCTTTACCGCAAAGGAAAAGACGTTTTAATATCACCGGGGGATGAAATAAGGGTTAAAATAAATACTTCCATTCCTCTTCCTGTTTATAAAGACACGGCACTGATGCAGCATGAAATGTTTTGCGAAGGTTTAGATGTGAAAATAAACAACATAACATATGAAAATGACCCTTTCGGGGAAGCAAATACAATTACATTATCATTAGTAATAACAAACAGAACAAAAATGACATTTTCAAGCTTTGATTTGGCATTGGTAAACGACTATAACTCAGTTTTTCACCCTTCAATTTTCGGCGACACAAAATTAATGTTTACAGAAATCAAACCAGGTGACAGAGTCGCAGGAAGGGTTTCTTTTTCTGTTGACAATGTCAAAAGAAAATTCTGGTTAACTTTCTACGACAGAAGAAGCAGAAAAGCTATTGCGAAAATTTCTATAGACAATGCTTACAGAAAAGTTTCAAACGAAACAAAAAAGAAAAATGAAAGATTTTTTATAAAGAAAAAATCAAACTATTACAAAGATAACGACCCGTTTGAAGCTAACTTCTAAATTCTCTGGTTTTTATCCTGACTTCTTTGTCAATTTCAAAAATTTCTTCAATAGAAGGAATTTTGACTAATTTATGTTCCGAAAGTATTTTTTCTACTATTTCAGAAATTCTGTAGAGTTTGATTTTACCTTCAAGAAAAGAAAAAACAGCCTCTTCATTTGCAGCATTAAGACATACCGTAGCACTTCCGCCCATTTTACCAGCCTCATAAGCCATTTTTAAGCAAGGGAATTTTTCCAAATCAGGTTTTTCAAAGTCAAAACGTTTTGCATCAAGAAAACTGAAGCTTTTTGATTTTATACCTTCAAAACGCTCGGGATAAGTAATTGCGTACTGAATTGGAATATGCATACTCGGTAATCCGATTTGAGCCACAACGCTTCCGTCAACATATTCTACAGCTGAATGAATAAGACTTTGAGGATGAATAATAACCTCAATTTTGTCGTAATCAAATCCGAACAAATGATGAGCCTCAATGACTTCAAGTCCTTTATTCATAAGTGTCGCACTGTCAACTGTAATCTTTTTGCCCATCTTCCATTTCGGATGAGCCAATGTCTGCTCAACTGTTGCATTTTTAATTTCCTCAAGGGATTTATAAAGAAAAGGTCCGCCTGATGCTGTTATTATTAATTTTTCCACCATTGAAATATCTTTTATACATTGATGAAGTGCAGAATGTTCGCTGTCTATCGGAAGAATTTTGACATTGTTTTCAATAGCCTTTTTCATAACAATATCTCCTGCCATAACAAGAGTTTCTTTGTTTGCAAGAGCGATATCAATTTTGTTTTCAATAGCTTTTAATGTAGGTTTTAAGCCTATTTTACCCGATACCGCAACAACAATTAAATCATTACTCCTGTCAGAGCAAATTTCATCTAAACCCTCGTCATCGCAAAAAATTTCAAGCTTAGAAAATTCTGCCTTAAGTTCATTTCTTGCAGAAAGTGACTTAACACAAACCTTTTTCGGCTTAAATTTTAAAATCTGTTCACGTAAAAGTTTAACGTTATCTCCGCCCGCAAGCGCAATGATTTCAAACTTATCTTGAAGTTTTTCAATAACTTCAAGGGTTTGAGTACCTATCGAACCTGTCGAACCTATAATGCTTATTTTCTTTTTCATAAATTAATTGTACATCAAATATGCTCGACAAGTTGCTATAAATTGCATGATAAAAGAAAAAATTTCCATTAGATATTAAACAACCCGTACAAACGCTCTTTAATGTCTTCTTCATCGATGTCTTGAGTTAATTTATTCAAATCCATTGCCATTTGATAATAATCTGCCGCATCATTATTCTTGGCAAGTGCCTGAAGTGCTCTTCCAGCATTAAAATAAGCCAATGTATAATTAGGATTTATTTCTATTGCATTTTGAAAATAAGTTAACGCTTCATCTGGTGTTCCGATACCGTCAAGATAAATTACGCCCAAATTATTGTGTGCAATATCGTAATCAGGATTTAAATCGATTGCTCTATGGTAAGCAACAATCGCCTCTTCAAGATAATCTTTTTCCCAAAGGGCAAGC
>Ga0116170_10001740_pt1 | contig 21726 bp, 18 predicted proteins | sample AD_JPNHW1_MetaG_FD_89797 | JGI IMG/M metagenome (GOLD analysis project Ga0116170, IMG submission 89797) | Active sludge microbial communities of municipal wastewater-treating anaerobic digesters from Japan - AD_JPNHW1_MetaG | ecosystem: Engineered > Bioreactor > Anaerobic > Digestate | place...
CGGCGTTGTCTATGCATTCGACCATTCCGGCGGTAGAAGGGTTCTTGTCCATGCAAGCGTCGAGTTCTTTATCTATTTTGTGTTTTTCAGCCGTCGTGATTTCCTTTGGCTTGAGTTCTTCCGCCGTTTTTTTTACGTCAGCCGCAAGGGCGTGATTGAAAGATAAAAGCAGCGGCGCCAAAGCAGTTATAATAATAAATATTATTTTTTTATTATATTTCATTTCAACCCCTTTGTATAGTATTATTATTCGGTTCTTACCGCAAAATGACGAGCGGAAACGCTGATTTTGCTACCCGATATCTACTTCTTCCCCGAATATTATCGTGTATGCGTCTTTGGCTATTTGAAGCTCTTCATTGGTCGGCACCACTATGATCGATGTCGGGGAATAATCCGTTGAAATAATGCCTTCATGCGTTCCGCCTTCGCGGTTTTTGTCATAATCCATTATTATGCCTATGTGTTCGAGGCGATGGCATATCCGTTCGCGCATTTTAACGGCGTTCTGGCCCACTCCTCCCGTGAAAACGAGGATATCGACCTTATAAAGATTCGCGGCATATGCTCCGATATATTTTCTTACGCTGTGAGCATATACTTCCAGAGCTTCCTGCGCGTTTTTATTGCCTTCTTCGGCCGCCTTTTCGATATCGCGCAGATCGTTGGAAATACCCGATAAACCAAGAAGACCGCTTTTTTTATTCAATATTTTATTTACTTCATCGATTTTATATCCGCGTTCAATAAGGTAAAGCGTTATCGCCGGGTCTATATCGCCTGAGCGCGTTCCCATCATAAGTCCTTCGAGCGGCGTGAAGCCCATCGAAGTGTCGACCGATCTTCCGCATTCGATAGCCGTTATTGACGCTCCGTTTCCAAGGTGGCAGGATATTACGTTTGTATTTTCAGGAGAACGCTTCATGAATTTTACGGCTCTGTTGGCGACGTACCTGTGGCTCGTGCCGTGAAAACCGTAGCGCCTGATCTTGTATTTATCGTATAATTCGCGCGGCAGTCCATATAAATAAGCGGCCGGCGCGAGTGTTTGATGAAAAGCCGTGTCGAATACGGCGACCTGTTTGACGTGAGGCAGAAGAGCGATCGCTTCCCTTATACCCACGAGATTCGGAGGATTATGAAGCGGCGCGATATTGCAATTTTCCTCGACGGCTTGAATCACGTCGCTCGTGATTAAAACTGATTCAGCGTACTTTTCTCCGCCGTGGACCACTCTGTGCCCGATGCCTGAAATTTCATTTATATTTTTCAAGATGCCGAGTATCGAATCGGTAAGGGCTTTCGCCATCAGGCCCATAGCCGCTTTATGATCGGGAATTGGAAGTTCCTGCTGGAATTTTCCTTTTATGGTGTCCTGCATTATTTTGCCGTTTTTTTCGCCGATTCTTTCAATGAGACCTTTTCCAAGGCTGTTTTTGGATGGCATGTCATAAACTTCATACTTGAGTGAGGAGCTTCCGCAATTGATGATGAGAATGAGTTTGCTTTTTTTTTGCATCATTTACACTTACCTTACCTCTAGATTAAAATTATCCATACCGTCGTCCATGTCTGTCGCATATCTATTTATATATATTTTTCTTCCGTTGGTCATATTCGCGCCGCCATATTCATAAGCCATGATATATTTCGAGAACGCCTCCAGCGCCATCGCGTTGCAGAAAGGCTCGCTTCTCCAGTGCGCCAGGTCCCAGAAGGAGGCGGAGAAGAACAGGCCTGAATCCCATTTGATTCCGTATAGCCCGTTATTGCCGTATTCGCTTCTGAAAGTTTCATCGTTTTTGATCTTGTGTTTTTTCCTTGTGTTTAAAAGGTAGTTTATTCCGGCGTCTATCGCTGCTTTATATTGAGCTTCCATGTTCTCTTCGCGCGCGTTGTCTATTCCGATGTTCAAAAGCGTTATAACGCCGAGCGCGGTCGATACATAATCGGTTAGATCCTCGCCGCCCGGGAATGCGCCTGTTTTTTTAGGGTATTTGGCCGCGTATGAATTCTGGTGAAATATGATATCTCTCATGAGCCATTTCATCGACGGTTTTAATGCTTCGTTTCCGCCGTCGCGGTAGGCTCTTGAAGCGGTGTACGGAAATATCATAAATTGCGGATAGTAAAGTCCGCTTCCCGGCCATGTCCTCTGAAAGATCGCCTTCGAGACTACGGCGAGCGCTTCGGCGCATCCCGGAACATTTTTCATATCCAAAAGCCCTAGCGCCAGAAGCACGTTTGAATTTACGACCGCGTCCACGTTGTTTTTTTCCAGAGGAATGACGCCTTTATCGGCCTGAGAGAACGCAGGCTTATTTTCGTCTAAAAGCCATGTCATAAATGCGCCCGTGTTTGAGCCTTTCCACGCGTCGCGGCCGTCCTCTTTTTTCGGATTGCGGTTTATATCTCTGAATTTAAGAGTTACGTTCATGGCGTTCATATCGATCGCGAAATTCGCGGTATCGTTAAAGAAAGCGTCGTCTTTATAAGCATATAGCAGGTTGTTTTTGATTTTTTGTATGGCGACGGCCGTCGCTGTATCGTCGGAGTCGTTTGGAATGTTGAAAAGCGCCGCGGCGCCGGTCTGATTCTGATTTTTATCGAGGCACGCGATGACCCAGTCGGGCGGAGGAACGTTCATGCCTTTCGCGAGTTTTCCGAAGATGAATTTGAGTTTCGGGTTTATATATGCCTTAGCCAGCGGTTCTATGGCTTTTTCCAGCGGGATATTACAGGGGCCCGAATAGCTTGGATGGTCTTTCATCGGAAGCCAGAAGTTATAAGCGTCGCCTCTTTTATATTTTTTATCGATGTTCCAGCAGAGTTTAAGCATATTGGCTATGCGTCTTTCGCCTGGTTTTACGTTTTCACGGAATAAAAAGAGCGGATATGAGACGAACGCCGGCACGAAAAGGTTCGAATCGGGTATCGCGACTAGCGATTTGCCGTTTGAGCCGAATTTTTTAGGCATAAAATGAACGGTGCTTTCCCATTCGCCTTCGACGTTGCTGATTTTTATCGGCGGAAGCGCCGGCAGAAAAAGAGCTTTTTGAATATGAGGAAGGTTGAATTCGACCTTGCCGTCGCATCCGTCGCCCGCATCGCTGGAGTCGAAAACGCTGCTTCTGGTGCCGGGCCTGTTACGCACCTGCATATCGTCGAGATAGACGAGAATGCCCATGATGGTCCTTTTAATGTCAGGATTTTGCGCCCTTGATTTTATAACCGCGTTCATATCTTCGCCATAAGCGGAGGTTGTGTAAATAATCACAAATAAAAGGCTTAATAAGGCATGGCGTAATTTCATAAGCTTTAGCACCTCGTCAAAATATTTGAATTGTTAAAGTCATCATAGTATAGTATATTTAAAAAAGCCGAAATTGTCAATTTTATATTAGCTGAAATAAATATTTTTAACTTTTATTTTACGCGGACCTGGTGTATAATGTTTATCGATACTTGACTGAAAGGTTGAATCAGCCTATGGCCCTCGTTAAATGTCCCGATTGCGGAAACGACGTTTCGTCCGAGGCGCCCGCGTGCGTGAAGTGCGGTCGTCCTATAGCTAATTATCCGCCTTTTGGAGTGAAGCCTCCATCGCCCCCTGAAACCGTAAAAGAAAAAAGCGCTCCGGAAGTTCCTTCCGGGACCGCCAAACCCGATGAAACCAGGCATGAGGTCCCCATTCGCAGAGACCCTTATAAGCTCGAATTTTTTCCGTCCATCGTGATGATGCTTCTGGCCATAGCATACGCAGTTTCGCCGTTCGATCTTGTCCCAGGCGGTTACATCGTCAGCATTTTCGACGACGTCCTGATTCTGACCTGCGCCGCGCTGAACCTCTATCACAGCCTCATTCCCGAAGCCGACGAAAGTTACAATAAAACGATCAAGCGCGTCAAACTTATTTTAGTCCTTTTGAGCGTCTCTTCGATCGTGATCGTCGCCGTGGCATTGCGCATAACTATGATAGTCCTGGGGAAATAATGGATTTATTTATTCAACGGCGTTAACGGAATTGAGAAACGCGATCGAATTTTGCTGCCTGGCTTTTTTAGCGTAACCCATTGCCGTAATGCCGTTATTATTTCTCGCGTTCACATCGGAGCCGTTTTCAATCAAAAATTTCATGAAGGGCACGCTTCCATTCCTGGCGGCCATCATTAATACTGTTTCGCCGGAGTTGTTTTTGATGTTGGCGGTTACGCCGCGGGCTACGAGCATTTTAGCGATTTCAACTGTTTTGTCATCCATCTCATCGCCGGTAATGCCTCCCGTTAATTCGAAAAGGCAGTTCTCACCGTTCTTATTGATTATTTTTAAGTCCGCGCCTTTTTCTATAAGAAGTTTGAGGGCGTCGATATTTTTATTGTATAGTGCGGCTTTTAAAGGTTTCCATGAGGAATTGTTTCCGCTTTCATTTCCTGCGGCGCTTCCGGTATTGCCATTTATATTAATTCCTTTTTCAATCAAATACTTTAAAATGCCGTCTTCTTTTAAAGTGGCCGCCCTGGCCGCCGAGCGCGCGCCTGATTTGATAAGTCCTGGTCCATAAGCGCTTTCAACTACAGTCTTGACAGTTTCTAAAGAATGTGAACCTATGGCGCAGTATAAGAGATCGTCGCCGTTTTTATTCAGGTTTGTCACGTCGCTCTTTTTGGCGAGAAGGTATTTAACTATTTCGGAATCGCCTGTCGCTGCGGCAAGAGCGATAAGTTTTTCTCCGCCGCTGTTCGCTATGTTACATTCCGCTCCGTTTTCGGCCAGTAATTTAAAAACAACGTTTTTTTTGGCTGCGACCGATTTTTTTAGGGACTCTTCCGTGTAACCTTTCGCGGCTTCCGCCTTGGCCCCCATGAATCTGGCGAAATTAGCGTTCTGCGAACCGATTACCGTTATTAACACAGGCGCGTAATCGGAAGGAAGATCTTTAATTTTATAGCCTTTTTTTATTAATTCGTTGATCGTTTTAATGTCCAGCGAAGATACGGCCTCAATAAATATTTCATCGGTTTTGAGGATTCTTGCCGTGTTAACCGGATACTTAGGCGCCGCCGGCGTTATTTTAGTTTTTTTAAAATTTTCATCGATCTTTTTTAACAGATCCCGGCTTTTTTCTTTAGCCTTATCGATCTGTTGCGGGCTCATTTTTTTTTGAAGTTTATCGAGGCTTTCAGCGGCCGCTTTTTTACTGATCGGATCCGCGGTCGGACCCGAGGCGATGATATTATAATATGCGTAAGCCATGATATTGTTCTGAGGGAAATCGGTTCCCTCGTAATACATCATCGCGATATTGCCCTGGGCCCTGATCTCGCCATGAAGCGCGGCTTTTTCAAACCATTCCGCGGCTTTCTTATAATCTTTATTAACCGTATTGCCGAAATAAAATATCGTTCCCATATAGTATTGACCGACAGGATCGCCTTGCGCGGCCGCTTTTTCAAAACATTCGACGGCTTTTTTATCGTCTTTTGGCGCGCCGTTCCAGCCGCAGGAATACGCTTCGCCTAAAAGCCCCAGCGCAGCCGCGTCTCCGCTTGCGGCTTTCTTTTTCAGATCATCAAATGTGTTTTCCGCGCGCGCCGCGCCGCCGCAGATTAATAATAAAACTATCGCAACAAGTAATATTTTTTTCATTTTTCATTCTTCCTTTTTTTATGTGTGTTATTTTTTTCGCATTGTTGATGAGGCGGCTGTTAATAACCTACCGCTTCCGGGAACGCTATCTTCGCGATCGTAAGGCATAAAAGGTCGGCAGCCGGCGATTCGTAATTGGATAAAACAATTATTGTCGCCTTTTTCGAAGGAAGGTAGAGCATGGCGTGTTTATAACCCGTGATCGAGCCCGTGTGTCCGGTAAGGTTGCCGATATTCATTGAACCCGGCCCGTAGGTCATCTGCGGAGAGCCTTTAACCGGAACGGTTTTTTGACGTTCCGCGTTTATCTTCGGATCGAGCAGTTCGCCTTCGGCGAATATGCCGTTCCACTTCCAGAGATCTTCGAGGTTGGAGATCAGCGATCCGGCGGCCCAGCCGCAGGAAGAGTCGATGAGCGTTACGTCTTTTCCGTTCATGTATCCGTGCGCGAATACGCCTTTGATCGAGACGCTTTTCGGAAAATATGTGTGAGTTAGCCCGGCAGGGATCAATATCCTTTGCACGACCTCGCTTTCATAAGAGTTAGCCGTCAGAGCCTCGATGATCATGCCGAGAAGGATGAAATTCGTGTTCGAATAGACGGCCTTGCCGCCCGGGCGTTTCTGTCTGTGTTTGAGGCTGATGTTTATGAGCTGCTCCGGGGTCCAGGAAAGAAGCGGCCTGTTGTAATAGTCGCTTTCGAATTTTTTGTCGATAAAATAATTTTCCAGGCCGCTGTTATGGGTCAATAAATTTCTGATCGTGATGCTGTTTCTGTATCTCATCTTTTTTATGACCGGTATCTTGTTTTCGAATTTTGAGATTTTATCATCCAGGTCGAGACGGCCTTCCCCGGCGAGCTGCATGATGACGGTCGCCGTGAAGGTTTTCGTGAGGCTTGCGATCCTTACAATGTCGTTCGCGCTCATAGGGCGTTTAGTTGAAAGGTTGGCGTAGCCTTTGGTTATTATCAGAGGATTGAAATCGGGCGCGGAAACAAGCGCGATAACGCCAGGCAATTTTTCAGTTTCCATGGTCTTTTCGATAACTTGCTCGATCTTCGATATCTTTTGTGACTCCAGCGCGGATTCAGTTTCATTCGCATGCGCTGAACCGGTCTGCGCGGCCCATAAAAAGATCATTGCGACCATGATAATAACTGCGTGAAATTTAATTTTTAACATGACGGCCTCCACATTATAATTTATTTTATGGGTTCGGATTTTTTCCATGAATTTAACGGTAAAAATATATCACATTGCTGATAAGTTTTACCTCGGCCATTAATTTAAAAAGAGCCGCTTAAAATTGATTCAAACAGCTCTTTTAAATCTTATTTTTGTTTTTCTTATTATCCGCCGCTATTATTTTATTGGAATTATCGGTTCAAAGTTATACGGCATAGATCCTGTAATCTATGTCGGGGAATATGTTGTCGTGATATTCGAGCGCTTGCAGGAACTCAGGGTTTATACGGCGGTCCTTTATCTGTTCGTACAGCGAATTGAACCGGTTCACATGGTCCTTCGTGCGCTTTTCGGCATACTCGACGGTCGTGTTATTTCTTATGATGAAGGCCCAGTCCGAGCTTTGAGCGAGCAGAAGCTCTCTCGCGGCCTGAGCGAGCGCGCGGTTGACCAGAAGGTCGGAGCTTTGATTTTGATAATGCGTCGCGAGCTCAACCATGCGCTCGGATATTTCTATCAGATGCGGATATATCCAATCGTTCGAGGGCGAAAGCCATACTTCGCTGTAGCCCTTGTGGCCCCATGAGCTGAAGGACGGCGTTACAATCTGGTTTTTAGGATACATTTCGAGGTATTCCGGCGGCGTTATGGCTTTTATGGCGCTTCTGCTGTCGCACGACATGCGCAGGAATTGCTCGACGAAACTCGGTCCCTCGTACCACCAGTGCCCGAAAAGCTCGGCGTCATAAGGTGAAACGACGAGCGGCTTTCTGTCCATATACTGATTTAAGTGCTCGACCTGTTTCACGCGGTTGAAGTGGAAGTTTGCTGCGTGTTCGCGCGCCATGTGGAGGGCTTTTTCAGGGTCATAAACCTGTTTTTCCTGGGTTTTTCCTGTTATTTTATAATATTTGATGCCGGTGTTTATCCTGATGCCGTCGGGGTGGATGTACGGCCTTATGTAGTCCAGGTCGAGGTCATATCCGACGTCGCGATAAAATTCGCGATAGTTGTAATCGCCCGGATATCCTTCGTTCGCGCTCCATACCGATCTTGACGATTCGATGTCGCGTCCGAAAGCGGCCACGCCAGAATCGCAGAAAACCGGCGCGAAAACGCCATATTTAGGTCGCGGCGAGCCGTGAAGGATGCCGTGCGTATCGGTGAAGAAATATTGGATTCCGTATTTTTTAAGGACTTTGTCGTGACCCGGAAAATATCCGCATTCGGCGAGCCATATGCCTTTGGGTGCTTTTCCGATGTGGCGGATGTGGGAATCGACGGCGATTTTTATCTGGGCCTCGACCGCGCGTTCGTTCACCGACATGAGCGGAAGGAAGCCGTGCGTGGCGCAGCAAGTTATGATCTCGAGGTTTCCGCTGTAGTGGAATTTTTTAAAGCCTTCGATTATGTTGTTGTTGTATTGATTGACGAAGGTTTTCCTGTTCAATATGAACTTATCGAGGTACATGACGGCGACCTTGTTCAGATCGGGCATGAGCCTGGTCCTTACGACCTCTTTTTCCGCGAGTTCGATGAGGGCGTCTAAGTGTTTCACATAACGTTCCTGCAGCAGCGGGTCGGAAAGCATCGCCAGAAGCGTGGGCGTCAGAGACATCGTCAGTTTGAAGTTAACGCGGTCGTGCGCCATTCTCTCGAAAGCGTGAAGCAATGGGAGATATGTTTCATTTATGGCTTCGAAAAGCCAGTTTTCCTCGAGAAAATACTTATATTCCGGGTGGCGCACATATGGCAGATGCGCGTGCAGCACCATCGTTATATAGCCTTTTTCCATTATTCGGCGTTCTCCTTTTTATCGTATTCGGTGTGTTTGTGAACGCACGGAGTGATGGTTATCTCATCTATCCTGTCGTTTGAAATGCCTTTTACGGGAATATCGATATCGGTGTCCGGCAGCGCCATTCGGATTGAGAACGTTCCGTCTTCGCGGAGTTTTATCGGTTGCCCCATTATCGTAACGCTCGCGTCGGGTTCGGTCGCGCCGTAAACTATGAGTTCGGTGTTTAAAACCATCCAGAATTTTCTCTGTTTTTTCTTTTCTTCTTCGGTTATCGAGCGTTCGGCCATTACCTGAGACGAAAGCGATTCCGATGAAAGCCCCTGCGCCGAAGATATTCCGGCGGACGCGAGTTCGGAAAGCTCTTCCATCTTCATGCCGCGCGCCATTGCCTGCATTATATCGGCCGAGCTCATGCCTATCTTCGCTCCGCCCGAAAGCTCATATAATTTCTTGAATTCGCCGTCTTTTACCATCCATTTTTCGTCTTTGACGTCGGATATTTTATGACTGGGCGCGTCCACTGGATTAGACTTTACGACGCTTACGAATTTTCCGGCCGGCGTTTTATAGCCGTATTCGACGGAGTATGAAAAATTAGGCTTGACGTTTATATACCATGAACTCGCCGTTTTTGTGAGTTCTATATCCAGCGGGCCTTCGACGGGTTTTCCATTCTCATCGACGTTATGCAATCTGAGAACCCTTTTCGAATTTTCAAAATCTTTCGATCCGACGATGCCTTTGACCTCGTCGACTTTTTTATCGGATACATCCCAGAAAGCGTATATCCATTCGGGATCGCGTACAAGCACGGTGAGGCGGTCTTTTCCGTATGATTTTGGAAGCTCCTGAGCGGTGTCGATTATGTAGTGGCGTCCGTATAAATTTTCAACCTGTGATGAAGTGACGGAGGTCGTTTCTGACGCGCGTGCCGCGCTTTTATCCTCTTCTTTTTTTCCGGTTGAAGTTTTAGCCGTCTTTGAAATTTCTTTAGCGACCGCGGCTTTCGCCGTTCCAGCGGTTTTTTTCGCTTTTTCGGAGTTTCCTTTATTTTTTCCCGTCGGCCTGTTATGGCCTTTCGAGGTTTTAGCCGATGGCTTTTTGTCCGTCGATACCGTCTTCGTTTTGGTTTCGTTTTTTTCAGCTTTTATGCTTTTTTCATTATTGACGATTTTCTTGGTTTGCAAAGGTTTTTCAGTTTTTGTGGCTTTTTCCGTTTTTTCAATTTTCACGATTTTCTCGGCTTTCACGGCTTTCGCAGGTTTCGCCGTCTTTTCTGCTTTATTTTCTTGTGCGGCTTTTACAGGTGATTTTTTCACCGCTTTTTTAGCCGCGCCAGTTTTTTTCACTGGTTCTTCAACCGCGTCTGAAGCTTTCTTTTTAATCATTTCTGCTAGAACCTCCTCGCCAGGTTAATTCATTCCGATTTATTTTTGCGATAATATCACTTTAACAAAAAGCAATTATTATGCCGTGTAAATAAAAATGATCAAGTCATAATTGGAATCCAACTTAATTGAATGGTTTAATAACTTAATCATAAAAATATGAACCTTTTGAAAATGTTCGCCACTGTTTAAAAATGTAAACAAAAAATAAAAATGATGAATTAAAAAACACTGAATTGTTTTTTAATTACGCAAGTTATATTTATAATTTTAAAGTCTTTTTTCCCGTGACTGCTTCAGGCTCTATTTTTTCCGAACCGCCTTCGCCAAGATTTCCGATTTCGAGTTTTCCGATGCGATATCTGAAGAGATCGATGACTTTGATTTTGAAGTATGCGAACATTTTTCTGATCTGTCTTTTTATTCCCTGTTTGAGGTGGACGTCGTAAGTATTCGCTTCGACAAGTTTTATTACGCACGGCATGGTCGTTTCCATATCGCCGTTGTCTTTTTCCACCGGTACGCCGGTCTTGAAATGGTTAAGCTGGCTTTCGGTGAGTTCGGCGTTCGTCTTAACGAGGTAACACTTAGTTATTCCGTGTTCGCTGCCTGAGATCGCGTTTAAAAAATCATTGTCGTTGGTCATGATGATCAGGCCGTGGGAGTCTTTATCCAGCCGGCCGGCGGGATTGAGGTTGTTTTCGATCGAATTGTAAATAAGATCGTAAACGGTTTTTTTCGTTTTAGCCGCGCCGGGTTTGGCTTTCGTGGTTTCGTATCCGACGGGTTTATTGATCGCGTAATATTTATGTGGCTTCGCTTTTACCGAGTCTCCGTTGACCTCGATCTTGTCTATTTTTACGTTGACGGGATGCATCAGATTCGTTATTTTTTTGCCGTTGACCGTGACGACGCCCGACAATACTAATTCTTTAGCCGCGTTGCGCGAGCAGAACGACATTTTTGACAGTGCGCGGTACAGCGCGCAAAGACCTTCGTTTGAGTTATACTTTAAGTCTGGTTTTTTATTTTTCATAATAGAATGTATAATAACAGAATAATGAAATAATTTCAACTTATTTTGCGTTCAACTAAAAACATTCTGAATAAACGTTACTTTACAAAATAATATTTTTTTAGTATAATTATTGAAACAAAAAAATAATGGAGGAATTCAATGAAAAAATTATTGGTTGCGTTAGTGGTTATTTCAATGATCCTTTCCGTAACATCAGCATTTGCGATGAATAAAAAAGACGAATCGCAGCTTAAAAAGACTCAGGTTCTTATGGATAAAGCCGGCGAAGCTCCGGCGGAAGAAGATCCCGCTCCCGCCGACCAGGCTCCGAACGGCACTCCGACGGCTCCCTCGATACCGACTCCGGAAGATCCGTCCGCTCCTATCGATACCAAGGTCAGCCAATACTATTGCGTTATCGCTAACGACCAGATAAAAAATCTCGAGACTCTTTGCGCTAAATATAACGCGCCGATGAGCGTTTATCGTTCGTTCAACCAGCTCATGGTTTTCAAAAGACTCGGCGTTCTCGTAAAAGTAAATCCTAAAGATACGTATTTTATCGAACAGCTCCGTAAACTCTACAGCGCGAAGCCTCTCAGAAAAGTTTCACTTAGAGTCAGCGTGTCCGTAAGTTCGCTTGCGCATAACGTAAATAATTCAGCCGAAGGCGCTCTTAAGAATGAATTCGAACCCAATGAAGAGATACTCACCGCCATGCTCAAAACGCCTTACGGAAGAAACAATACTATGTTTAAAACGATAGCTAAAGCGTTCCCCGGCCTTCTCGATAAGGTAACGGTAAAAATCAACGAATACATGGGCCTTGGTAAAAAACGCAAAATGCTATTCAATCCTATCGTAACCATCGAATTGACCGCTCTGAATATGAACGGAAAAGATAAGCACGTTACGATGTTCTATCAGCAGTTCGCTTATAAGACCATAAAACACGACGATAGCTATCAGTGGGGAAAATAATCGGCGTGACGCGCGTGATCGATTTATAATCGTCGTTTATCATGAGTTGAATTTTTTGCTTAACCGGTTCATATAAAATAAAAAGGGCTGTTACAGAATATTTTGTAAACAGCCCTTTTGTATATTGCAATTAAAAATAAAAAAGCAAACAAAACGGAGTTTCAAAAGATATATCTATAAAAACAGTTTAAACCAAAACTTAAAAAGCGAAGACAACAAATTAACGTTAAAAACTATTTTAGAAGGAGTAAAAAATGTTGAAAAAAGTGATTATGGCTTTACTGATAGTTATGCTGGCGGGTATTACAAATTTTTCTTATGCCAGCCCCGAAACCGACAGGGAAGATTTTTTGAAAACTAAGGCTTTAATGGGAGTCAACGCCGGCGGAGAATCCGCCGAACCCGCTTTTGCTCCCGCAAGTTCGCTGGGATTTTCCGGCATGAAACCGTCATATACCCTCTATCCCACGCGCGATGACGGCTCGCCCTGGAGTCCCGTCGCTGAAAATAAATATTTTTATTGCGTCGCCGAACCTCACACGCCTTCAGACGTCGAAGAGATTTTATACCATTTTATTAAATCCGACCACTTTTCATGCGTGTATCCAAACCTCATGACTTTTCAAAAAATTAACCGTATCGATCTGCGTCTGTATCATTCGTTCAGGGATCTCGCCGTCGTTAAAAACGGCTACGTTATCAAGGTAAAAAAAGATACCATGGTTTATTGCGACAACAACAATATGATAAACTTTTTTTTCAAGGCAAAACCTTTGAATAAGGTTTCATTAAGAGTCAGCATTAACGTCAGTTCGATCTTAAACGGCGTTAACGTCACCGAAGAAAGAGTTATAACCGACGATTTCGAAAAATGCGACGCGATACTTGCTAAAATGACCGCGACTGCTTATGGCAACGGATGCACTATGTTTAAAACGATAGCCGAAACGTTTCCCGGACTTATCGAAAAAGTCGCCGTCAAGGATAAAAACAACCCGAACCTTATAACGTTATTCAAGCCCGTTATAAGCATAGAAATGGTCGCTCTTGATATGAACGGAAAGGGCAAGCACGTTACGATTTTTCCAAAACAATTCTTATATTCAACGATAAAAACTTCAGCCGGCCATGACTGGACCAAATAATAAATTTTAATAAACGGGCAATTTTGTAAAAGACGGCGGGTGTAAATGCTCGCCGTCTTTTTTTCCGGCATTTATATTTATTATATAAGGCCTTTTAAAAATCTTTGGCGAAGGCCTTCGTCGAATTTTTCGATAGCGTATCTGAGCATCGTCCGGGGCATTTTCGCGTAATGTTTTTTTAGAAAGGCGTATTCGGCGTCGAAGTCGCGGTTTCCGACTTCGCGAAGCATCCAGCCGCTGGCCTTATGTATGAGGTCGTGTTCGTGATCGATGAGCATTTCGGCTAACTTTAACGCGTCGGAAAATTGATTGTTTTTTATGAAATTAAAGGAGGCGATCATGGCGATCCGCTGCTCCCACAGATCTTTCGAACGCACAAGTTCGTACAGTATTTTTTTTGGCCGCTCCAGAAGATACGCGCCCAGTATTTTTTCGGCGGAAGAGTCCACGAGGTCCCAGTTGTTAACGCGCGCTGTGTTTTTCAAATACATATTCGCGATCGCCGTTTTTTCTTTTTCTCCGGCTTTTTCGAATTTATAGACCATCATGAAAAGCGCCGTCAGCCGGTATTCGTGAAACGGTTCATTCAGAAGCTTTTCGGCGTCGCTCAAATTTATTTCACTGAAGAATTTTTTCGCGGTCCTGCGCTGGTTCGGCACCGTGATCCCTATGAATTTATCGCCCTCGCCGTAGCCGCCCGGAAATGCCTTAAAGAAATTTTCGAGCTCGCCGGCCCTTTTGCGATCGTTATAAGAGGCCAGCTCTTTTTTTATCGTTTCTATAATATGCATTTTTGAAAATCCTTTATATAACTGTAAGTATCGCCTTTATGTGAAGCGGAATTGAAATTTCAGATTTCTGGCCGCGCGATATGTTCTGACATATTCTTAAAAGATGGTTTCGAAGCATTTTAAAGATAGACTCGCCGAAATAAACCGAGGCTTTCGCGGGCGTTCCTATATAGCCGTCTGGCGATTTCATGTTTTTATATGTGAAATTCATCTTTAAAAATTCGGCGGTCGGGTTTATGATGAAAGGTTTTAAATGAGGCAATTTTTCGGATTTAACGGCGCGCGGAAGGAGATAGAGCATGAGCGATGTTTCTTTAACGTCCGCGTGGATCTCGCTTTTAAAATCGATATGCTCATAAATTTTGAAGACTTCGTCTTCTTTTCTGTCCGAAAATTTTTTGAGTTTTAAAAAATCAGTGATTGTCTTGTTATATTCGCCTGAATAATAATACGCCGAAAGCGGTTCGATTATGTTTATTCCGGGAAATTTAGATTCGCACGCGGATATCGCGTTCATTACGGATTTTATAAATTTGAGGTCGAAATGGTGCGATGTCAGAAGAATGTTTTTAAAACCGGCGCCGGCGAACTGAATGAGCAATTCGCTCAGCCCGTCCGAAAAAGTTTTAGGCGATAATTGAGGAACTGACCCAATGCCTTCGGATGCGGGCGCCGTGGCGAATGGAAGCACCGGGCCTTCCAGAAAACTTAATTCATTTTTTTCGATCTTGTTGGATTCGCAGACGCTTTCGCACAGATAACGCGCGATCATAATTCCGGTCGAAACGGGAAGATGACGGCCGTGCTGCTCGTAAGATCCAACTGGAAGGCAAAGCCAGGTTTTATCGAAATCTATGGATGTGATATCGTCATAACTTAAATAATCGAATTTCAAAAAATATCACCCGTATGTACATCAATTTTGGAGATATTATATATACTAAACCACTTTTTTGTCAAGTAAGATAGTTTTAGTTGGCTTAAAATCTGAATTAATGAAGTGATGACGGGTCCTAAAAAACTTATAACAATATTTAAGTATGCCGTTGAAATTTTGAAACAAATTGTGGTAAGATTAAGTACATATAATAAGCACAGATAGTTAAAAGGGAGAGTATAGTATGCGCGACATGCTGATACAGACCGAGAAACTTGAGCCTGGAATGAAGCTGAGCAAACCGCTTTTTACTAAAAACTCAAGCATGGTACTCTTTCCTAAAGATTATGTCCTCAATTCTGAATCGATCAAAAAGGCCATATATAATGGCGTCGGTCTTGTTTATATTTACGATAAGAGCGCGCCGCCTGATCCGCCTAAAGCGTCTGAAAATAAAGTTGATACGTCCGGCGCTGGCGTCCCGGCGCCGCAGATACCGGTGCGGGCGGAAAGCCAAATGCCCATGATGGCGCTGGCCGCTCAAACTTTCCAGGGGGAAACCGCCGCCAAGGTTTTGATCGTTGATGACGAAAAAGATATCTGCGACTACATTAAAATGATAATCGAAGATAAAAACTATAAAGTTTTAACGGCTCAGAACGTCAACGAAGCGTGGTCTCATTTGATCTGCGATCCCAGCATCAACACTGTTTTTTTGGATGTCAAAATGCCTGAAATAGGCGGATTTGAACTTCTTAAAATGATAAAAAGCCAGATTCCAAGGCCGGTCGAGGTTATAATGGTTACGGCCAGCCGTTCGATGCAGGATTTTATACTATCCAGGGAACTTGGCGCGCGCGATTATGTGACAAAACCTTTTTCGCCTGAACGGCTCACTAAGGCTCTTCAAAATTAATATTTAAAAAATATTGTAAATTTTATTTTTTATGATATAATTAAAGGTTAATAAAAATACTTTGGAGATTTTTATGGGAGTACTCTTACTTCACACAAGCGAATTAAAACCTGGAATGAAGCTTAGCAAGCCGCTTTTTTATGCACGGGAATCCAGCATTATTATGTTCGCTAAGAATTATATTCTCGATGAAAACGCGATCCAAAAAGCGATGGAATTTGGCGTCGGTCTCGCATACGTTTATGACGATAAAGAAGAGGAAACGGCTGAAGTTCTTGAAACCAAAATGCATTCTACCCTGGATTATCAGCTTCCGGCCCGAGTTATTCCACAAAAGGTTCTTGTCGTTGATGACGAAGCGGATATCTGCAATTATATGAAAGATATATTCGAGGAAAAAGACCATAAGGTGCTGATGGCCAACAGCGCATTGGAGGCGTGGAATCATCTTGTCAGCGATCCGCATATAAGCACGGTTTTCCTCGATATCAAAATGCCCGAAGTAAACGGCTTCGAATTTTTAAAGGTCATAAAGACCCAGCTTCAAAGGCCAGTTGAGGTCATAATGGTCACCGCCAGCCGCTCGATGCAGGATGTCATATTATCCAGAGAACTTGGCGCGCGTGACTTTGTAACAAAACCCTTCAAACCCGAGCGTCTGATCCAGGCGCTAGTCGGCGTTCAAAAGTAATCACGCGTCAAAACTCTTCCATTTAAAATTTTTTCAAAATATTAATTTCCCGAAGAAAATATCGACTATTCGGCTACGGGTTATTATTTTGGTCTGAAAAGTTTTACCGGTATTGCTTTTCCTTTAAGAAGTATCTCCTTGTCGAATTCGAAATCATGAGGATTCGGTAATCTTGAATAAGTGCTTTCGGATATCATAAAAGAGCCGTGCCGCGCTTCATGTTCTACCCTTGAAGCGGTGTTTACGACATCTCCTATTACGGTCATATCTTTTCTCGCGTCGGAACCTATATCGCCCTGAATAAGATTTCCGCTGTTTATGCCGATGCGAACGTTTATATTTTGAAGCCCTTTTTGTTTAAGCATTTCGTTTAGAGACGGAAGGCCTTCGTTAATAAATTCCTTCGCGGCTTTTACGGCGTCGGACGCGTCTATGAAGATCGCCATTACGCAATCGCCTATAAATTTATCTATATCTCCGGTATTATTTTTTATTACATGCGTCGAGACCGAGAAAAAATAATTGAGCATTTCGATCACCTGTTCCGGCTTGTGTTTTTCGCTGAACGTGGTGAAGCTGACGATATCCATGAAAAATACGGTCATATCCTTTAAAACGCCTTTTATTTTACCGCCGCTTGAAACCTCTTTTATTATAGAGTCGTATGTGGATACTGAAATATATTGTCGGACGAGTTTATCGAATTTTTTTTGAAGCGCGTCGAGTTTTTCCTGCTCGGAAATGTCGCGGAATACTTCTATCGCTCCGATTATTTTACCTTCCTTATTTTTAACCGGGCTTATATGCGTTGAAACAGGGAAGCGGTGGCCGTCGTTATGAAGCGGATAAAGTTTATATATTGATTCCTTATCCATTTCAACGGCGCGTTTTAATGGGCATGTATCGCATAAGCATACGAGATTTCCGTCGCAGTCGATATGGTTTAAGATATTGTCGCTGCATTTCCGGCCGCGAACTTTATCCTGTTTGTATCCCGTCATATTTTCGGCGCCTTTGTTCCAGAAAACTATTTTTCTATCGGTATCGACGACGTATATTCCATCAAATATGAAATCCAGGAGGTCTTTAACGTCCTTCGTTAAAAACAATTCCAATTCATTTTTATCGCTCATGATTTAAAAGCTCCTACGCATATAAATGGTTTCGCATAATTGATAGTAACACATTTTAAAAATAATTTCAATATAACCGGTCATCGGAACCGGCTTGACAATTTAAAGCATATGCGTTATATATATAAGTGTAGAGTGTATAAATAACATCCTTCCTTCATTAGCTAAAGCCGACCGCATGGAGGATAAATTGAAAGAAAACGATTTTCTCGCGAATGATCTTGAAAAAATATCCAGGGCCGTTAATTTCTGCATCGGATGCAGCGAGCCGTTCTATTTTTATGACGAGAAGAGCGTGCAGTATGTCGGAAAAGATTCTTATGGCTATTCGGTATATTCAATAGCGGGATATTGCGAGAACTGCGGATACGAATCCCGAGATGAAGTTTCTATGAAAGATGTCGAGCGGTGCATATAAAATAGCTGTTTTTGAATGGATAATGATCTAAATATTTTTTTGCGATTTTGGGTATTGACAAAACCTTCGAATTGTGTTAAACTAAATTTAATTGAATAAGTTTTTTCATTGATGCGAAAGTATTTATGAAAATTCTGCTTTTTCTGAACTGGAAATTCTTTAAAAGCAAAAGGTTTTCGGTTTGTCGTACATCTTATTTTACAAAAAGTTTTTTTGTAAATAAAACTGAATAAAGGAAGAGCATTCAACATGCAATACAGACGCGTATGCATTGAAGCGTTTGGGTACGAAATACCCGAATGTGTCGTCACATCCGAAGAAATCGAAAAAAGATTAGCCCCGCTTTATGAAAAACTCAAGCTGCCGCAGGGCAGGCTCGAGATGATGACGGGCATCCGGGAACGCCGTTTCTGGAAGGCTGGCACCATGCCGAGTGACGTCAGCACGAAAGCCGGTAAAATGGCGATCGAACGCGCCGGTATCGATCCTTCATCGATCGAATGCCTTATTCACGCCTCCGTTTCTCGCGATTTTTTAGAGCCGGCGACGGCGACGGTAGTTCACGATAATCTCGGACTTCCAAAAACATCCATGGTTTTTGATATTTCCAACGCATGCCTTGGTTTTATCAATGGCGTGATAATGCTCGCTAATATGATAGAACTGGGACAGGTTAAAAGCGGCATGGTAGTGGCCGGTGAAAACGCCGGGCAGCTTTATGAAAGAACGATTGCCGATCTTTTAAATAACGTCGATAACCTCACCAGAAATAAAATCAAGGATTCATTTCCCTCGCTTACGATAGGTTCGGGGGCCGCGGCTGTAGTTATGACGGATATTTCGGTATCTAAGGCGAAACATAAGCTCGTCGGCGGTTCCTTCATGGCCGCGACCGAGCATAACGCCCTATGCAGAGGCGGCACGGGGAACATGTCATTAAAAGCCAATGACGATACTAACGGCGACGCCCCGCAAAACGGCGACGCCGCGAATATGCCTCATATGTGCACCAATGCCGAAGCGCTTTTAGTGAGCGGATGTGAGCTGGCTAAAGAAAACTGGAACAACATGAAGCAGGAACTTGCCTGGACTAACGATACGCCGGATCGCATATTCTGCCATCAGGTCGGGACCATGCACCGCCGCGCGATATATAACTCGCTCGATCTTAACCTTAATAAAGATTTTTCAACCTTTGAGTTTCTGGGGAACGTCGGGTCCGTTTCGCTTCCCATAACCGCCGCGCTTGCGGTGGACCAGGGTCTCATTGAAAAAGGCCAGAAACTCGCGATGCTTGGGATAGGCAGCGGAATTAACTGCCTGATGCTCGGAATCGAGTGGTAATTATAAAGTGAATAAGCAATAAATTCGCCGCCGCTAAAGAAGTTCGTAAATCTTACCGGAGAATAAAAAAATGAATAAAACAGATATCAGCGGATTCAAGGAATTATATCCCTTTGAATCCCATTTTTTAAAAATAGAAGGCCATAATTATCATTACGTTGACGAAGGCGCGGGTGAACCCGTCGTCATGGTGCACGGAAATCCGACGTGGTCGTTTTATTTCAGAAATCTTATTTCCGCTCTTAAAGACTCCGGATACAGGGCCGTAGCGCCCGATCATATCGGCTGCGGCTTATCCGATAAACCGCGGGATTATGAATACAAGCTCTCGAATCATATATCGAATTTGGAATATTTAATCGAAACTCTCGGGCTTAAAAATATAACGCTCATCGTTCACGACTGGGGCGGTCCCATTGGAATGGGTTACGCCACGAGGCATCCTGAAAACATAAAAAAACTTGTTATTTCAAATACGGCGGCCTGGCGTTCAAATTTATTCCCTTTCAGGATAAACCTTTGCAGAATACCGGTTTTCGGTACCATAGCGGTCAGGTGCTTCAACGCTTTCGCCAGGGCGGCCGTTCGCATGGCGGTTTCAAAACAGGAGCGCATGACGCCTGAAGTTAAACTGGGATATCTCGCGCCGTACGGAAATTATCACGACAGGATCGCCACGCTGCGCTTCGTTGAGGACGTGCCGTTTTCTAAAAATGATAAAAGTTATTCGCAATTGGTTGAAATAGAAGAAAAATTAGCGCTTTTAAAGAAAAAACCGATGCTTATAGCGTGGGGCGCGCAGGACTTTTGCTTCAGGATCGAGTTCTTGAAAAAATGGCGTTTCCTTTTTCCCGATGCCGACATCAGAAATATACCGGACGCAGGGCATTACGTTTTAGAAGATGCGCATGAACGTATAATTCCGTGGATAAAAGAGTTTCTGAAAAAATAAGCGAATCCGCTGGAACGAGTGTTCCTGATAAAAACATTAAAGGGCTTATAAGATAATAATGATGATAAAAGAAAAACCTGATTATAAAAATGAAAAATTCAATATAGCCTCCTATCTTCCTTATATGGCGGAGATAATGCCGTACAAGCGCGCCGTAGTTTTTCCCGCCGGCCGTGACGCCGCCGGCCACGTGGCGTATTCGCATTTTACATTTCAGCAGATGAACGAAGAATGCGACAGGTACGCGGACGGACTTTCTAAATACGGCATGGGTAAAGGCACGAAGACGCTTTTAATGGTGAGGCCCAGCCTTGAATTTATAACCCTTACCTTCGCGCTGTTTAAAATAGGCGCCGTTCCAATACTTATCGACCCCGGAATGGGTCCGTTCAATATGTTAAAATGCATATCGTACGTCGAGCCGGAGGCTGTCATCGGCGTACCGGTCGCTCAGGCTATCAGGGCTATATTCAGATGGCATTTCAAAAAAGTGAGATATAACGTTACCGTCGGTAAGCGCATATTCTGGGGCGGCCTGACGCTTGATAAAATACGCGAAAAGGGAAGCGTTAACTTTAAAATGTGCGAAACGCGCGGAAGCGATCCGGCCGCGATACTCTTTACTTCAGGCAGCACCGGCCCGGCCAAGGGCGTTTTATACGAACATAAAATGTTCGGCGCGCAGATCGCGCTTTTGCACGAAGCTTATAAATTCGGCGAAAACGAAATGGAACTTCCTGGTTTTCCGCTTTTCGCGCTTTTTAACGTGGCGCTTGGAACGACCTGCGTTATTCCGGATATGGACCCTACGAAGCCCGCGTCCGTGAAACCCGAAAATATAGTGGAGGCTATTTTAAATCACGGAATAACAAGTTCCTTCGGGTCTCCGGCGATATGGAACCGGGTCAGTAATTATTGCAATTCGAAAAACATAAAGTTAAATTCTATAAAACGAATATTGATAGCCGGGGCGCCGGTTTCGGGCGAACTGATCGGCCGGGTCAAAAAAATGCTCGGTGAGGGCGGCGACGTCCATACTCCTTACGGCGCGACCGAATCGCTTCCGACGTGCAGCATCTCGGGAGATGAAATATGCGGCGAAACCTGGGCTAAAACTCAGAAGGGCGAAGGCATATGCGTCGGGAAGCCTATAAAGGGAATGGAGGCGCGAATAATTAAGATAACGGATGAGCCGTTACCGCGCTGGGAAGAAGGCCTGTGCGTAAAAACCGGCGAAATCGGAGAAATAGCCGTTTCCGGCCCCGTCGTGACGAAAGAATATTATAACAACGCCCGCGCGACGACGCTTTCTAAAATTTATGACGGCTCCAAAGTATGGCATAGAATGGGCGATGCCGGATATCTTGACGAACGCGGCCGCCTTTGGTTTTGCGGACGGAAAGATCACAGGGTCGTGTCAGGCGAAAAAACCTATTTC
>Ga0116170_10001742_pt1 | contig 21693 bp, 17 predicted proteins | sample AD_JPNHW1_MetaG_FD_89797 | JGI IMG/M metagenome (GOLD analysis project Ga0116170, IMG submission 89797) | Active sludge microbial communities of municipal wastewater-treating anaerobic digesters from Japan - AD_JPNHW1_MetaG | ecosystem: Engineered > Bioreactor > Anaerobic > Digestate | place...
TGAAAACCTGAAAACTACACATTACCGGGATGGCTCATTAATACCAAAAGTAACCGATGATACGGAATGGAGTGATCTTACAAAAGGCGCTTACTGCAACTATTACGAGGATCCCGGAGACATACAGACTTATGGCCGTTTATATAATTGGGATGCAGTTAAAAATGAAAAAGGATTAGCGCCTTTGGGATGGCATGTTCCTACCGTAGAAGAATGGACCACATTAATAAACTTTTTAGGCGATACAAGTATATCGGGGGGCAAACTAAAAGAAGCCGGCACAACGCATTGGAAATCCCCAAACACCGGCGCTACAATTAATAGCGGTTTTTTCGCTCTGCCTGGTGGCTTTAGATATGTTAATGCAGGCGAGCATTTGCGAAATGAAAATGGATTTTGGTGGTCATCCTCAGCACATAGCATTGCCTATGCCTATGCAGTAGTATTATTTTTTGACTCCGCTAAAGTTGGTTTCGGAAAACATCTTGAATCCTCCGGCTTATCAGTGCGTTTAATAAAGGATTAAAAATTTTTAAGATTATTATGAATTTGGATTTGATGAACTTTCAGAATTTTTTTGTATAATTTTAAAGATTGATGTTAATAAAAAACAACCATGAAAAACCTCGCTTTTATTTTCCTGTCAGTATCGTCAATGTTAGTCTCCGGACCGATTATTGCTCAGGGTTGCTACCAGAACAACCTCGCTGCCGGTAAAAAGGAATACATCGCTGGTAATTACGAAAAAGCATTGGTGTTTTTTACTAATAGTTGTAAATGTGGTTATTCCGGCAACTGCATAGAAGGCAAGTTGTGGATAACAAAATGTGATAGTGCCATTAAAGTTGCTATAGCTAAAAAATGTTATGATGAATGGTTTTTAAAAGGCAAAGCCGAATTTAATTCAAAAAAATATGATGCCGCAGAGTCTGCTTTCACTGAAACAAAAAAATGTGGAAATGATTCAAAAAAAGAAGAAGTTGATGCATGGTTAGCCAAGAGTTGCTATTATAAAAATCTGAAAGCAGGAGAAGGTGCGTTTGATTTGCAAAATTATTATGCGGCGAAAAATTATTTTAATAATGCAAAAAGTTGTGGATTTACATACAACAGTAATGAGATCGAAACATGGTTGAAGAAGTGCTGTTTTTCAGAGAATATGGCCTCTGGAATGAATGCCTATGATAAAAGTGAATATAAAACATCCATGAGTTTTTTCAGAAATGCTAAAAACTGTGGATACTATGAGGGGATTGAAGAGGCAGAAACATGGATAAATAAGAGCTACCGGGCAACTTATATATCTCCTGAATATGAGAAAAAATCATTGACAAGTATAGATATTATCAAAATTGAAATGACCGAAAACGATATAGTGGTATATTTAACCACAGCTAAATGCAGCAATGCATGCATTCAAAAAGATACTTATATTAAACCTACCGGTTCTGATGAAAAACTAACCTTAAAAAAGGCTGAGGATATTAATATGTGTGAAGGTGACAACTTCTCTCAAGTTGTGATGTTTAAACTGTTTTTTCCGAAACCGGAACCTGGCACAAATAAAATTGATTTAATTGAACCTGCAGGGAACCATCCATATCGCTTTTATGGAATTTCATTAGATAAAAATCAGGAAATTCAAAAAGTACTTTGTGTCCCGAAATTTGACAAGGCTGATTATCAGAATCTGCAGATCAATAAGGTGGAAATTACCTCCAAATATACCATTGTACATTTTTATTATTGTTCCGAAACAGCATGTGCCAATCAGAATTATTATATTTTAAACCAGAATACATCGCAAAAATATTCATTGATTAAAACTGAAAATATTCCTGTGTGTAAGGGTGAAAATCATGAAAATGTCAATGGATATTTCGCACTTTTTTTCAAACGAATTAACCTGAGCAAGAATACAAAAATTGACATTATTGAGAATCTTTCAGATAAAAATGCATTTAATTTTTACGGAGTTACATTTGGTTATGAGTTTTCGGTTGAAGATCAATGATATTGTTTATTTGAAATAAGTTTTGATAATAATAATATGAGAAAATATTTGTTGTTCAATATATCTTTTTTTCTATACATATTCAGTTGTGCGAAGTTTCCGAACTTCGCACCCAATAATCTAATACCCAGTTGTAGGCTGATTTTCTGCGACCTCCCTTTGGGATAAAGGGCAAAAAGGCGCAGGATAAGAAAAACGGGGCTTTTGGGAGAGGACCTAATATTCATTTCTATTTGTTTTTTATACAAAGAAAATATATTTTTGTAAGCCTATAACGAATTAATAACAATGCCTGTTTTAAAACAAGGGATGCTCTTTGCCAACCGCTATCAACTTAAGAAGTATATCGGTGTTGGCGGTTACAGCGAGGTGTGGCTTGCCGAAGATACCTATGCCGGCAGCCTGACCGTGGCGCTCAAAGTATTTGCCGCCGGAAACGGCCTCGATGAAAAAGGCCTGGACGTTTTCAGCAAGGAATATTCCCTGGTGTTCGACCTGCGTAACGAACACCTGCTGATACCCAAACACTTCGACATCTGCAACAATTCGCCCTACCTGGTGTTGCCTTATTGCCGAAATGGCTCAGCGCTCGGTAAAGCGGGTGAGATGAGTGAAAACGATATGGCATTATTCATGCATCAGGCGGCAGCAGCCCTCGATTTTTTGCATACCCGCCAGCCGCCTATCATCCACCAGGACATCAAGCCCGACAATTTCCTTATTGATGACGAAGGAAACTACCTGCTGGCCGATTTCGGCATCAGCAGCCGCATACGGCGTACGCTCACCAAAAGTATGGGCAAGCCCGTTGACAGCGCGGGCACTATCCCTTACATGGGGCCTGAGCGCTTTGGCAAATATCCCGATCCCACGGTGGAAAGTGATATCTGGTCTCTCGGCGCCGCACTTTTTGAGTTGCTTACCGAAAAATTACCTTTTGGCGACCAGGGGGGGATATTACAAAAAAGCGGTGCGGAGATTCCCGACCCGGGGAGTAGTTGCTCCGTTGGACTTGCCAGGATAATATACGCCTGCTTATCATTAGACCCTGCTGCCCGTCCTGCGGCCAAAGAACTCATGCACTATGCCGGGAGTTTTCTGCAAACCGGAAAATGGCCGTCCATGCTGCCTGCCGAAACAGAAAACAAAGGCGAACCGGAACCCGTGCCAGGACAAAAAGGAAGGGAAACACAGAAAATACCAACTAATAAAAAACCGATTCTTTCTACGTCTGACGTTAGCGGCAACCCGCCTGCAAAGCACAAACGCCCCTGGCTGAGATGGCTCATAATTGTTGCGGTATTGGTTATTGTGGCCGGCATAGTGGCTATAATTGCAATAAACAGTGGCCAGAGCGATGAAGAAATTGCAGCTTTAAAAGTACGGCAGGATTCATTGGTCCGGTCAGAAGAAGCGGCAGATTCCATAGCTAAGGACCTGGAAACCGCAAAGCAGGATAGTATAAAATCACATCAGAATGATTCCATTACAAGGATAAATGAAAAATATTTGGGAGAACATCTTTTTAGTTGTTATTTTATCGGAGGCGATGTTCAATTTGGAAAAGTTAATATTAAAGAAAAAAATGGGGTATATAGTCTTTATGGCAAGCACGAAAAGAATAGTAATTATGTGATAATTGACGGTACCATTAAAGTTGTATCGTTAAAAAAATTCGAATTTACGGGCACGATAACTGCCCATAATAATTCGGAGAAAGAATCAGATTGCGTCTGGAGGGGGACAACAACATTCAGGGCATCAGGTTCCAGGGTTTATTGGCGAACTCAAAACCAGAATTGTTTTGGCTGGACAGGAGACATGGACATCTATTTTAAAACATCAGGGAATTGATAAAAGTTAAAAACAAAATCCGGTTATGAAGCTCGGAATTGACAACATCCTTGCAAATCGCTACGTGTTAAAAAAATTTATTGGTGCCGGAGGCTATTCGCAGGTATGGCTTGCATACGACTCAAAAGCGGGCAATTTGCATGTAGCTATAAAAATATTTGCCCCGGAGAGTGGTTTGGATGAAAAAGGACTTGACCTGTTCAGCAAAGAATATGCACTTGTATTCAACCTCAAACATCCCGGATTATTACGTCCAAGCCATTTCGACGATTTTGAAGGTTCTCCCTATCTGGTGATGCCATACTGTTGCAATGGCTCTGTATTTAATAAAATTGGTGAAATGAATGAAAAAGATCTGGCAGTCTTTTTGCAGCAGGCCGCCTCTGCCCTCGCCTATCTTCACGAGCAAGACCCGCCCATCATTCACCATGATATTAAGCCCGATAATTTCCTGATTGACGACAAAGGTAACTATCTCCTGGCCGATTTCGGCATCAGCAGCCGCATACGGCGCACGCTCACCAAAAGCATGGGTGACCGCAGCCAGAGCAGCGGAACAACACCATACATGGCTCCGGAACGTTTCTCAACAAAACTTGCAGAAAGGGCACCTACCAGGGCACATGATATTTTTTCTTTAGGGGTAACACTTTTTGAGTTACTTACCACTGACTTTCCTTATGGAGATTTAGGTGGTATGACAGCAGCCACCGGCATAGAGCCCGCGGAACTGCCCGATGAATTCAGCAGCGGACTGCGATATCTAATAAATGCCTGCCTGTACAAAAAACCAGGACTACGCCCAACCGCAGCACAATTATACGAAGCCGCAGACATTTTTTTAAGAACAAATAAATGGCCCGAAATTGCTAAGGCAGAAACCAAACCGCCACAGAAACCAAAGCCTGAGCCGAAAGCAAAAAAAAATGCAGAACATATTACTGAAGATATTTCACATAAGAAAGTTCAGAATAATGTTTTATTTACAGACTCTGCAGAAACTTCTGTGAGAAAATTTCCATTGTCTGCCAAAATAAAAATATATGGCTTAAGCAAATTTGTTATGGCAATTTTTTTATTGGCACATTTGTGTCTAAGCTTTTTATTATTAAATGAATACCATGTTCCATCCACCAATTATATTTATGAAAAAAATAATAATTTTGAAGAAATTCTCGGCTATTTTTGGCTATTAATAATCGCCTATCATATAATATTCAGTACACTTTTATTTTTGAATAAGAAATTCTTTCCCCATTATCTATCTGATCCATCGGAGAAAAAACATTTAATATTCTTTTCAAAAAAGATTTTTATTCTTGGTGCATTTATTCTCATTTTCCTTGTTATTCACTTGATGCATTTCTTTTTTGTAGGGAAAGGTTGGGTTTCTGGCCCTGTTGGATTAGATCACCACGATTTTTATCAAATGGCGGCTTTATTATTTCAAAATAAAATATACTCATTTTTTTATATTGCTTTCTTTATCCTGCTGGGTTATTATATCTATCGTTCCTTAAATTCGGCTTTTTATTTGGTTGGTGTATTAAAAAACAAAAACAAGAAAATGATAAATATTATCAGCGCTTCTTATTCAATATTAATTACTATTGGCTTCTCAATAAATCCTATATATTTTATGTTTATTTATTAAAAATAAATTTTATATTATTCAGAATAAATATTGAAACAACCTCAATTTTTTAGCTATAGAATATTTTAATTATTTTTGTTTGTTGCTTTAATAATTTGCTAATGGAATTATCGGTTTTTCGTGCAGGTGTCTTGTGTGCCAACAGGTATCGCCTTGTTGACAAGGTAGGCCGTGGTGGCTTTTCAGTAGTCTGGAAAGCCCAGGATGAAAAAAAAAATATGCCGGTGGTGGTGAAAATATATTTACCCGACAAAGGCGCCGATGATGAACTGCTGGACCTGTTCAAACATGAGTACGAACTTACGTGCAATCTTTCTGATCCACGCTTGGTTACCTGCACAGATTATTTCGTCCATGAAGACTCACCATGCCTGGTAATGCCCTATTGTTCAGGCGGCTCATTACACAAACAATTATATGAAAACCCCAAAACCGGGCAATTTTCAGAACGAGACCTTGCAAAGGTAATTTACCAGGTGTGCGGAGCGCTGCATTACCTTCATTCGCAGAAACCATCAGTACTTCACCTCGATATCAAGCCAGAGAACATACTGGTTGATTACACAGGCAACTATCTGCTGGCCGATTTCGGTATTTCGCTCAAAACACGCAACTCCATGGTGAAAACGGCCAACATGCTTGGCGCCACTTTCCCTTATACCGCTCCCGAAAAAAGCGAGCTTCACAAACTGACTAAGAAATCAGACATTTTCAGTCTCGGTGTGGTAATCTATGAATTGTGCACCCGCGAACTTCCATGGAATGCAGAAAGTGGTTTAGCATTATTGAAAGGAGCACCCCTGCCCTTACTCCCCGACATCTATTCAACCCGCCTGCAAAAAATAATGCACGCCTGCATGCAACGCCATGCCGATGACCGCCCTACTGCCCGGCAACTGGAAGAAATAGCCAGAAACTACCTCAATAATGACTACTGGGATGAAATATCAATATCTGGAAAAACCGCTGCCTCAGCACTTATTGATCCAACTAAACTTGATGAGTATGTTAAGTTATATAACGGCAAACTGTCGGGAAAAACACGCAGCCAGATATATAAAACCATTGCCGGAAATCAGGGATCAATTGACAAAAAAATATTCGATACAGAACTTAATGCTGCCATCAACAGGTATAAATATTCAAAACAGGTAAAACGGCCACCTGACAACAGTGACAGATCAGACACAGAGGATAATACAGAGGGCACAAACAGAAACAAAAAGATCAAAAAAAGAGTATTTTTTTCAATATTAGCATTAGCCGTTGTGGCTGGAGTGACTTCTATGGTCTATAAAATTTCTCAGGGTGGTAATCGTGCTGAAAACCTCAAGAATAAAGCCGACGGATTCTTTAGTGCAAATAATTATGACAGTGCGATGTTTTATTACAATAAAGCATCAGAAATAAGCAAGAACGACACTTCGATTAAAAATAAAATCATAAAAACAAGTTTTAAATTAAACACTGCAGGATTTGATGGGGTTTTTCCCCTGTTTGAAAACCGCGCCATGGTTTCACAAAAAGAAATAGTTAGCTCTGTTGATCGTTTCGGGAAAAGCCACAAATCAGAAAGAACAAAATACGGCTATGTTGACCGTTACGGCAAACTGAAAATATCGGTCAGTTTCGACACCGCAGGAAATTTTTCGGATGCAATCAAATACCTTGCTGTAGTTGGTGACGAAAATGGAAACTTTGGATTTATTGATACCAACGGAAAAATTAAAATACCATGCATTTATAAAGAATTATCGAAAATTGATGACACCTCTGCCTGGTTCTCAAAAGGAAATGAAAAATACGGCATAGTGGCAAAAAGCGGAAAAGAATATGAATTAAAATGCAAAGGAAAGTTTATTAATGGCACGGCTATCGTATACAAAAAAAACAAATTTGGCCTGGTGGATTGCAGATGTGATACCGTAATAAAACCCCAGTATAATAAAATGGTCCGGGTGAAAGATTTATTCTGGGTGAGAAAAAACAATAAATACGGTTATGTTGATAAAAAAGACAGTGTAATTATTCCGATCATATATGAAGATTTAAGTGTCGGTTATTTTTTTCAGGATAATTCTAATAACTTAAGCTATTTTGCAGCACAAAAAGGTAACTATTATGGGCTGATCGACAGAAAAAACAAAACCATAATCCCATTTATTTGTGATTTTTATCCCGAAGCAATTTTTGATGACTATTACAGAGGATTCATTATCCGGTCAGACTTAAAATATGGATTTTACAATTTGTATGGAAATAAAATAATCCCGCAGGTTTATGAACAAATGGGATGGAATAATGAAACACACTGGTTATGGGTAAAAAAGTATGATAACAGATGTTCATGTAATAAGTGGGGTAGTTTTAATGATTATGGAAGCGAGAGAATACCTGTGATCTATGAGGATAAAAACCTGGAGTACATCAGTGAACTGGGATATTGGAAGACATATAAAGATGGAAATTATGGTTGTATCGACAATTATAACCAAATAAAAATTCATTTTATCTATAAAACCCTGTCCTATAATAAACTCATAAAAGCATTTTGGGTTGAAGATATGAGCGGTAAAAACTTTTTTATTGATAGAAACGGGGTGAGATTAGAAAAAAAAATTATTAAATAATTTCTTTGAGTATGTAATTAGAAATATTTATATTTACAGATTCTTTTAAAAAAAATATTTTATGAAAAAAACAGTACCTTATATTGCACTTGTAATTTCGTTGATAGCCGGTGTCTGTGTTTTTCTACCCTGGCTTCGCACCGAAGCATCCGGCAGTATTTTGGGCTTTGGTGCCCACATGAATGTAGGCGATCCGCTGGCAGGCATTAAACTGCCCGGGGGCATACCTGCATTAATCATCGCTCTGGCTGGAGGAACGCTGGCCTTGTTTAAGATAAAATGGTCATTTGTGGCTGGAATAGCCAATCTCATCAACGGTTTGGGTTATGCATTCGGATGGTTCAAACAGGGCGTAAAATATGAATCTTCCGTTGCCAGGGCGGGCCTGGACGTTATCCCATTGTATGGATTGATTTTGTTTTTGGTAACATCGGCTTTATTCGTTGTTATTGCTTTATTATTATTTAATGCTGATGCGAAAAACAGCAGGGAGTCTTATCACCATCATAGTTATAATAGAGAAAACGAAAGATACTAAGCAAATTAATTATTACTTTAAAAAAAATTTATATGAAAAAATATGTGTTTTTATTTATCGCAACTTCATTAATTGCGGCCTCATGCGGACAAATCCGCGAGCTTAAAACATTGAGCAAATGTGAATTTCAGCTTGATGGTATTGATATTCTTGCAATAGATGATTCCGATGTGTCCAATATTAAGTTTTTCAAAGATATCGACCTTGTTACTGCAAGCAAACTGGTTGTATCATTGCTCGACAAGGAGGCCATTATGAAATACGCCATTAATGTAAATGTGAGAAATCCCAATAAACAAACCGCTGGTTTAAACAAAATGGAAATGTTGATCTTCTTTAATGAAGTCGAGATAGCAAAAGGTTATGTGAACGAGCCTGTTATTATTGAAGGGAATGGTCAGAAGAAAATTCCGTTTACCATGACTTCCGAAATATCAAAAGTGATAACAAATATAGATTCTAAAACAATTCTTAGTCTTTTTTTCCCGGGAAAAGGTAAAGTTAGCTCTTTATTTACCATCAAAGTCAAGCCCAGTATAAAAGTCGGAAAACGTGAAATTATGTATCCTAATTACCTTACACTGTCACAGGAATATAAAGAAAACTAAACAATTGTTTTACCGATGGAAACAAATACAAACTTTTTGCAAACAGAAGAACAATTAGTAATAAATGATGACATCAAAAAATATCTGACCACTGTATCAAATTGGGCAAGATTCTTAGCCATATTAGGTTTTGTCAGCATAGGATTGCTTGGAATTGCGGCCATTGCTTTAGTTTTTTTAGACAATCAAAATACCGGATATGGATATCGCAGTTATCAAACCGGCACCCACATAACTTCTATCGTATATGTTTTTCTTGCCGTTATTTATTATTTCCCATTCAGATATTTATTTTTATCCTCAAAATATCTAAAGGACGGTATCACATCACATTCACAGGACTCCCTTGTTTTCGGGTTCAAAAACCTTAAACTGCACTATAAATATATTGGAATATTAATTATTGTACTTATCTCTCTTTATTTAATAATATTCTTAACATTCTTGCTCACTGAGATATAATTTAAAACAGCAAAATTCAGCTTAGAAACTCTGTCAAATCTTAGCTTTTTTTTATTATTGTTGATCCATTCCAAAAACTTGCTCTCTATCCTGCGACTTTTTGCCTTTTATCCCAAATAGTGAAAAACCTACATAAAATTCAAAACAGTTCTTAATCATCATAAGGGAGACTTTTTCTTTACTGCATACCATAGCGCTATAAATATGATAACATTGAGTATCATGATCGCCAGAATATTCTTCTCTATGCTGTCAAACCAAAAATCCAGATTCTCATTTTCCCCATCCTCATAATTATCATAATTAAATGATGTTAAGGGGTTTATTCTTTTTTTGGCATCCATATTTGTTGTATAAGCCACAGTATCATATGTATTAGTCACAGGGTCATATATTGTTCTGTTAAACATGTTTTTTTCAACTACTGGTGTTTTAGAATAAACACTTCGATTGTCGGTTTTGGGATAGCCAATATCTGTGTTCACTTTTTTAGGGAAGCTATCAACTGTAACACCCGGAGCCAATGTGGTATCAATATAAACCAGTTTTGACTCCATTTTTTGTACCTTGACATTATATTCTTCAGTAGCGCTATGGATACGTGCAAGCCCTTCGGCACCCCAGCGGCTAAGCATCAGGTAGCTTATTTTTTCTGTTACGCCATCTTTAATCGGGCTGAGTACGCCTGAAAAAACAATTTGAACAATAAGAATAATCGACATAATATTCATAACAACCGCGGCTGAACTAAATAAAGCAGACAATAACAAGCCGATCAATGAAGCTGAAAACGTTATCAGTGCTACATATAAGTAATAATAAAAGAAGTTCTCCAGTAAAATTTCATCTGAAGATAAAAAATTATACTTAATAAAAAGCATTAATGTAAATAATAACGCCTGTATAAACGAAAATGTAGAAAAGACAATAAGTTTTGAGGTTAAATAAGTCCATATTCTCAGATTAAACATTTTTTCCCTCCGATAAGTGCTTTCTTCGCGAAGTACTTCCTGGCATGACATAAAAATACCGCTGAAAATGGAAGCAATAGCCGACCATAGTAATACCGACATATTTAAATAATGGGCACTGATAAAAATAAATACAGGAATTATCAGAGGAATGAGCAACATGGTCAGCATGTTTTTCTGATCTTTTGTTTTTTCCAGAAAAGTTCTTTTTGTAAGATTTATCAATTGCCTGCCAGCCGATTCATTTTTTTCATTTTGGCGTCTTATACTTCTGAATGTTGGGTGGGTAATTTTTGAAAGTTCTTTGGTATATTGTGTCTTATATTTATTATTCCATTGTTTTGGATCGTTGGATAATTTTACATAGATCTCAAAAAGTCTTTCGTTGTAATTAAAATAATTTTTCAAATCGCTTTCTTTGCCAAAAAATGCGGGGTATCCATCCTTACCAAGAAAAACTACCTTATCGGCAAACTTCATATCTTCAGGTTTATGAGTAACCATTACGATAGTGGTACCTTTTTCTTTCAGATTCCGGATTGCGATCAAAAAATCTTCAATGGTTTCAGGATCCAATGGGGATGTCGGTTCATCAAGAAAAAGGATCAACGGATCAATTAAAAGTTCTATAGCGATACAAACTCGCTTTTTCTGCCCTCCCGAAAGTTTAATAATTTTCTTATCATAATCATCTTTATTAATTTTTAAATTGCTCAGCACTTCTTTTATTTTCTTCTCCCTGGTTTCTTCACTGACATCGTCCCCCATTCTTAGCCGCGCCGCATATCTTAATTCTTCAATTACCGTAAGTTGTTCGTGCAAAATATTATCCTGAGGTACATAAGAAATCTGCCGTTTGATATATTTCCAGTTAGCGGTAATTTCATTCCTGAGTATCGTCACAGTTCCTGCTGTAGCTGACGATTCTCCGCACATTATTTTCATCAATGTTGATTTTCCGCAGCCAGAAGGCCCCATAACAACTACAAATTCACCTTCTTTAATATCAAGAAAGGTAGTATGAAGAATTGTTTTCCTTTTTGGGAATAGCCATGTATTAAATTTTAGAAGTAGAGAAGCCCCTTTTTCAGCTTTTTTATGCTTAACAGTTTTTCTGACACCTTCAACTAAAATAGTCGTTTTACCTTGTTTGCTGTACCGTGAAGGTTCCTTTAGAAAAAACCGGAACATTCTGATATTAATAACGTCATTTTCACCTATCCTTTGTTTACCCTTTCCTCTGATTTCCTGCCCGTTTAATAAGGTGTTATATTTTGAATTTGCATCTTCTATCCAATAGTAATTATTTTCTTCCCATACCAATGCGTGGTTTCTTGACACACTTGCATCTTCAGATAAATCAATGAGTTTGGGATGTCGTGGGTATTCCCTCATCACCTTTTCGATCAGATCATCCGTGAATTCATTTATTTTAAGCCTGTCATCGCCCGGATAGAACCTTCCGATACGCAAAGGATTTTGCGCTGTGGGTTTATATTTTTTAATGTAATATAAAAGATCAATATTTAACTCCATTTCATTAAGAATCTTAAGTTAATAAACTATATACCTCTCCCTATCATATAAATAATTAGCAAGTAATTAAAACTTCAATCAGGGTAAGAGAAACAGAACAAAAACAATTACCTGCATTCGTCGCTGCCGATGGAGTATCTTTTTGTGCTGATAATTCTTTTGCCCTTTACACAAGTAGGCATAATCATATAAAAACATGTAGCCTCCATACTGATATTAACTACTTTTATCACGCAATAATAATCTGAGGTTACATTGCCACATTCCGGACCGATATAATCAACCGTACCATCAACCAGTAATGCCAGATCATCGCGCAGAGAGTTGTGAGAAACAACAACGTTACCAACATACTCGCATTTAAACTTTTCACATAATACCCTGGCCTCTTTTTCAACAACTTTAATAATTTTTTCTGTAAGTTGTGCCTGGCAGAAAAAACCAGTAAAAACGAATGCAATAATAAATAATACACTTTTTTTCATAATAACTAATTTTTGATCCCGGTATTCACGCATTACGGTTTTGCGTCTTACTCACTTATGGGCTTTTCAGAAAACTCCCTTAAATAAATATTCTCAATGCAAATATAGAATAATTATATTTTTATTTTCAAAACTACAAAAAAAATACAAAAAAAAATTTTTTTTACAAATGTAGAAAATAATACATATATTTGTTTTTAATTAACAAAGATTTTTTTTTAAAATTAGTATAAACAATAAAAAGTATAATTATGAGATGCAGCAATTGTAATTACGAAAACCCGTCCAGCTTTAATAAATGTGTTAAATGCGGTAATCCTTTAAAAAAAGAGGCACCGGTATCGGATAAGAATTTTAACACAGAAAATGAAAGTGCTGAAGATACAGGTGCAATGAAAACAATTATTGGTAAAAAACCACAGGATGGATATATTGATGCACCAGCAGAGAAAAACGACAGCAATAAAAAAGATGTTAACTCTGTGAAAAAAAACATTAATTGCCCAAATTGCGGGTATCCCAATGCTTTTGGTGCATTAAAATGCCTTAACTGCAAATTACCATTAAACGTAAACATAACACAGCCAGAAGAAGAAGAAGAAAAAGATAATGATTTGCCTCCGGTTATTGGAGGAACGGAAAATCCATGGACCAAAGCTGAAAGTAAAAAATGTTTTCTAAAACCGGTTGCCAGAGAAGGTGAATCAGAAAAAAGTGTATTGGAATTTTCAAATAAGAAAAAGGAAACACTTTTAGTGCGTAACAACACAGACCCTGAAAATGAGAACATATCTGCCACTTCGCAAGCACAGCTCTCTTTCAAAGACGGCAAATGGTTTATTCAGGATAAAAGCCGTCATAAAACAACTTTTGTTCATGTTTCACAACCGTTTGAATTAAAAAAAGGTGACATAATTTTGTTAGGAAACAGATTATTTAAATTTGATTGTTAAAATATTGCTCAAGATATGCATGAAGATTATAATATCCCTGAAAATTACTATCCCAATGAAGGTGACATAATTGGTAATTACCAGATAGTAAGAGAACTTGGTGCAGGCACTTACGGGATTGTATTTGAAGCAAAAAATACTGCAACCAGGAAATCATTTGCTCTTAAAATGCTCAAACTATATGAAATTGCCCTTGATAAAGACAGGAAAGATATTGTCAAGAGATTTGAAATGGAAGCCGAAACAGGAAGAATTCAAAGCAGCAATTTAGTACATTCTCACGATTACGGCTGGGTGAAAGGAAACCCGTATTTTGTAATGGATTACTGCCCGTATGGTGATTTACGAAAAAAAATGAACCGTAATTTATCAATGGATGATGTTCATAAATATGCTCTTGGTATTTTATTCGGTTTAAAGGACCTGCACAAGCACGGAAAAGTCCATCGCGACCTGAAGCCCGATAATGTACTTATTGATAATAATAATAATGCTATTCTTACTGACTTTGGTATTGCCGGTCATCAAAATGTCCGTATGTCTTTTAATATGCTTGGAAAGCCACGGCAGATTTTTGGCACATATGCTTACATGCCACCCGAACAACAAAAACCACCAAATAAAATTGTGACCGTTCTGCCAACAACAGATATCTTTTCTTTCGCTGTTTTACTTTATGAAATGTACACAAATAAATTACCATTCGGCCCTTTGAGAAACGATGAAGACCTGATAAACTACCTGAAGAATGTAAAAGATGGCAAATGGAAAAATATTCAAACACTCCGAAAAGACATCCCTGAAAACTGGGTAAATTTAATTAATAAAAATCTTAATCCCGACTACAAACAAAGAAGCCAGAGTATTGACGAGATGCTTAAGGAAATTGGTGAAAATGCCTTTGTTGATAAATCATATAAACATCTTTCTTCTACTGACAATATTGCTATTAAGGTCATGCAGGGCTCCAGATATGGATATATTTATCAAATCAGCGAATTATTGATTGAACAATCGGAAGGATTTATTACACTCGGCCGTGATGATGATGACACAAAAAATGATATCCATATCGTTGAAGAAGAAACCTGCTTTATTTCACGGCATCATGCTACCATCGAAAAAATATCAGGTGAAGTTGACGGCTGGTTTATTCTGGATGGCCAGTGGAATAAAGATGAACACAAGTGGAAACTTTCAAAAAACGGTACTTTTATTAATGGTATCCAGGCAAATTCCGAAGAACGTATTGCATTAAAACCCAATGATATCATCACCTTTGGCGATACAACTCTTAAAGTTATTTTACAGAATAATATTAATATAGATTCCCGTTTTTTTAAAACATAAATATAATTTAAAGATAAATAAATCAAAATATTATGCAAACACAACAAAAAAATACCGACGACTACCGAAAATCATTAGGTTCAGGTATGCGTTCTGTTTTTTCATCCGCAGGACGCACTTATTATATAATAGAGTACAAAGTAAATACAGGCAAACATCGCGCAGGTGAAAAACAGGAAATTATCGTAGATTATATCGAAATGGGTCGTGATCCGAAATGTCAGATTCAGATTGATGATAAATTTCCTACTGTCAGCCGGCGACATGCAGCTATTACAAAAGATGGAGATGACTGGGTGCTTAAAAATTTATCACACACAAATCCAACACTGATAAACGGCCAGCCGGTAAAAAATCAATGGTACCTGCAAAATGGCGATGACATTCAGCTATCTTTCGAAGGGCCTAAATTTGGATTTATTATCCCGTCCAACCCATCTGTAAAATCTATCGGGCTGACACACCGTCTTAGCCTTTTTGGAAAACAAGCCATCAAACCTTATAAAAGAGCATTGATCGCTGTTACTGTTTTTATGGTTGTTGCTCTTGCTGTTATGGGATGGTTCTTAGCTAACACCATGTCTGCTCTTGAAAAAAACAATAAAATAAACAAGGCTTTAATTGCTAATATGGATTCAATAAATGATGTTAATGCTGTAAAAATAAAAGAAAATGACAAAACCATCAAACATCTCCAGGAACAAATAAAAACTATTCAAAAACAAAAGAAAAGTTTACCTAAGGGAGGCACTAAAGGCAATCCTGTTCCCGGCACGCAAACAGCAAACCTTAGTTCACATTTTAATGATATTTATTTTATATATGTTGACAGGATTGAGGTTGAATATCAGGGGGAAAAAGAAACAATAACTGACCAGAAATGGAATGGTACGGGATTTCTGCTCAATGACGGAACTTTTGTCACTTCAAGGCACAATATTGAACCCTGGTTTTATTTGAGTGACAGCAGTGATCTTAATATTGCGTTAAACCAATATGCTAATAATGGTGGCAGCGTCGTGGCATACTTTGTTGCAATCTCACCTGATAACAAAACTATTGAATTCAAAAGCAGCGACTTTACATTAAACAGAGATAGCGACGAAAAAAGGGTTGGCCAGAATGACGATGGATTAAAAATGGTGGTTGTTTTAGCAAAAGAAAATTCTCCGACAGACTGGGCCTTTATTAAATTGCAGCAAAATGGCACTATGGAACCCGATGCTGCACTTTCAAATATATTACCAAAAGGCGATTCATTACAAATTCTTGGTTATCCGGAAGGTTTGGGTATCACAAAACCTCAAAGCATGAATCCCCCTGTATATGGCACCTGCACTGTTGCCCAGGACAGCTTGAAAAACAGTATGATCCATGTAGAAAACTATATGTTCCTGAATGGTAATTCCGGCGGACCGGTATTCACTCAGGGAAAAAACGGCAAATGTTCGGTAGTGGCCATTGCAGGGAAAAAGATGTCTGGCAGCACATTGAACCTGGTTCCAATCTCTGCAATTTACTAAATTCAAATCTCCAATTATACATAATACCATGAAAAAAATAATCTTTTTAATGTTCGGCGTTCTCGCATTAACAGGGATGTCATTTGCACAGCCCGATAAAGGAATTACAACCGACAATCAAAATCTTCTTTATAAATCCGCTGAAAAAGGGCTTTTTATCATCAGGCAGGATTATATCCTTATCACTAAAGATGATAAGAAATTCGGCAAAGAAAACAAAGACTATTATGGAAGGGCATATACACTGGCCGTTATGTCTGATAAAAAGCTTTGGTGCAATGCAGATATCAGGACGCCCTGGCTAAAAGACCCCGGCTATGAAACCGAAAAAAATAATGAAACTTACAAGCCTGTTCTTTCCAAAACCTATATCAGGCCTGTAACTGAAAAAGAGTATAAAAAAATGGACGTAACAATCTGTCCTCAACATGTTCAGGACAGTTTATTTAAAGACCAGGCCATCACATTTTACACAGTTCACGATTGTCCTGAATACATAAATATAGAAAAAGAGAAAAATATAACTGACGGATGGCTTGTACTTGCATACACATATAATCATATTGCTCAAAACGACACTGCAGACATTATTTGGTCTGTTTACCAGCCACATCCGGTATATGAGAAAAATGAAACTGCAGGTAAAATAAAAGAACCGCCATTTAATAAAAATATCATTGGCGGAATATACTTTAAATGTGGTTTTTCTGTTGGGTCAATGAAGATAAGTACTACAGGCATTTTCAATAAAAAACTGATTAATTATTATATTGCCGGTGTGCCTGCTGCGCAAGATACATTTATACCAACTGCTGAAAAAAAATCATGCTGGAAGCGATGGACCGAAAAAAGAAGAAAAATGAAAGCCTGTAAAAAAAGATGTATAGATTGCACAAAATAAATATTTATGAAGAAAAATATAAAAGCTGCGGATTTCTCTTATACTATTTACGCTGCATCTGACCAGGGGTTGGAACGCGATCACAATGAGGATTACCACCTTTATTGTTCGGATATAGCCAGGAGACAATGGCATTTTTTTGAAGAAACATCAGTAGATAAACCACCGGTATCCGGGTCTTTGCTTATGCTGGCAGATGGAATGGGCGGTTTAAATGCAGGAGAAATAGCATCGAGCGTGGCATGCGAAGCTATTAAGGAATACTTCTCGAAAAATTATTCAGATGAAATAATAACCGACGAAAAAAGTATTAATGAATTTTTGATCAGTTCTATTGCTTCGGCACAAGAGGCACTTGAAAACCACCAGCAACTGCACCCAGAATCAGAAGGCATGGGGACAACCATGGTATTGGCCTGGGTGCTTGGCAGAGATGTGCATATATCCTGGGTGGGCGACAGCCGTTGTTACCTGTACCTGCGCGATAATACGCTTCATGTAATGTCTAAAGATCATTCATTAGTACAATCATTGGTTGATGAAGGTAAAATTACTGAAGAACAGGCATTCTATCATCCACAAAGCAACATAATAACTCAAAGTCTCGGCTCTTCCGAACGAAGGCCCCGCCCCGATGTTAACAAATTTTCGGTTAACCCGGGCGACCGCCTGATGCTATGCTCCGATGGACTGAACGGAATGATACAGGACAAAGAAATTAAACAGATAATTGACAACAATCCCGAAACAAAAAATTGTGTAAGCGCCCTGATCAACGAAGCAAAAAAAGCAGGTGGCGAAGACAATATTACCGTTATATTATGCGACTTCGAAGGAGAAGGTTTTATCAGCAACAAAATCAAATCGCGCTCAAAACTTAAGCCCGCCAAGACTAAAAAGAAAAAAATATTCATCGGCCTGGTGCTTTTTATTGCAATTGCCTGCGCAGCTTTTTTCGGGTTCAAATGCTGTTGTTATCACGGTTCGCCCGACAGCAAATCCGACTCCATTGCAAAAGCAAAAAAAATCAGGGACGATTCGATAAACAAGGTACAGGAATTAAAAAAGGCAAAACCGGGCAACGATAGTGTTAATGAACATAATCAAGTTAAAATACCTACTAAACTTGTTAACACGCCTAAACCTGTTTCTAAACCGGACAACAATGAAAAACCGACTGTTGTTAATAAACCTAAAAGTGGAGATTCCGTAAATAAAAGCAATCCTACTCCGATTCCGTAACAAAATGACACTGTGAAAAACAGCAGGTCTTATTTCGATTTGAATTGTAATTATTGATTTGTGTACTATTTTTTATGCTAAATAATACGAAGTAATCAAAATAATTCTTTTTATTACTAATTCGTTATACACAATTCTTTATAAAAAAAATTCTGCCCAAACGATGATAAAAGCTGAAACATTTTTTGCAAATCGTTACCTGCTAAAAAAACTAATAGGCGCCGGTGGATATTCACAAGTGTGGCTGGCAGAAGATACCAAAGCAGGCAACATGCCTGTTGCAGTAAAAATATTTGCCCCCGAAAAAGGGCTCGATGATAAAGGACTTGAAATCTTCAGCAAAGAATATGCGCTGGTATTCAACCTCAAACATCCAGGTCTGTTGCGTCCAAGCCATTTTGACGATTTTGAAGGCTCTCCGTATCTGGTGATGCCTTATTGCAGCAATGGTTCTGTTTTTAATAAAGTTGGTGAGATAAATGAAAAAGATCTGGCAGTGTTTATGAAACAGGCGGCGTCGGCCCTCGCCTATCTTCACAAGCAAAACCCGCCGATAATACACCAGGACATTAAGCCCGACAATTTTCTGATAGATGATGAAGGCAACTACCTGCTGGCCGATTTCGGTATCAGCAGCCGCATACGCCGCACACTTACCAAAAGTATGGGCGATAAAACTTCGGCAGGAACATTAGCCTATATGCCGCCTGAAAAATTCAGCCGTGAAAAGTTAATAATAAAAGAAGGGGATATTTTTTCGTTAGGCGCCACTCTTTTTGAACTCATTACCGGCGATCTCCCGTTTGGCGATCATGGAGGGCTTATTTTATTCAAAGGTTCGGAGATACCAGACCTGCCTTCAAATTTTTCATCTGAATTAAACCAGCTTATCCGTGAATGTATGGCGCTGAATCCTTCGGACAGGCCTACTTCCGAACAACTTGTTTCTATTGCGGATCAATTTATTCAAACCGGCGCCTGGAAAAATACGAAAGACCAAATACAAAAACCTGAAACATCCATAAATAAAAGCAAAAGAGAAACTTTGCCCGTAGGCGAAAAACAGGATGTTAAAAAATCAGGCGACAAACCAAAATCTAAAAGCCCTGTAATTAACAACAACAATACCGCGGAAACAATTGCATTAAAAAGCAAAGAAAACAGTAATATTTTCGACAAAAAAACGGAAATTATTAATAGCAGTAGTGGCGAACAGGCAACATATAGTGATACAAACAAACCACTTAAAGAAACACAGAAAAACAAAAAGAAAAATAAGATTGTTTTATGGGCTGTTACAGGCGGTCTTTTTGTAACAATATTAATTGCCTTGATTATTTTCTATTCAGGCAATAACAGCAATGATGCGGATGATGTATCAGTAGATTTTAAAACCAAAGCCGGGGTTCTTTCAAAAGTAAAAGATTTCTATAGGTCCATTGATTTAGGGAAAGAACAATATGTATCATATTTTGCCGATTCCGGAGACAAGTTTTATTCTTTGTCAGCATGGACAAAAAATGATATTGGAATCGAATATGAAAGGTTTATTACAGAATTTCAGAACTATAAAGCGGTTATTAATGATAAAGCATTTGAAACAGAATTTAATGAAAATGAAACCATTGCCTCATATCCTATTCAGATGATCTGTTATCGCAAATCCAAATCGCAATATGAATGGGCCTACTCAAATATTACGGTTAAATTTGATGCCGAAGAAAAAATAACATCTATAGATGAAGAGATCATCCAGTATCAAATGTCTGAGAAGCCGCCTCATTTTATTGATTTCTGATTGTTTGCCCAATACAGACATTTCAGTTAACATTTAATATTATGCAACTGAACAAAGAAATAGTATTTGACAACCGGTATCAACTGTTGGAAAAGCTTGGCGTCGGAGGATTTAGCGAGGTATGGCGGGCCGCTGATACCGAAGTCAATGGCTTGCAGGTTGCCATTAAAATCTTTGCCCCGGCAAACGGGCTTGACTCCAGGGGATTGGAAATTTTCAGCAAAGAATATGCATTGGTTTTTAACCTCAACCATCCTTTTCTGCTGAGGCCTTCATATTTTGGAAAATGCGAAGGCTCGCCTTACCTCATCATGCCCTATTGCCGCAATGGATCGGCGCTGAACAAAATTGGCGAAATAAGCGAAAGCGGGCTCTCCGTTTTTATGAAACAGGCGGCGTCTGCCCTCTCCTATCTTCACAAGCAAAACCCGCCGATAATACACCAGGACATTAAGCCCGATAATTTCCTGATTGACGACGAAGGCAACTACCTGCTGGCTGATTTTGGTATCAGCAGCCGTATCCGGCGAACGCTCACCAAAAGCATGGGCGATAAAACTTCGGCAGGAACCTTGGCTTATATGCCGCCCGAAAAATTTTCGGCCGACAAACGCATAATTTGCGAAGGGGATATTTTTTCGCTGGGCGCCACCATGTACGAATTGCTCACCGGCGATATGCCCTTTGGCAACCATGGCGGCATGATATTACTCAATGGCGCTCAGGTGCCTAATCTGCCTGCCGGCTTTTCAGGCAATTTAAACCTGCTGCTGAAATGCTGCATGGACATCAGTCCGGCCAGCAGGCCAACAGCAAGCGAACTGGTAACTATTGCTGACCATTATATTGGCTCGGGGCAATGGCAGGCTTATAATGCAAAACAAGCCCAATACCAAAAGCCCAATCCGATAGAGGAAAAAAAACAAACCCGCAGTACTGTTGAGTTGCCCGCCGAGAAAAAACCCACACCTGATAATTACATTAAAAATGATACCGGCGCTGGCAATAGTAAACCACCATTTATTGACAGCGAAATTGATACACAGCCCAGGCACAAACGCCCCTGGCTGCTGTGGCTGATAATATTGGCAGTGCTGGCAGTGCTTGGCATTGTTATAGGAATAATTGTTTCAAACAGCGGCCCCAGTGCTGAAGAAATAGCCGCCAAGGAAAA
>Ga0116170_10001743_pt1 | contig 21684 bp, 19 predicted proteins | sample AD_JPNHW1_MetaG_FD_89797 | JGI IMG/M metagenome (GOLD analysis project Ga0116170, IMG submission 89797) | Active sludge microbial communities of municipal wastewater-treating anaerobic digesters from Japan - AD_JPNHW1_MetaG | ecosystem: Engineered > Bioreactor > Anaerobic > Digestate | place...
AAAGGGGAAAAGAGCGTTTTCTTTTCTCTGTCCCAGATAAAAGAAACAAAAGAGATGTTATTTGTGTTCTCTTTCCGCAATCCCCCTTGAATAGTTCTCAAGGAATTAGAAAGCATTGTTCCCGACCAGATGCTGCACTTGATTTTGCTTGTAGGGGAAAGCTAGGTTATAAAGGAAAGCGGCTTTGTTCGCGAAGGGGTACGGGGGCGACCGCAAAGCCACCGAGAAAGTGAATTACTTTATCGCAAAGGTGATTTCTGCGGAAACGGCTTTCTGTCCGTCAACGGTTGCAACAGCCTTTCCGACGCCTATCGGCCCTCTGATTTTTATAATCTCAACCTCAAGTAATAACGTATCCCCGGGGACAACCTGACGTTTGAATTTTGCTCCGTCAATGCCGGCGAAAAGCCCGATCTTACCCTTGTTTTCGGGAATGGACAGCATTGCCACCGCTCCCGCCTGAGCAAGCATTTCAATCATGAGAACTCCCGGAGTAACGGGAAAGCCCGGGAAATGCCCTTTAAACCAGAAATCCTCTTCCTTGATATATTTTGTTGCAACAACGCGCTTCCCGATTTCCATCTCGTTTATCTCGTCAATGAGGAGAAACGGGTCGCGGTGCGGAATTATTTCCATAATCTGTTCTTTGTTCATCAAAACTTCCATTATTCAACCCTCATAATCGGTTGATCGAATTCAACTCCTGTGCCGTTTTCGACCATGATTTCAGCGATTGTTCCGTCGCATTCGCTCTGAATTTCGTTCATAAGCTTCATCGACTCGATAATCATAAGTACGTCACCTTTTTTAATCTTCTGTCCGACCTTTACGAATGGATCCTTGTCGGGTGCGGGGGCATTGTAGTATGTTCCGACAATCGGCGATTTTACGATGTTTCCGCACTTTTTTTCAGCAGCGGGAGTGGGAGCAATCGCCTGAGCAGCTGCCTGAACGGGCATTGCCGCCGTCTGTGGAACGGAAAATACAGTTTGGTTTGCCGCAGGGGTTTCAAGCTTTATTTCAAATTCCTCGCAGGAATACGAAAGCTTTGATACGCCCTTTTCGGTCATTATTTTTGTGAGAAGCTCGATGCTTTCAGTAGTGTTTTCTAATTTTGGCATATAAATCTCCTTTTGGATTAATTGTTATTTTTAAGGGGTTTGTCCTATTTTATTGGCATCGCGAAAGGGTTCGGGGGTAACCGCAAAGCCACCGTGAATAATGGCAAATGGGTTTCTTTAGGGGTTTCACCCCTTAAACCCCACCCCTTTTCTGTGACGACAGAAAAGGGGGAAAGAGCGTTTTCTTTTCTCTGTCCCAGATAAAAGAAACAAAAGAGAGGTTATTTTGTCGCTATTTCCGCAATCCCCCTTGAATAGTTCATGGAAGATAACGAAGCATTTTTCCTGACAAATAATGCACTTGATTTTGCTTGTAGGGGAAAGCTGGTTTGTTATTAAAAGTCGTTTCTGCTTAGGCTTTGTTTCAATGTTATTTTTGCAAATCCGATGAAAACCAAAGAGAAACAAAGCCAATGATAACAAGTGAGCCTGTCGCCGATAAAATCGGCGTAAAGGTCAAACGGATTAAATTAAAACGTTCCTTAGCACTCTTTCCCCTATTTCTCTTGCGAGAGAAATAGGGCGGGGTTATAGGGGCGGCGCCCCTATAAAAGCCACCGATAAAGGTTACCCCCATTTCCTACACATATTTCTTCATACAAATTGTCGCATTATGTCCGCCGAAGCCCAAGCTGTTTGAAAGTCCCGCCTTAACCTCGGTTTCAATGTTCTTTTCTGTGCAGTAATTCAAGTCGCATTCTGGGTCGGGCGTTTCAAATCCCACGGTTTTGTGGACAAAATTATCCCTTATCGAAAGTGCAAGCACGATAGCTTCCATGCCGCCGGCACCGCCGAGAAGATGTCCTGTCATGGATTTCGTCGAGTTTATAAGAATCTTTTTAGCCTGTTCTTCACCGAACGCAAGCTTTACCGCCGCAGTTTCGCCAGCATCGTTAAGCCCCGTAGACGTTCCGTGGGCGTTTATATAAGTGATGTCCGAAGCGTTAAGCCCTGCCTCTTTATAAGCCGAACGCATACTTTCAGCGGCAGCCTGTCCGTCGGGGGCGGGCGCGGTTATGTGATAAGCGTCGCAGGTTGCTCCGTAGCCGACAACCTCTGCATATATTTTAGCGCCTCTTGCCTTAGCGTGTTCAAGCTCTTCAAGGATTAAAACGCCGCTTCCCTCGCCGAGAACAAAGCCTTGTCGGTTAAGGTCGAACGGTGTCGAAGCCTTATCAAGCTCGGTTGCCTTTGAAAGTGCCTTCATGTTGTTAAAGCCGCCGAGAGCAAATTCGGTGATACAGCTTTCTGCGCCGCCGCATACGCAAACGTCGAGATATCCGTCCTTGATTTTTCTGAAAGCCTCGCCGACAGCGTGGGTTGAGGAAGCACAGGCGGTTACGGTAGCAAAGTTTGCTCCCTTAAAGCCTGTTTTTATAGCAATATTTCCAGCCGCCATGTTCGCAATCATCATAGGAATATAGAAAACGGAAATGCGATCGGGGCCCTTTTCGTTATATTTTGTGACCTCTTTTTCGGTGAATTCAAGTCCGCCTATTCCGACGCCCATAATAACTCCGACGCGGTAAGGATCCATTTCCTTGAAGTCAGAGCCGCAGTCATTTAATGCGTCAAGTGCGGCATAGGTTGCGAACTGATTGAAGCGTTCAAGGCGCTTTGCATCCTTTTTGTCGATATATTTTGAACAGTCGAAGTCCTTTACCGCTCCGACGATTTTAATGTCGAAATTTTCCGTGTTAAACTGGTCGATATAGGAAAATCCAAGCTTGTTTGCTTTTATGTTTCCCCAGAATTCCTCTGCGCTTGTGCCGAGGGGATTGACTGTTCCGAGTCCTGTTACTACAACTCTTTTCATATGATTCCTCCAAAGAATTATTTGTGTTATTAAAAGGCATTTGTACGGAGGCTTTGTTTAAATGTTCTCTTTGCAAATTCGATGAAAACCAAAGAAAAACAAAGCCGATGATAACTAGTGAGCCTGTCGCCGATAAAATCGGCGAAAAGGTCGAGCGGATTAAATCAAAACGCTCCTTAGCACTCTTTCCCCTATTTCTCTTGCGAGAGAAATAGGGCGGGGTTTTAGGGGCGGCGCACCTAAGGGAAATACAAGATACCGATTAAACAATTGATAATGAGTTTTATTAGGGGCGTTGCCCCTGACCCCAACCTTTTCTGTTGGCAGAGCGAAGGGGTTCGGGGGCGACCGCAAAGCCACCGATTAATAAGTGACGAACGGTTTCTTAGGGGCGTTGCCCCTAACCCCACCCCTTTTCTGTGACGACAGAAAAAGGGGAAAAGAGCGTTTTCTTTTCTCTGTCCCAGATAAAAGAAACAAAAGAGATGTTATTTCGTCACTATTTCCGCAATCCCCCACTAAAGTTTATTTTATGGGCGGGAAAGCCGTTGTTCCTGACAAATACTGCACTTGATTTTGCTTTTAGGGGAAAGCTGGTTAGTCGGGGGCTTTGCATTCGCGCTACATAGAAAGCCCGCCGGAAATTTCTATGGTCTGTCCTGTGATATACCCCGCGTCATCCGACAAAAGGAACGATACAACGCCCGAAATTTCGTCAACCTCGCCAAAACGCTTCATAGCTATCTGGTCAAAAATTTTTTTCTTCTGTTCATCAGATAAAACATCCGTCATCGGCGTTCTTATAAGCCCCGGCGCAACGGCGTTCACCGTTATTCCCCTTGAGCCGAATTCCTTTGCGGCGGTCTTTGTCATTCCGATTACAGCCGCCTTTGAAGCGGAATAGTTCATCTGTCCCGGATTCCCATAAAGCCCCGCAACGGAAGCGACATTCACGATTCTTCCCGACTTCTGTCTCATCATAACCGTGAGCACCTGCTTCATCATATTGAAAACCGACTTCTGATTTACGGCAATAACTGCGTCATACTGCTCCTCTGACATTCGGGGGAGAGAGTTATCCTTTGTAATCCCCGCGTTGTTCACAAGCGCGTCGACTGCCCCAAAACGCTCCTTAATCGCCTTTACCATGCCTTCGCACTGATCGTGCTTTGAAACGTCAGCGGGAAAAATTTCCGCCTCAACGCCGAAAGCAAGACATTCCTCTTTAACCTTTTCTGCATTCGCCTTGTCGTTATCGCTCGGATAACAGTTTATCGCAACATTATATCCGTCCTTTGCAAGACGTTTTGCAAGTGCGGCGCCTATACCCTGTGAAGCGCCCGTAACAATCGCTGTTTTTGACATTTTTCGTCCTCCTTATTTATAGGTATCTTTCGGTAAATTCAAATTAATGTGGTTTCTTAAAAATTCTAAGGAACGGCGGGTTATAAACTTATTAATAACCTTTTCGCCGACCTTTAATTTAACTATATAAAAAAATCCCCCTCTTGACGAATGCTCAACACTGTATTCAATTTTTTCGAGTGAGGGAATTTTAACCACTGTTCCGTTGATGAAAAGCTCATAGTCATTTATATAAATAATTCCCGGTTCAGCAAAAAGCATAGGGAAAATTCCGAGAAAAGTAAATGCCGTAAAAACCATCATATCGGGACTTATAAAAATCTGATAAAGATAAAAGCAAATCATAATTCCCGTCCAGACACAAATGAAAATGAAACGCCATTCTCCAAAACAGAAATAAGTATTAACCGCCTCAGCTTTTATTTTTTTAATCGGCTTGTAGTATCTGAAATACAGAATGACACCTATTATGCCTATTCCTATAAGCATAATCCAGCCAAAAAAATCAATCCAGAGAATTTCTTTAGTTATATATCCGCTATTTCTCATAATTCATCATCACATATTTCCCAAGTTCCTTATTTAGCTTTTTACTCCCGAACATAACGACATATGTCTTTACCTTGCCGTCAGTTGTTGTGATTGTATATGTTTTTAATATATACTTTAATGACTCACTTTGTATTTTCTGAATATCGCTGTAAAAATAGCGCTTTGCTCCGATAACCATAGATTTATTTCCGACAAGACAAAGACTTAAAGAAAGCCATGCCGGTAAAAACGCAAATAAAATCATTAAGAAAAGTCTGCTGTAAGAGTTTTCTAAGAAATTAATAATATGGACGACGAAAATTATACTTTGTGCCAGTAATAGCGGTATACCTATAACCATATTTCTTTTTGAAAAAATTTTAATTTCTTCGCCGTCATTTTTCATTTTTTTATAAAAATATAGTTTTGAAATAAACATTACAACTGATAAAACCAGACAAATAACAATTATACCAATCATAATGACCTGTGCTACCATAGCTATCTGAAAAATCTCGTAACTCATACTTTTATCTCCTTTATGTCTATAAGTTTGATATTAAATCCGGCTGTGTTTTTTTAGTTCCTCATTAAGCTTGCCGCTCCCGAACATAACGACAGGTTTTTTAACCTTGCCGTCAAGGCTTGTTATTGTATATCTCGAATAATTACTTTCGATTCTTTGAATATCACTGTAAAAATAGCGCTTTGCACCGATGACCATTGATTTATTTCCGGTAAAGCAAACGCTTGAAATAAACCATGCCGGTAAATAAGCCGTCGCTATCATTGGAAACAGATTATTGTCCATGCCTTTAAAAAAAGCAATTAATTGATATATTATAATTATTAAATACGGGATCAAAAGAATTATCCCGACAGCCATAAACCCCTTTGAAAAAATCCTAACATCTTCGCTGTCGTCTTTCATTTTTTTATATAAATATATTTTTACAGCAAATATAACAATCGGTAAGATCAGACAAAGAAAAAATAAAAGTATCATAAAAAACTTAACGTAGTCAAAATCTGTCATTAATATTTCCCCTTTTATTCTCTGAAATATCGCTGTATTGCATTTTTTCAGTATTATCTAATATGATACACGGTATTTCTAACTTTAAATTTTTTAAAAAATAAATAATTTTAATCTTCATAAAAACACTTGTCTGTGAAATGCTCTGCTAAAAAATCCGCCGCTTTAAATGTTATATATTTATGTTTAATAATTCCGTCATTACTGCAAATGGAGGTATAATAAAAAGTACCGTTTCTGTTGGATCTCACTTCAAAATGAATTTTATCAATGGAAGAAATCTGATAAACAGTTCCGTCAATGAAAAGCTCATAGTCATTAACATAAATAGTACCTAAGCTGATATAGCTGAACGGAATTACGCCAAAAGCCGAAATATAAAGGAATAACCAAAAGTTTGGCTTTATATAAATCACAAAGATAAGCACAAGTGTCAGTACAGTGAGCCATGTCACCATTGCTATAAGTCTTCCTTTTCCAAAGCATTTAAAAACGCAGGCAGCCTCAGCTTTTATTTTTTTTATCGGCCTATAATATTTCAAATAAAGAAAGATATAAAAAATCCCCGAAAAAATAAATACTATCCACTGATTATTAAATTTTGAAAGCTCAGATTCCATGCAGCAATACTTCCTGTCAGTCGATAAATTATTTGTAGAGAAGCTTTTCCGCCTGACTGAACATCGTTTCAACAATGTCCTTGCAGGGCTTGATTTCGTTGACCATTCCCGCAATTGCCCCGCATAAGAATGAGCCCTCGTCAATATTCCCGTCAACCGCCGCTTTTCTCAAAGAGCCTAACGTAATCTGTTCAAACTCCTCGGGCGAGCCGCCCTCTCTTTCAAAGGTAAGCAGATTTTTTGCAAATCTCGTTTTTACTCCGCGGCAAGGGTGTCCCGTAAATCTTCCCGTAACAATGCTGTCGGTGTCCTTTGCGTCAACGACTAACTTTTTGTAGTTCTCGTGTATCTTACATTCCTCGGAGGCTAAAAACGCCGTTCCAACCTGAACGCCCTCTGCGCCAAGCATAAAGCTTGCGGCAATGCCTCGTCCGTCGGCAATGCCTCCCGCCGCAATAACTGGGATTTCAACCGCATCAACGACCTGAGGAACAAGGCACATTGTCGTGATTTCGCCGATATGTCCGCCGGATTCTGTTCCCTCGGCGATAACGGCGTCAGCACCCGCCCTTTCCATTCTCTTAGCGAGAGCAACGGACGGAATAACGGGGATAACCTTGATTCCTGCCGCTTTCCATGCGTCCATAAATTTTCCGGGGTTTCCCGCACCGGTGGTAACAAGCTTTACGTTTTCGTCAATGATAAGCTGTGCCAAATCTTCGGCGTTCGGGCTCATTAGCATAATGTTCACGCCGAAAGGCTTGTCGGTAAGGGATTTTGCGCGCCTTATCTGCTCGCGGAGATAGTCGATGGGAGCCGCACCGCCCGCAATAAGTCCCGCACCGCCCGCATTTGAAACTGCTGCGGCAAGGGTAGACTCAGCAATCCAAGCCATTCCGCCCTGGATTATCGGATATTTTATTCCTAAAAGCTCTGTAATTCTCGTATTCATAGAAACACTCCTTTAATTTTTATATCTTTTAAGCTAATTTTTTATGTTTTCTTAGAGGCTTTGCCCCTGACCTCACACTTTTTTATATTGACATCGCGAAGGGGTATGGGGGCGACCGCAAAGCCACCGATAAATTAGTGATAAGTAGTTTCCTTTAGGGGTTTCACCCCTTGAACCCCACCCCTTTTCTGTGACGACAGAAAAGGGGAAAAGAGCGGTTTCTTTTCTCTGTTCCAGATAAAAGAAACAAAAGAGATGTTATTTCGTCACGCTTTCCGCAATCCCCCTTGAATAGTTCTCAAGTAATTAGAAAGCATTGTTCCGAACAAATTTCGGCACTTGATTTTGCTTGTAGGGGAAAGCTGGTTTGTGCGGAGGCTTTGTTTCAATGTTATCTTTGCAAATTCGATGAAAACCAAAGAGAAACAAAGCCAATGATAACGAGTGAACCTGTCGCCGATATTATCGGCGAAAAGGTCGAGCGGATTAAATTAAAACGTTCCTTAGCACTCTTTCCCCTATTTCTCTTGCGAGAGAAATAGGGCGAGGTTCAAGGGGCGGCGCCCCTAAAAGTTTTCATCAATACTCAAAAATTATCGCCCCGTATGTCAGCCCCGCACCGAATCCGACAAAGCAAACCTTGTCGCCTCTTTTAACAGTTCCGTTTCTGACAGCCTCGTCAAAGGCAAGCGGAATACTTGCACTTGAGGTATTCCCGTATTTTTCGATTACCAGATAAAATTTATCCATCGAAACGCCAAGATTTTCGGCGGCGGTCTGAATGATTCTCACGTTCGCCTGATGCGGAATAAATACGTCAACGTCCTTGACATCGAAATTTATTTTCCTTGCCGCCTCGGTTACCGCAAATGGAAGAGCCTTTATCGCAAATTTATAAACTTCTTTTCCGTCCTGATGAAGATAATGATTGTCCGCGTCGGGAACATAGCAGTCATATTGCTCCTTTTCTTCGGGCATAAATGCATTTGCGGGAGGCAAGCCTTTGGCATAAAGATATTTCCCGCCGCTTCCGTCCGCACCCATATGCGAAGAATAAATGCTGTCCGAATATTCAATAACTGCGGCAGACGCACCGTCACCGAAAAGAACACAGGTTGAACGGTCGGTATAATCGACGAGCTTTGTGAGATTTTCGGCGCTTACCACAAGAGCATGTTTTATTTCCCTGTCGGTTTCAAGATACCTTTTCGCCATGTCAAAGCCGTAAGCAAAACCCGCACACGCACAATTTATGTCAATCGCCATAGAGTTTACAGCGTTTATTTCGTTTTGAACCATGCACGCGCAGGATGGTGTTATATAATCGTGTGTAACGCTTGTGGAAATAATTATTCCTATATCCGATGGATTTATCCCCGCCGCTTCAATTGCCTTTAAAGATGCTTCCTTCGCCATAAACCAAGTCGGCTCGCCTGACGAAACACGGCGCTCTTTAATGCCTGTTCTTGTGGTTATCCACTCATCTGAAGTGTCGAGAAAAGCGGTAAAGCTATTGTTATCCGCGATTTTTGACGGAAGATATGAACCCGTGCCTTTAATTTTTATCCCTGCCATTGTTTTTCCCCTTTATAGTTATTGTTTTTATGTAAAATCTGTGATATATTAATAAAGGTATCGTTACTGAATAATTTTTTATGGAATGCAATCACTTTAATGCGATAAATACATTCCTTAATATTGTAGTCTATTTATATCCCGTTTGTCAAGTTTTATTAGCTGATGTATATCAGGTTATTACACAATATTATAATGAAAAAAGGAGATTTTTATGGGTACAGCTTTTTTATTTCCGGGACAGGGTTCACAGTACCCCGGGATGGCAAGGGAATTTGCGGAGATTTATCCGAAATTTGCGGAGATTTTTGTTACCGCAAAGGAAATACTCGGCTTTGATTTGAAAGAAGTTTGCTATAACGGCACGCCTGAGGAGCTTTCAAAGACAATCGTCGCACAGCCTGCAATAATGGCGGCTTCGATAATCTGCTGTGAGGCGGCTAAGGCAAGAGGACTTAACTTCACCGCCGTTGCGGGACATTCTCTCGGCGAATACGCCGCTATGGTCGTGAGCGGAATGCTTACACTTGAGGACGGCTTTAAAATAATAAAAGCAAGATCTGAGGCAATGCAGAAGGCATCACTAATAAAGCCCGGCGCAATGGCGGCGGTTGTCGGAATGACGCCAGACGACGTTGAAAATATCTGCAACGCCCTTACCGACTATGTTGTTCCCGTAAACTACAATTCGCCGACACAGACGGTTATTGCCGGAACAATCGAGGGGATTGACCGCGCAGTTGAAAAATTCACGAAAGAGGGCGCAAAGGTAATCCGCCTTAACGTTTCAGCGGCATTCCATTCAAAGCTAATGCAGTCTGCCGCCGATGATTTCATGCACGAAATAAGAAATGTCAAGTTCAAAACGCCGAAATGCAAGTTTTATTCAAACATCTACGGCGGCGAGCTTCACAACTTTGAGCATATGCCCGAGCTTTTGGCTAAGCACATGGTTTCACCAGTTTTGTTCACGTCCGAGCTTGAATCGCTCTACGGCGACGGCTATGAAACATTCGTAGAATGCGGACCGGGAAAGGTTCTGACAGGTCTTGTCAAGAAAACCATAAAGGGAGCAAATGCATATAACATCGAAAACCCCGAAACGCTCCAGCATGTGCTAAACGTTATTGAGGAATAAAAAGCGAGGTAATATAAATGTCACGGAAATTTGCGCTTATCGGCTATCCCTTGAAGCATACGATGTCGCCGCCCATTCACAAAAGGCTTTTTGAGCTTTCGGGGAAAACGGGGGAATATTCGGTTATCGAAATTCCGCCCGAAAAGCTTCCCGAAAGCATGGGAATGCTGAATTCGCTTGACGGCTATAACGTTACTATTCCTCATAAAATCGCCGTTATTCCTTTTCTTGACAGCCTTGACGGAAGTGCCAAAAGATACGGCGCGGTGAACTGCGTTTCTAAGGACGACGGTGAAAAAATCGGCTTTAATACCGACTGTCTGGGATTTCTCCGTTCGCTTGATGCGGCGGGGCTTTCACTTGACGGAAAGGTTCTTCTTTTAGGTTTAGGCGGAGCGGGGAGAATGATGGCTGTCGAATCCGCGATAAACGGCGCGGAGCTTACTATTGCGGTGAGGGATCATTCCCTTAAAGCCGCCGAGGAGTTCACAGAGGAAATTATAAAGCACATTCCCGACGCCTCCCTAAAAGTCATCGACATAAACAGCGTAGAGGGAAGCTTTGATCTTATGATAAACGCAACCCCCGTCGGAATGTTCCCCGAAACGGACAAGTCCCCCGTCGGTGAGGACATCGTGAAAAACTGCGGTGCGCTTTTCGATGCGATATATAATCCGACAAAAACCGTACTTATGGATATGTTCATAAAGACAGGAAAAAAGGCTGTCGGCGGAATGGCTATGCTTGTCTGGCAGGCGGCGGCGGCTCATGAAATCTGGGATAATGCCGAATATGACGAAAAAGATATAAACGCTCTCGTTTCTGAAATGGAGAAGCTTTTAGAGGAGAAATTCCGATGAGGGCAATATTCCTTTGCGGATTTATGGGCTGCGGAAAAACCACCGTCGGGAAAAAGCTGTCATCACTTCTTTCCTGTGACTTCACCGACCTTGACGAATACATCGTGAAAAAAGAGGGAAAGACAATCCCCGAAATATTTTCACAAAACGGAGAGATCTATTTCCGACAGGCGGAGGAACGCTGTCTTAAAGAGCTTTCAGAAAAAACAGGCGGCGTTATAGCTTTAGGCGGCGGGGCAATTTTGAACCCGAATACCGCAAAAACCGCGAACGACTGCGGAATTACAGTGTTTATTGACGTTCCGTTTGAAACATCGTATGAGCGGATAAAGGGCGATAAGAACCGTCCGATTGCCGCCGCCAGCACAAAAGAACAACTTTTTGAGCTGTATCAAAAAAGGCTCCCCGTTTATAGAGAAAATTCACAGTTCAGCGTTTTTGGAACAGATTCGGAAGATATAGCGGGGAAAATTTCGGAAATTGTTTTATAAGGGGTATTGCCCCTATAATCCCCCCCTTTCTGTGACGACAGAAAAGGGGGGAAAGAACGTTTTCTTTTCTCTGTCCCAGATAAAAGAAACAAAAGAGATGTTATTGTGTCGCTATTTCCGCAATCCCCCTTGGATAGTTCTCTGAGAAATAACGAAGCGTTATTCCCTATAAAATGCGGCACTTGATTTTGCTTTTAGGGGAAAGCTGGTTTGTTATTAAAAGTCGTTTGTGCGGAGGCTTTGTTTCAATGTTATCTTTGCAAATTTGATGAAAATTAAAGAGAAACAAAGCCAATGATTACGAGTGAGCCTGTCGGCGATTTATCGCCGAAAAGGTCGAGCGGATTAGATAAAAACGTTCCTTAGCACTCTTTCCCCGATTTCTCTTGCGAGAGAAATCGGGTGGGGGTTAAGGGGCAACGCCCCTAAGAAGACCGTTCATCACTTAATAATCAGTGGCTTTGCGGTCGCCCCCGAATCCCTTCGCATTGCCAAAAGAAATAGGGCTATTGGGACAAAGCCCCTAATAAAAATTACAATATACAAATTATAATACAAAAAGGAGAGGTGTATATGCCGAGAGGACGGCCGAGAAAAAATCCAATAACGGAGCTTCCCAAAACTGAAATTTCCGTTCAGAAAAAAAGGGGACGTCCCCGAAAGGATCCCTCCCCGATAAGTGAAAAAATCATCCCCGCACAAAGCCTTTCCGAGCAAAAAGATTACATCTTCGCCCTTGACATAGGAACACGCACCGTTGTCGGCGTTCTTGGCGAAAACAACGACGATGTTTTCCGCATTATCGACAGCGTTGTAGTTCCCCACAATAAGCGCGCTATGAAGGACGGACAGATCGAGGAGATCGACGAGGTTGCAAAAATCGTTTCAAAGGTAAAAAATCAGCTTGAACAGAAAACGGGGATAAGACTTTCAAAGGTCTGCATTGCTGCGGCGGGGCGTGCCCTTAAAACCCAACACGTCAAAATCGACATCGACGTTGACGGGAAGGACAATATCACCGAGGAAATGGTGAAATCCTTTGAGCTTGAGGCAATTTCTCAGGCACAGTCACAGCTCGACAAGACGGAAAAAGATACGGGAATGAGCTTTTACTGCGTGGGGCACAGCGTGGTGAACTACTTCCTTGACGATTATCCGATAAAAAGCTTTGTCGGTCATAAGGGAAAGGTTGCTACCGTCGATATTTTAGCGGCATTTCTCCCGTCAATCGTCGTTGAAAGCCTTTATGCCGTAACCGATAAGAACAATCTCGAGGTGACAAGCCTTACCTTAGAGCCTATTGCCGCCATGAACGTGATTATTCCCCCGGAAATTCGGCTTATAAATGTTGCGCTTGTCGATATAGGTGCCGGAACGTCGGATATTGCCGTTGCCAAAAGCGGAAGCATTATCGCCTATGCGATGGCAACAACCGCCGGCGATGAAATTACCGAGGAAATCATAAAAACTTTTCTTGTGGACTTTGACACCGCCGAAAAAATGAAGATGAATTCCGACTGTGACAAGCTCGAATATACCGACATTTTAGGCTTTAAGCATACAATTTCAAGCGGCGAATTCTTCAAAACCCTTTCGCCCGCCGTTGAAGCGCTTTCCTCAACCGTTGCCGAAAACATTCTTTCAGCAAACGGGGGAGAATCTCCCGCCGCAGTTTTCTTAGTCGGGGGAGGAAGCCAGATTCCCGACCTTACAAAGCACGTTTCAAAGAAGCTTTCTCTTCCCCAGAACCGTGTTGCGGTGGGTGGGCTTGCCAATGCGAAATTTGTCGATACCGCCGATTCGGGACTTTTGGGGCCTGAATTTGTAACCCCCGTGGGAATAGGCGTTACTGCGATAAGGGAAAAGGGCTACGACTTTTCAACGGTTACACTGAACGGTGCTAAAATACGAATTTTCAACACAAACAAGATAACAATTTTAGATTTGCTCACCATTTCAGGTTTTAAATCGGCGAACATCATCGGCCGCTCGGGGAGAGGACTGACATATACCTTGAATGGCGAACAGAAAATCATCAAAGGACAGCCGTCGTCGCCCGCAGTTATCACTGTGAACGATATGCCCGCGAACATCACAACGCCGATAAAACAGGGTGACAGGATAACAATTGTTCCCGCCGTGAATGGAGAATCGGCGGTCGTAAAAATCTCCGACTTGACAGGCAAAAAGGAAAGGGAATTTGTCACCTTTTCGGGAATTGACTATCCCGTCGGAGCTATCATTTCTGTCAACGGAAATTCCGTTCCCGACAGCTATGAAATACAGAATTACGACAATGTCGTGATTACCGAAATTAAAACGCTCGGCGAGCTATTGAGAATTCTCGACTGCCCGACCGACAACGTCGAATTCTTCCTCGGAAAACGAAAAATCAACACCGACTATGTTTTGAAAAACGGCGACAGCTTTACCGTTTCCGAAAAGCCTTTTGAGGAGAAAACGGATCCTCCAAAGGTCGAGGAAATCCCCGAAAAGCTTTTCCCCGAAATTAAAGAGGATGAACCTTTGACGGAGGAAGTTCCGGAAGAGATTGTTCCCGAAGTCCCCGAAAAGCCAGCTGAAAAGGGCGTGACAATAAGGCTTAACGGAAGAATTATCACCCTCAACAAGCCGACGGACGGCGCGGACAATATTTTTCTGGAGCTTATGGCGATTACGGATATTGACACGAAAAATCCCAAAGGCTCGGACATTCTTCTGACGCTGAACGGAAAAGATGCAAATTATATGGACGTTTTAAAGGACGGCGATGACGCCGTTATCAAGTGGGTAAATTAAATTTAAGTTCAGCCGGTAAGGGTAACTCCCTTGCCGGCTTTTGTTTTGTAAGGAGGGTGACAGCAAAACCACAGAGTATAATGGCAAGAGGTTTTTCTTTAGGGGTTCACCCCTTACCCCCCACCCCTTTTCTGTGACGACAGAAAAGGGGGAAAGAGCGTTTTCTTTTCTCTGTCCCAGATAAAAGAAACAAAAGAGATGTTATTTCGTCATGCTTTCCGCAATCCCCCTTGAATACTCCTGGAAAAATTACAAAGCATTGTTCCTAACAAATGCTACACTTAATTTTGCTTTTAGGGGAAAGCTGGTTTGTACGGAGGTTTTGTTTCAATGTTATCTTTGCAAATTCGATGAAAACCAAAGAGAAACAAAGCCAATGATTATTAGTAAGCCTGTCGCCGATAAAATCGGTGAAAAGGTCGAGCGGATTAAATTAAAACGTTCCTTAGCACTCTTTCTGCCATTTCTCTTGCGAGAGAAATGGCATGGGGTTCAAGGGGTGAAACCCCTAAAAAGTGCATGAAAATTTCTTTAAATGCTTGAAAAATAGAAAAAAGTGGGGTATAATGTCATAGTAATAGCTAAAATAATTATTAAGTTGTTCATAATTTTAACTATTTTATTAAATGAAATTGTATGATTAAATATTAATCTATAAGTAACGAGGTATTAAATGAGTAGTGAGGCAATTGAAACAATAAAACGTTATTTTTCTTCGGATGAGAATATAATGCAATTTTTTGGCGATAAAAGTGAAGCATATGAAATACGGGATTATCTATGTAATGGGGAAAAATTTCCTGGCGATATTCCTGACATGGCATTAACCTTAAATGAAAATTGTCTGGCAATTGAGCATTTTGAATTTGACAGTTCCCAAAATAGCAAAAAAGGAAGTCATAATAAAATTGAACTTGCACGAATAGAGAGAAAATTTGATCAATCAACATCAGAAACATTTTTAAGTGATACAATTAACGTATCCTCGTCATATCAGCAGTATGTTACTAATGTATCTATGCAATTCGAAAATCATTATAAAAAAATAGAAGCATACAAAAAGAATTTAATTGAAAAAGGAATTGCTTTTTCAGATGATTCAATTAAAATTACTTTTTTAATTGAAGATTGTTCACCGTTGGGAACAATCGCTTATTATGATGATGACAATGACGTAAAACGTGAACCAATCACATTGGCTAAAAGCCCGGAATTTTTGACTTTGATGCGAAAGTGTCCCAATGTTGATTATGTAATTGCGTGCTCTAGTGCACTAGAAAGAAAATTTATATGGCTTATTTCGCAAAAATCTTTGGATGAATACGATAAAAACGCTCTTAATTACTCACAAATGAAGTTTTGTGAGTTTACACCCCATGTATGTGGATTTAATATAGAAATATAAAAGCAAATTTTTCAACATAGGACTGTGATACAAAATGACTGATACTCAAATCGATTGTAAGACAAAATATCCGATGGTTTTTATCCACGGAACAGGCTTCCGCGATCGGAAGTGGCTTAATTACTGGGGAAGAATCCCGAAAACTTTAGCCCAAAACGGCTGTGAAATTTATTACGGAAATCAGGACAGCTGGGCGACGGTTGAAAACAACGCGCTGGCGCTTAAAGAGCGTATTCAGGAGATTCTTGCCGAAACTGGCGCGGAAAAGGTTAATATCGTTGCACATTCAAAGGGCGGGATGGAGGCGCGGTATATCATCTCATCCTTGGATATGTCGGATTATATCGCAAGCCTGACTACAATAAGCACCCCTCACCACGGCTCTAAAACCATGGATTCTGTATGCAGACTTCCTGTATTTTTATTTAATCTGACTTCCTTTTTTGCAAACCTGTGGTTCAGAATACTCGGCGATAAAAAGCCGGATTTTCATTATGTATGCAAACAGTTTACCACGCATTACGCAGAGGAATTCAATAATTGCAATAAAGACGCTGAGGGCATCTATTACCAAAGCTATGCGGGCGCTATGAAAAATTCGTTCAGCGATTTTATTATGATTGTTCCGCATTTTGTTATTAACCTCGTTGAGGGGGAAAATGACGGACTTGTTTCAGTCAAATCGGCTCAGTGGGGAAACTTTAAGGGAATATTAAGAGGAAGTACCCGCCGCGGAATTTCTCACGCCGATGAGGTTGACATAAGGAGAATGAAGCTTTCCAAAAAAGCAAAGGACGGCTGCATAAACGACATCTGTGATGTTTATTTACAGATTGTCAGGGATTTAAAACAGCTCGGCTACTGATTTTGACATAACTCAAGGGGAATGATATTGTGTTATTAAAAAGGTTATTTAACATATTAGGTCTTCTGCTTTTATCGAATATAGTGCTTGCTGTGAATATGCTTCATGGCCGTCCGATACTGAGTGCTGCCGCCGTTTTGGTATCTGCTTTGTTTTTCATTGTGTATAACGTCAACCCGAGAGAAAAGCGGAAATATACCACCCGTTTGGAAGTGTTGATGGGCGGGCGTGAGCTGATTATCAGTGCTTTTGTACTTTTTGTGCTTGATATATGCTTATATGTATTTTTTATCTCAAAATCAGGATTTACAATTCCTGTTATCATAATCAACGAAATTATATGCCTTTGTGTTATTCTGATTTTAATATTTAACGGCACCCTGCGCATGATTTGCGCCTCGACACAGCTTAGCATTATTATGCGGGTGACCTTGTTTTTCACTTGGTGGATACCCGTTGTGAATTTTTTTGTATTTTTGCACTGCTGTCGTATTGTTAAAAGAGAATGCTTATTTATTATTGCAAAAAATGAATTAAATGAAGCCAGAAAAGACAACGACATATGTAAAACCAAATATCCGCTTTTGCTTGTTCATGGGATATTTTGGAGAGATTGGCAGATTTTCAACTACTGGGGAAGAATTCCCAAAGAGCTTATCAGAAACGGGGCGACCGTATATTACGGTAATCAGCAGTCTGCGGCACCTATGGAAGTCGGCGCAAACGAATTGAAAAATCAAATCCTCAGCATAATTGAACAGGAAAAATGCGAAAAAGTAAATATTATCGCCCACTCAAAAGGCGGCTTGGACGCAAGATACGTAATCAGCTGTCTGGGTATGGATAATCACGTCGCTTCTTTAACTGCAATCGGCACCCCGCACCGTGGCTGCGCCTTATTGGACATAATACTGAAAAAGGTTCCTGATTCAATAATACATATGGCTGCAAAAAGGTATAACGCCATGTATAAAAAGCTTGGCGACACCGAGCCTGACTTTTACAGCGGAATTTGTGACTTGACGACAGAAAAATGTGAGCAGTTCAACAAAGAGGTAATCGACAAGGAAAATGTGCTATATCAAAGCGTTGCTTCAAAAATGAGCAAATTCTCGAGCGCAAACTTCCCCTTAAATGTCGGATTTGCGGTTTTAAGACGAACCGACGGCGAAAATGACGGCTTTGTTTCCGTTGAGTCATCAAAATGGGGCGAATACCTTGACTGCTATGAAACCAAACGGAAAAGAGGCGTTTCACACGGAGATATGATTGATTTGATGAGAGAAAATATTCGCGGGTTCGATGTTTGTGAGTGTTATGTTGAGCTTGTCAAGGGATTGAAATCAAAGGGGCTGTAATTTTTTTGTGACAAATTATAAGGAGCTTAATTATGAAAAGACAAAAGCTTATGGCGCTTATTTCTGTATTTGCAATACTTTTTACCGCTTGTTCAGCCGCCGATAAAGTCAGCGAATCAGCGGAAGTAAAAGCAATTGCTACAGAAGCAATAATTACCACTTCAGCAGTCAGCGAACCTGAAACAACAACTACCACAGCACAAGTGACAACTGCTGTACAATCCGAAGCGACCGCTTTACAGTCAGGTGTTACAAGCAATTCCGCACCCGCCAAAAACATCGCGGCTACAGCTTCCAATGAAGCCGCGAATGATAAAAATGTGCTTGCCAAAGGTGTTTCCGATCCTGATAAATATAAATCATACTGTCCGGGAGTTATTGAAGCTGAATTCGTTGTCATTGACACCAAGAAAAATTATGACACAGGATTTGAGTGCTGGCTTGAAAAATATGAAAACGGTAAATGGAGCGTTGTTAAGCCGCTTGGTGAAATCGAGCAGGCAAACAACGGCACAGGCCATTTTTATAATATAAATGAAGACGCAAGAGATAATGCCAGCTTTGATTTAGCTTGTTATCCACTTTTATCGGCAGGCAAATACCGCGTTGCAAAGCCTTTCTGGGAAAAGGGCAGTACTAATCACAAGCAATATCTTTGCTACGCTGAATTCAGTATGGTTGACGGACTTAATACCGGCTCAAAAATTGGCGGAAGCGTCACTACAACTTGTAAAGAATATCCCGTAAACACGCCGAAGATCAAGCTTAATATAAGCTATGAAAGCGGCGCATTTGCAAAAAGCAGTATTATTGACATAGAAAAAAAGGTAACCGGCAAATGGGTTTCCGTCAGAAAAGGTTCTGTTGACACCAATTCAATCGGGGGAAGCTATTCGCTGGGCTTTAAAGATATTGAAGAAATCGACACAGGAAATTTTGACGTTTCCACCGCCGGTGAATATCGTGCAAGAGTTTCGGTCGGCGGAATTGATATGTCGCAGTCATCAATTGATTTTGAGAAAAACTACGACACAAAATACGCATATTTTTTAATAACCGCAAATGCCGATATGGGCAATATTACCGCAAAGCTTGTCAAAACTGACATCTGTGAAATTGACCGCAAATTCAGCGTGCAAATCGACAATAACGGAAGTGTCAATGCGAAGCTTTCAAAAGCAGAGCTCAAGGTTAAAACCTCGGACGGAAAAACTCAGACCATACTATGCACAGCAAGCAGATCCGGCTTGATATGGGCAGGGGATTCATCGGAAATATCTATCATGACAGATAAGGATTTACCTGTCGGAAATGCGGAGCTTAAACTGACATTATCAGCGGAGGGCTGTAAGGATAAGCTGATCAGCATGAATTTCAACATCCGAAAAGCCACTGATGAAGAACGAAACAGCGGAGTATTTATTACAACGGATAAGTCTTCCTATGCTCCTTCCCCCTCGACAATTACCGTCACGATAACAAATAAGCTGCGTTCCAAGCAGACAATTTATATTGAGCCTTGGTGTGTGCAAATTGGTACAGAAAAAGCTCCGGCATATTTTTTCCCGCCAGCCGATAAATTCATCGATTGTATGACAATTGAATATGGAAAGAGCGTAAAAATCACATATACAAATTACGGCGACAATTTAGTGGAATATGTAAAATTATTGGCTAAAAGTCGTGGGGAAGAATTAACTGATGAAGATCTATCAGAAATTAATAAAGATATTAATGATTTAAAGTCAGATCCGCTATATGCATACAGTTGTCTGAAAGAAAAGGGCAAGTATTTTGTTATAGTTTTGTATAATACTGAAGAATCCCTTGATGGCGATTACGCAGAATGCTCATTTAATATTTCATAATACATTTTAACTGCTTATAAAAAATCCGCTTCATTTTTATGAAGCGGATTTTATTTTATTATCCTTTTTAAAGTGCTTTCTACTGTATGGTTCAATCAAAGGCAGTTTTTTTATTGGTTCGATTTAACAGGTATCTTCAAGTTGTTTATATTAATATCATAAAACGGATAAATCATGTCGTCGTCTTGAAGCTCTTTCGGTTCGCAGATAAGGATGTTGTCTTTACATAATCGCACCCTCTGCTGCCAAATCCTCATTCATATCAGTGATAACGTCGCCTTTTGACTGGAGAGGCTGAACAGAAAAAGGTACGCCTGAAGCGGCAATAGGATAAATTCCGGTTGTGTGGTCAACAAAATAAGCGTCATACCCGCTTTTTTTAATTTCGTCAATGCTTAAATTTCTTGTGAGCTGATAAACAATAGCGCTTATCATTTCAACATGAGCAAGCTCTTCTGTGCCTATGTCTGTATCTATATGGTATATTATATTTATATGTTTTTAGACTCCCTACTGATGCCGCTGTTATTTTAAACCTCATTCCCTAAATACTCAAATTCAAACCGATATAAATCACCCTTACCCTTAGCAGAATAACGAAGCTTTATTCCAAACGGCACCGCATTCAGATATACAACAAGAATCTTGCCTTTGAAAACGACAAGCTTACTCAGTGCCGAACGATACATTGCTTCATCCTCTGTGTTATAATTCATCATTCGGTCAATTTCATCAATGTATGTTTCTATACCTTTTATTTGCTGACGCTGAGCAATATTGATATTCTCTGCACGAGCAATTTTCTTTGCGATTTCTTCTATCTCTTCATTGTAATATTCTGTTTGATTTTTAAGGTCATCCTTGCTGATAGTCCCGTCGAGAACAAGGTCAATAGCTTTCCGCTTTTTTTGATTAAGCGTCTCAATCTGTTCATAAAAAGATGTAGTGTCAATATCATATTTGGTATTTAAGACAAGTTTAATTTCTTTGAGCATATTCTCTTTTATATTTTTACTGTTAGTTTTTAAAAATCTTAAAGAATATGCGACTGCTGCAATCAAGACTTTTTCATTTACGGAAGAATTATCACAGCCTATATCATCACCCAAATCATCAGCTTTAGCTTGTCCGTGGACAGCGCCGGCATAGCAGCGCCACGCCTTGTAAATTTCGCCGCTTTTCAGCTTTTTTGTGCGGCTGACAAACCGCTGACCACATTCTCCGCATACTAACTTGCCGCTGCACCAGTATCTGTTTGAATGCTTGGATTTTTGTTCATCTGACGGTGAGCGACGTGCAAGCTCAGTTTGTGTTTTATCCCATATGTCACGTTCAATTATTGCTTCGTGATGATCTTTTAAATAGACCATTTCTTCATTGTCACGATTGTATTTTTTTGAATGACTGAGATAGTCCGGCGTATAGGTTTTCTTCTGACAAAGATCACCGACATATTTTTCATTGCGCAAAACGCGAAGTATAACGGTATTTGACCATTGCCTGACACGCTTTGGGCGAATCCCCGCTTCTCTCAGCTCTCTTGCTATAACATGAGTACCCTTTTCTTCAATAAGGAATTTATAATATATCAGCTTTACTGTTTCAACTTCGTCCGGATTGATAATCAGTTTTCCATCGCGCACAAAATACCCAAGCAAATCTCTGCCAAAAACAATGCCCTGCTCCATTCGACGCTTCTGTCCCCACTTAACACGTTCAGACGTTTTGCGGCTTTCCTCCTGTGCAATGCTCGCCATGATAGAAAGCCTCAGCTCGCCGTCTGAATCACGGGTATCAATATTATCGTTCATGAAAAAGACCCCGACGCCTTTTTCTTTTAGCTTTCGAGTATATGAAAGTGTATCAACGGTATTTCGTGCAAAA
>Ga0116170_10001744_pt1 | contig 21672 bp, 22 predicted proteins | sample AD_JPNHW1_MetaG_FD_89797 | JGI IMG/M metagenome (GOLD analysis project Ga0116170, IMG submission 89797) | Active sludge microbial communities of municipal wastewater-treating anaerobic digesters from Japan - AD_JPNHW1_MetaG | ecosystem: Engineered > Bioreactor > Anaerobic > Digestate | place...
GGACGTGGGTATACCCGGAAACATCTCGAACCCGGAAGTCAAGCGCGTCAACGCCGATGGTACTTGGAGGGCGACCTCCTGGGAGAGTAGGTTATCGCCAACATGATTCTTTTTGTTTTAATCCGATGACCATTGTTGTCATATCTTGCGGTATTTTCGGTTGACAGAAAATTACTTTCGAATATAAATAAACCTAATCTTATCTGACCGATAAGATTGATAGAGGCGCGGGATTTATCAGTAGCCGTTCCGGAATCGCTCAACCGATTATGAAGGAACTGCGAAAGGAAATTTCGCCGAAATGAAAGAAACGGTTGAGGGCTCTTTCATTGGGCATAAGGAAAATATCCTTATGACTGTCACTTTTTGGTGGAGCGCTATCATGTGTCAATGTTTAAGCCTTTTATAGGATTTTAAATAACGGCCGGTGCTAAGCGCTTCAGCCGTTATTTTATTTCCGGAGGATACTGATGGACGAGAAACAAAGGCTGGAAGCATTGACATCTGAAAAGACCGAATTTCGACGAGAAATTGGTGTATTTGGCGGTGTCAGCATTATCGGCGGAATCATGATTGGTTCCGGTATTTTTTACCTCGGTTCTTATGTTTTAATGCGGACCGGGATGAGTCAAGGACTCTCACTGCTGGCATGGGTATTGGGAGGATTGATCTCTTTATTGGGGGGATTGTGTTTTGCCGAACTAGGCGCTTCGATTCCCCGTGCGGGCGGTATGACTGTCTATCTAAATGAGGCATTTCATCCCCTTATCGGTTTTTTGAACGCCTTCAGTGGTTTACTGATTGGAAGTCCGGGCTCGATTGCGGCGATTGCCATTGCGTTACCCACCGCCATGCGAACTTTTATACCGATCAGTGATTCGGGTATCAAGCTCATTGCGATTCTTCTGATTGTCGGATTAACCGTTTTTAATTATTTCGGAATTCGACCGGGAAGCCGATTGCAAAGCGCTTCCATGATCGCAAAACTAATTCCGATCGGCATAATTCTCTTTGCCTCATTATTCTTGGGAAAAGTCTCTCCCGATCTAAGCATGGTTCCCGAAGCGGGACCGGTCGGTTTCGGTAAGCTTATCAGTATGGTTGCATTTGCCGTGATTGCAACGCTGTGGGCTTATGAAGGTTGGACAAATCTCAACAATGTCACGGAAGAAGTAAAGAACCCACGCCGGAATTTGCCTCTGGCTTTAATCATTGCAATCGGCGGAATTACGATTTTATATACCTTATTTAATTACGGAATCTATCGGGTGTTGCCGTTTGATCAGATCAAGGCTTTTATCGAATCGGGGAATTATTATCTCGGTACCGAAGCGGCTAAAGCAACGCTGGGAAACGCCGGAGCGGTGGTGGTGACCGTCGCAATGGTTTTGTCCATGTTCGGATCGCTGAACGGCTGTATTTTGGCTTTTCCCCGAACTTATTATGCGATGGCGGAGGAAGGACACTTTTTCCATGCTTTTGCCGAACTTCATCCGAAATATAAGGTTCCGGCGACGGGGTTGATTGTTCAATGCATTATTTCGGTGGTTTTGGTTTTGGCAAGGAATTTGGATCAGCTGACCAGCTTGGTGATATTCACGAGTGTTCTCTATAATATGCTGACGGTACTGGCTGTTATTCGGTTGCGGAAAAAATATCCGGAAATTCCCCGTCCTTTTAAAATCTGGGGCTATCCGTTTACGGTAATCCTGACGGCATTGATATTCCTCGGTTTGGTAATCAATACCTTTATCGAAGATCCGGTAAGTGCGATTACGGGGATGGTCATTCCGGTAATCGGTACGGTCGTATACTTCCTTTTTGATCGATATCGAAAAAAAGAAGCTGCCGCGGCTGTTAGAGAGAACTAAAGGGTTAAAAGGAGGGAAAATGCGAACCGCAATTTATAACGGAAAAATCTATTTAGACCGAGGGAAATTCGCCGAAGCGGTGTTAATTGAAGGGGATACTGTTTTGAAAGTCGGAACGACAGCCGAAATTTTAGCTTCGCCGGATCTTACGGAAAAAATTGATTGCGAAGGTCGGACGGTCATTCCGGGGCTGAACGATTCTCATATGCATCTGATGATGATTGGAGAAGCGTTGGAGCAATTATCCTTGGAGAACTGCAAATCGGTCGCGGAATTAATCACCGTTTCCAAAGCCTATCTGGCTCAACATCCGGAAGCTTTGAAGAAAGGGCTATACGGACGAGCATGGAATCAGGATTATTTCGTCGATGAGAAGCGAATCCCCAATCGCCACGACCTGGATCAAATTTCCACCGAAATACCGGTGGTATTGGAACGGGTATGCGGGCATATTTTAGTTACAAATACCAAAGCAATCGAAATGTTAGGTTTGAAAGCCGGATCTCCGCAATATAAAGGAGGTGTGTTTCATGTTGAAGAAGACGGAACTCCTAACGGCGTTTTTACGGAAGATGCTTGCCGCTATCCTCTGGGTTTAATTCAGGAATCGACTCTTGAAGAGAAAAGGATGTTGTTGCTGAAGGCAATGGAATATGCCGTTTCCCGCGGAATTACCAGTGTCCAGTCGAATGATCTCAGTTATTATATTAAAGACCATAACGGTTTTATCCGAATGATTCACAGTCTGTATGAAGAGGGGGTTGCTCCGCTTCGTTATCGTTTGCAGGCATGTTTTCAATCGCCGGAATCTTTCGTGGAAAGTTTTGAAAACGGGCTGTATTCTCATGCTTCCGATCTCAGCGATGATTATTTTGCCATCGGACCGTTGAAGCTGTTCAAGGACGGCAGTTTAGGTGCCCGCACCGCGATGGTACGGCATCCTTATTTGGATGACCCGGGAAATCCCGATAACAGGGGTGTTGAGACGACGGATGCGGCAACAATGGATCGATATTGCGAAATTGCCGCAAAGCACGGAGTACAGGTGGTTACGCACGTCATCGGTGATCGTGCAGTCGGTGATACGCTCGACAGTTACGAAAAAGTTCTGATCGATGGTGAAAACAAATACCGGAACAGCCTGATTCATTGCCAATTGACCACACTTGAAGATTTGAAACGCATCGCGCGGATGGGGATCTTGGTTCAATATCAGCCGATTTTCCTGAATTATGATCATCAAATCTGTGAAGCGCGTGTCGGGAAGGAACTGGCTTCGACTTCCTATGCATTTCGGACACTGCAGGATTTGGGAGGGAAAATCTCCTATGGAACGGATTCGCCGGTAGAAGATTGTAATCCGTTTGAAAATATCTATTGTGCCGTAACTCGTAAAGGGCTGGATGGGCAACCTCCGGAAGGATTTTATCCGCAAGAATGTGTGGATGTCTATACGGCTGTCGATGCTTACACCATAGGCAGCGCCTACTGTGAATTTGCTGAGGATCGTAAAGGACGGATCCGAGCCGGTTATTTGGCGGATATGGTAATCCTTGATAAGGATATTTTTGAAATCCCAGTTGACGAAATTAAGAATGTCCGTCCCGTGCGTACCATCATGGGAGGAAAGACGGTTTACCGGTCCTAATTATTCCGAGGCAAGCCATATGATTTATTTGGGCGGCTGAAAAGTCGGATTATAATTTTTGACAGGTTTTTGTAAAATTCGTATAAGAAAGAGGAGGAAAAGAAAATGCCAGATTTTGGACAACCGTTTTCCGGGCTTGCAAATGAACGAAAGCTCAGTGAACAGGAATTAATCCGTTCCATTCGTTTTATGATCGCCGCCGAATATGAAGCAATCCAGTTGTATATGCAGCTCGCCGAGTCGACCGATAACAAACTTGCCATCGATGTTTTGAAAGATATTGCGGATGAAGAAAGAGTACACGCCGGTGAATTTCTGCGACTACTGAAAGAATTGGCGCCTGATGAAGAAGATTTTTATCAGGACGGGGCGGAAGAAGTCGAAGAAATGATTGAGAAATTGCGTAAAAAGTAATTTGCAGTATAAAAGAGTGCATCACCCGATGCACTCTTTTTTTATGTAGGGGTTGCACTCAGTTAAGCAAATCCCAGAAATTGGCAGGTTTTCGCCATTTTAAATAGTTGGTATCGATTTTCCAACAATTCTGAAAAGGGAAAGAGCCAATTCTGAAACAGAGTCAAAAAATCCTTCAGTCGATTTCTGATATTCAAAACCAGGACATCCAGAGCAATCATCACCATACTTGTGTGATCGGTCTTACCCATATTTCGATTCATGCCATAGAATCGTTTTGCTTCACCGAATTTACCTTCCACGGCTTGTCTTCTTGACATATCCTTCCTGGCGATCAGGCGATCTTCATCATCTACTTTTTTTGCTGGTCGGCCAAGTCTGGGACCAGACAGTCGGATATGGTGAAGCTTACAATAAGAGAGGTTAGTTCTGTTTCGATAGATATGATCAGCTAAGACAGCTTTCGGATAGTGACCAGTGAGCTTTTTGAATCGTTCAACAGATGGTATCAGATCTTCACTCTCATTGTATGGATCAAATTGGAGCCGATCAATAAAGGCATATCCGTTGAAGAGACAAAGTGAGAGCTTTGCCCCGAATTCAGTTTTTGCGTTTGCTTTCCCGCGAACGATTGGTCTGATGTGGGGTTGCCGAATGCTGACAATCCTATCTTTTACTGTGCTCTTATGTTCACTGTACATCTCTTCTTGCTGCAGAAACAGCTTTTGGATTGTTTCCCAGTCACGTTTCTGCATTTTGCTCAGCAGATCAATCAACGCAGGTTCGTTTTCCAGCATGGATTTGATTATTCTGATATCCCGTTTGACAAAGCCTAACTGTGCTTTTACTGCTTTGCGGACTTTTTGATGATTTGGATGGCGCTGCTTTGCAAAGGAAAGATATTTTTGATGGGCTTTTCTTCTGTAGGTTCGTGCCTTCGGCTTCTCTGTATTGTTGCTGCCTGCGTACATCCCGTCAATGATTTTTTCAAGTTTCTCTCGTGATTCGTTTAACAATGAAACATCTGTTGGGTAACGAATGTCAGCAGGGATACATGTTGCATCAAGAATAATCTCTCCTTCGTTTCCCGTGTCACCGGTTTCTTCTGCTAATTCAGGCTCTGACCCGCCACCAGTTCCGCTTTTATCACTATTGTTGTCGTTATCGTCGCTTTCACTTTCTTCATCATATGTTTCCAGACCACCAACATTATTGATGAGCTTAATCATCATTTCTGTGCTAACCCGTTTCCGCCATTTTGCCAACATTGTGTGATGAAATGGTAATTCATCTGAGAAATTTTCTAATCCAATGAAGAACTGAAGGTACGGATTCTCCTTGATGATTTCCACCGTCTGTCGGTCTGATAAGTTAAGCATTCGCTGAATGATCAGTGTCCCCAGTCCCATACGTGCCGGATGGGCTGTGTAATGTGATTTTGTTGAAAACTTTTTGGAATACTCCTTTTCAAACTCATACCATGGAATAGTCGCTGCCATTTTGATCCAGCGATTTTCTGGATTGAGCTTTTTCCCAACTGTAAACCACCCAGATAATTCTTTCATTTCTATTTGGCCTTTTTTGTCTGGGTACATGTTGTGCCTCCGCTGTATAAATGCAAGCTTTTTTGGGGATTAGGGTTCTTTTCCTTGCAGCTAATTATACCAGCCAGGTCATTATTTCACTCTTATTTACGAGTAATTATGTCTCAAAATACTCATAGGGGGTATCCCCTAATTATAGGATTTGCGTGTGGCTTCATCTGTCATGGTTGCTGCCAGTCTGGTCTTCCAGAAAGGGTCTTGCCATGTGCCGAGTTGCGTGTGCATATCCATGTACTTTTGTGGAATTGGATGAGATCCAATAACAACTTTTACGCCGTATTTTTTCTCCAGGAAATTTTTGAATGTATCGAAATACGGGCAGGGTGGATACCCTACCAGCATCCCGGTGGCCAGATGGATCACTTGGACACCATTTTTGACCATTTCTTCGCCGGCATACTCGATGTTCCCGCCTGGGCAGCCATTGCAGGTGGTGTAACCCACCAGTTCAACCTCAGAGTCAGCATAAATGCTGAAAGCACCTTCTCGATTTCGCATCGCTCTCAGACATTTACCACCTGCACAAGTGCGGTATCGATCACAAATAATGATTCCAATCTTTACAATGTTTTCCATATTTTCTCCTGTCGATTACATCTTTGGTGGTTGGCAATCGGGGGTGTTTTTTTCAATCCATTCCACAACCGCTGTGAATTCTGGTATTTGACACTCTTCTACTTTTCCCTGATCACAGAGAACTGCTATGTTCCTATCAATAGGCAACCGTTCTAAAACAGGAACATTAAGCGCTTGGGCTGTTTCCTCGGTATGACTTGGCCCAAAAACTTGATATTCTTTACCAGTATCCGGCGCTCTGAAAAAACTCATATTTTCGACGATACCTAAGATAGGAATACCGATTTGAGTCGCCATGTTAGCGGCTTTTCGCACCACCATCCCGGCCAGGTCTTGTGGGGAGGTTACTAGCAATATCCCGCTCATGGGTAAAGATTGCATTATGGTCAACGGCGCATCAGAAGTACCTGGTGGCAAATCAACGATAAAGAAATCGAGAGTATCCCACAATGTGTCTGTCCAGAATTGTTTAATAGCACGGCCCATAAGGGGACCTCGCCATACGACCGCCTGTTCTTCATTTTCAAGCAGAAGATTGATGGACATCACTTTGATCCCCGAAGCGGTAATAGGCGGTAATATTGCTCGTGGTGTGTAGGAAACTTCTGGACGGTTTTCAAAGAACATCTTAGGGATGCTTGGACCGGTAATATCCGCGTCCAGAATTCCAACCTGGTACCCGGCTCTTCGAAGCGATACTGCAAGAAGCCCTGTGACCAGCGATTTTCCTACACCGCCCTTTCCACTCATCACAGCGATGACTTTTTTGACGTGATTCAGGTCTTGAACACCTCCAAATTCCTTTTCTGATTGTATAGGTTCCTTTCCATGGTTTTGATCAATGACAACATCTACTTTTTGAATACCTTCAATTTGGCGAATCACTTGCTTGATCTCTGAAGTGAATCGATCCAGTAACGGGCATTTCATCGTGTCAGGCCGAAAATGAACAATAACGTTGTTTCCCTCAATTTCCACATCAGCAATGAAATTCAGACTCACGATATCCTGTTCGAGTTCGGGATCTTTTACTCCTTTTAGCGCTTGTAAAATTGCAGCTCTTTGAATCATTTCGCCTCCATTATTTTTCAAGACCAGAACGTAGGATCTCATTCAATTTTTCTGCCTCAACGTAATCGACGACAGTTATGCGCTGCCCGGTTATTCCTTCCACTTCACCGATGGCTTGGATAATCATCACCGCAAGCGGGACAGCGATTGGACATAAAGGTGAAGAAGGCCGAAAAGTGTAAGTGGCCTTCCCTTTCTCGTCGATTAATAGATCCAATACCAGCTTCATGCGGATGACGTCAGCTCCGGTTTCTGGATCAATCACTTTACTCATTTTTTCAATAACGGCTTTTTCAAGAGCTACTTGATCCATAATGGCCATCCTTGAGTTGAAGTAGCTGAATGGTTTTTTGCCACACATCTCGAACAGCTCGCGAAGCGGGTGAGTCGGGAAACAATAAAGTAATAGGCTTCCCTTCGAGCATTGCCCTGGGAATGTTTTCGTCATAAGGAATTTCGCCGATCAGGTCAATGCCTTCAGCATCGGCGAATTCCCGGATGGCTCTGGTGCCCTCTGGATAAATATCCGCTTTGTTGATGCAGATGACTGTCGGGACGCGGAAATGACGCAACGTGCCCAGTACCCGTTTGAGATCATGCAGCCCTGTCAGGCTGGGCTCGGTCATGATCAACCCCAGATCTGTGCTGGAACAGGCAGAAATAACTGGGCAACCGATGCCAGGTGGGCCATCGATGATCATCAAATACGAATGGGAATCTTCAGCGTATAAACGGCCTTGTTGTTTGATCAAAGTGACTAATTTGCCTGAATTCTCTTTTCCTGGAAATAATTCCGCATGCAACAAGTAGCCAAAGGGGGTCTGTGACTGAAACCAGTTCCCTTCCTGCTGCTGGACCATGTGGATCGCTCCTTCCGGGCAGGCATATACGCAGGCAGCGCAACCGTCGCAGGCGATGGGGTCGATCCATTGCGTCTGTGCATTTTGGGGATCCGGGAAGATTGCATCGTACCGGCAAACTGCGGAGCAAGCCTCACAGTTTACACACTGATCAGAATCGATTATGGCCAGCGAACCACCCCAGAATTCATTTGGATCGTGGATGTTCGGCTGGAGAACAAGGCTCAAATTTGCCGCATCCACATCTGCATCCACAAATACAGAAGGTGGAAAGTTCGCTTGAGTAAAGCTTAAGTGCGCAAATGCAGCGCTAATGCTCGTCTTTCCTGTGCCTCCTTTTCCACTAAGAACTACAATCTGCTTCATGATTTGTAAACCTCAAGTCCAGAGTGGAGCCGCGCCTCATCAACAATCGGACCTCTCAATAGGAAGCCTAATGCCAGATTGCTACCCCGAATGACGAGAAGCTGTCCCCCCGGATTTATATCAACAGTTGGTGTAAGAAAAAAGTGCATTTCTTTGCTGATAAGACCTTCCCCTATTATGCGCGAGTGAATTAATTATTGAAGAAGCCACTTTCACTCGGTATGCTAATCCAAAACCGCTAGATTGCCGACTCAGGATCATCTTGATGAAGCCTATATTCTTGAAAGGCTTTTGTCGGAATCGGGACATCCTTATCCGGAACAACAATCGCCTGATCGAACACCCATTTACCGCCCTTTGTTCCTTGTGGCATTCAGCAATTCTCCTGTATTTGGTTGACTAATTGTTGAAATAATGCGGAATATTCCGGGTAAATATCAATCAGGGTTTTTCCTGCAGAAACTCCTTCAGCAATTTGGCGGTCAAATGGAATACGTAAAAGGATGGGTAGTTTTACGGCAGTGCAATACGTTTCTACAGCGTTGTCTCCAATTCCATCACGATTAATAATCACACCAGCTGAAATATCCATATCTTTCAAGATGCCCATGATTTGTTTCAAGTCATGCAACCCAAATGGAGTAGATTCGGTGACTAAAAGGACAAAATCCATACCACGCAGTGTTTCAACGACAGAACAGGATGCTCCTCCAGGAGCATCATAAATATCGATGGTATCTGGTGAAGACTGCCGCAACTTTTTAAGTTGTCGAATCACGGGTGTAGGCATTGGTTCGCTAATCGTCAACTGACCACGATAGAACCCAATGCTTTCCATCGCCTTCCCTCGCTCCAGTGAACCAATTGGGTTGGGGACTTCAACGATTGCGTTTTCAGGACAATTCCAAGTACAGCTACCACACCCATGGCACAATTGCGGAAAGACGAGGATGTTTTCCCCAACTTTTGCCAGTGCATGGAATTGGCAGACGTCCACGCACCGACCGCAGGCAGTGCATGTCTCGGTTTGAATTTTCGGAATTTGAATGACTGCCTGTGTGCTTTCGGAAAAAGTGGGTTTTAGAAACAAATGCCCGTTTGGCGCTTCAACATCACAATCGAAATAGCGAACCTTTGCCAGACCTGCCAAGCTAAGCGCAAGGCTGGTGGCAATGGTCGTTTTTCCTGTACCGCCTTTTCCACTGGCAACTGCAATTTGCATAAACACTTCCTATTCCGTCGTTTACTGAAACTTCGGCAGTTGATTATTCTTAAAATGATCTACAGCTTCTTGCACTGTCGCTGTCGTCTCAGTAAAAAGTCTCATTTCTATCTTTGCAGCCTGAAAGGCTGTGGCGGCGTGTGGGCCAAAATCACCACTTAAAACCACATCGGCTTTTTGATCCACGACAAACTGTGCCGCGGCTACTCCAGCCCCTCCGGATTGACTAGCTCCAGGGTTTTGAAAGGCTTCCCACTGGTTCGTTTCCGTGTTGAAAAGAATTAACCATGGAGAACGGCCAAATCGGTTGTCGATGTTGCTTTCAAGCGAAGGATTCTGGGCGGAAATTAAAAGTATCATAGGGGCTCCTCTATGTCGGCGAACGCAGACATTTGATATATTGCTTTATGCCAACTCTTCTGCTCCATAGAAAACGTGTTGTACTTTCAGGGCAGCTGCAGCATGTCCCGGGAGTTTTTCTGGATTCCATTTCTTCATATCCTCATAAATCGGCCCTTCTGTGTGATACACGACCGTCCCTTTTATTTGATAGGATTTGCCTTCTTTGGTGATAAAAAGAAGCGAGGCTTTACTCCCTGCCAGGATATTGGCGCGGGTCTTGTTGAAGAAGTTATCTGCCACAACCAGGGTATCGTCGCTGTATTTGCTGACGCAGGTTGCATAAATGGCATTCGGAATGCCTTCTAAATCCACTGTGGTCAATACGATCGGGCCTTCACGATTCTCCCAAGCTTTGTTGACTTCTTGAGGTAATGCAGTCATTTTTGTTTCTCCTTGGATCGATTTGAAAATAAGCGAAAGTGCGATTTGACAATTAGCAGCTTTTTAAAGCTGATCGACATTATCCCTTAGGATCTTTGAATTTTCTTATGGGGTAATCCTTTGATTGATCAAATACATTGCCACCGACCACTAAAATTATGCGATCTCCTAATGCCTGTGAAAATCGGTTTTCTGAGGTCTTGCCACACCAGGTCCAGTTTCCACCTAATCCCTTACTTCAGTAGGGTGCCTCGATAAACAGGCAGCACGATCAAAGTGGTTCATCTGGAATTCGCGGGGTGGGGTAGTAATTGTGGTGTTATGTGGCATGCTTCACGCGCCACATAACACCACCTCTTCCCCTTCACCACGCCGATTCCCAAAAACTCAAATTATCTTTGGAGGCGTTTCATATCAAAACTGGTTTAGTGCAAAAATTCTGTGTGGTCAATGAGCTTGCCGTCGATAAACGCCTGAGCAGCAGCCTCGATATCATCCAGATCCGTTACCACGGGTTGGATATTTAAGCGGCGCATGCTTTCGTAAGCACCCATACCCATACCTCCACATAGCAGGACTTTACAATCCGCAATCGTTTGTGCCATGCTTACGTGTTTATCATGGGATTGAGCATCCATTCCGTGCCCTTTCTCTTGAGATTCTCCCTCGTGGGCTTGTTCATGAAATTGATCATGTCCCATTTTGTTGCGCATTTCACGGTTGACGATCTTCCCGTCTTCAATGGTCAAAACTAAATAGTAAGGTGCGCGACCAAAATGCTGGCTGATAGTTTTACCATCTTCGGTTATTGCTGCGATTTTCATTGAGATCTCCTTTTTAATCGTATCTATTGAAAAATGCCGTCCTCCGAGTTCTTCGCGTTCATCGGAAGGATATAAAATTAACAACAGTTGAGCGGTCTTATCACTGTCATTGATCCAACAATGCGGAAGATGGGCTTCAAAAACCAGGCTGTCTCCAGGTTTTAGGATGAAGTCATTTTCCTCCACTTTATAGTGAATAACGCCTGTCAGGCAATAAACAAATTCGTGCCCGGTGTGGACAATCGTGCGCTCTCCACTACCAGCACCTGGTTTTAAGGTGACTACGAATGGCTGGACATAGCTTCCCGCCAGGTCTTTACCGAGATTTTCAATCTCGGTTTTACCTAACGCACTTTTTGGGCGTTGATCTGCTGAAGTAAAAACCATTCGTTTCTCAATGGATTTCAATTCAAAAAAGGTGGTAATGGGAACATGGAGGGCTAAAGATAATTGCTGAAGAGTGCTTACGGACGGCGAGATTTTTCCATTCTCTATCAAACTGAGTGTGTTTGCATTCAATCCGCTGGACTCTGCTAGAGCACGTAGCGAGAACCCCTTTTTCGTCCGTATATCCCGCAAGTTACGGCCGACTAAAACCTCTGCAGGAGTCTGAGTCTCTATTTTTTGGGGATCAAATTGTGTGTCAGACATTTAAAAATCTTCCTTCTCAACTAGCTTAGAACAAAGATGCATGTTGTTTCTATGTATAATCCATAGATTCTTAAAACGTTCTGGTGGATATTTGCTTTATGATCAACGGAAACAATATCATCTCTGATCAGTTATTCAAGGTTCAGCGTTTTCTTCACTGATTGATTTGAACTACCAACCCCGCGGTATCAAAGAATCCAAATATTCATCGAGGGATTGCAAATCTTCTTCGTGCTCAACTTCCTGTTGGAGAATGGTCAAGGCTATGTTATAGGTCACAGGGTCTTTGTCCTTCACCGTCTGTAGCAGTTTTTGATACACATCAATTGCGCACTGTTCACCCTTGATGTTTTGGGCAAGCACTTCTCGAACGAATGGATTGGTGGGAGCATCATACCCACATTGTGTATTTTTCTGCCATTCCTCAGGGCTTATCAATGGCGTTCCGCCCAGTTGAATAATCCGTAAGGCTAACATGTCAGCATGGGCTAACTCTTCTGTCGCATGCAACAGCAATTCCGATGCAACTGCATCCTTCTTGGGACCTTTTACAATTGGGGCCCAACCAATATTGATAATAAGCTAACCATTCATCTGCAAAAGCACGGTTTAAAACCTCTATCAGCTTTTCAATATCTACCTCTACAATTTGACGGCCTTTTGTTCATATTTGTGGCTCCTTTTTGTAATATTTACCAGGTTATCTGGACACAGCTAACAGACGACAGTTTTCTGTCTTTATCTCTCACAATGTCCAGATATGATTGGAGCATCGTTATTCATACCCTTTGAATTATTGTTAAAATCAAAATTTCATACCATTATTATAGTACTATATTTGAAATAAGAAGTAAATTACACTAATATAATTACACAAGATTACATGCTGGTGATTTTTGTCACATCAATGAATCGGGGTCTTTTGTTAAAATATTAATAAGAATTGAATCGATCATCGTGGCTTATTCCAGATCAGGTGTAGACTGGGATTCAAACGAATCGGTCTTTCTTACCATCACAATTCACAATTGATAAAGAAACATATATTGCATTAGCCGAATGGAGAAAAAATGAAACAAACTGATGTATTAATTCTGGGAGGTTTATCCGGTATAACCGCAGGGATGAGTTGCCGCAAGTTTTACCCGGATAAGAAAGTAACACTTATTCGTAAAGAAGACACAGTACTTATTCCGTGTGGAATCCCGTATATTTTTGGAACAGTGGGAGCCCCCAAAAATAATGTGATTCCTGATGGATTGCTAGAAAAGAATGGTATTGAGTTGATTAGAAACGAAGTTGTGTCCGTCGACCGGTCCAAAAAAACTGTCACGTTGAAAGATGGAGAGGTCATCACTTACGAAAAACTGATTTTTGCGACAGGTTCTGTTCCAGCAGTTGCGCCTATCCCTGGCATAGATAAAAAGATGGTGTTTACGGTTAGAAAGGATTTTAACTACCTGGAAGGTATGCTTGAGGAATTAAAGTCTGTGAAAGATCTGGTTATTATTGGAGGCGGCTTCATTGGCGTTGAATTTGCTGATGAGTGCCGTAAAGATCATGAGATGAACATCACGCTCATTGAAGCACTCCCACATTGTTTACAGATGGCCATGGACGATGAATTCTGCCAGGAGGCTGAAGCAAAATTAGCAGAAACTGGCATCAAGATATTAAAAGGCTCTCAAGTGAAATCTATCCAGGGCGATGATTCGGTCAAGAGCGTCAAGCTTACGGATAATACCGAAATTAAAGCTGACATGGTCATCCTTGCCATCGGCGCAAAGCCTAACACAGAATTGGCGAAAAAAGCAGGATTGGAACTTGGTTACCAGGGAGCAATAAAAACGGACCGGTATATGCAATCATACAATGATCCGGATGTGTACGCTTGCGGAGATTGCGCGGAGAAACATTCATTCTTCTCTGGTAAGGCTCTACCCGCCATGCTGGCATCAGTTGCAACCTCTGAAGCGCGCATCGCGGGATCCAACTTGTATTCGCCCACCCATCAGAACTTTGGCACCATCAGCGTTTTCTCGACATATATTAATGGACGAGCGTTCGCCGTGGCAGGGTTAACAGAAAGACAAGCCCGGGAATGTAAAATGAATGTGATGATCGGAACCGCTGAGGCTCCAGATACTCATCCCGGTGGCATGCCCAACTCCTCGCTTACCAAAGTCAAGCTGGTATTCGCAAAAGGAACTGGAATCCTTCTGGGCGGTTCCATCTCAGGTGGAAGGCCAGTTGGAGAAATGATCAATGTGATTAGCGCTTGCATCATGCATCAAATGACCGCAAACGATATCTATCAATTCCAAATGGGAACCCACCCAGCATTAACTTCTTCGCCAATTATGTATCCGATCGTTAATGCAGCCGGGATGGTTCTTTCGCAAGCTTGAGGTTGATAGATGAAAAAATAGGAAGACGATTTTTTCGACTTTCAATTTGAAAAGGCAGCAAAATATACCCCTTGAAGAAGACAGCAAGGGGTATATTATTAATAGAATATTCTATATTTATCTATTGACATTAATAGAATATTGTGCTATTCTATAAGTGTCAATATGTAATTGGAGGTGTGAATAGGTGCCAAGACATGGTAGAGGATGGGCAATGGAGCAAGGGGATGGGCAAGAGAAGCGACACTCTTCTTTGATCGTATCCTTATTGGAACCCGCTTTACTGATTCTGGTAAAGGGAGAGCCAAGTCATGGATACTCGCTGCTTGCCAAGCTTGGAGAAATGGGGATAGATACGCTTCACCCAAGTGTCGTTTACCGAACTTTGCGAGAAATGGAAGATTTAGGATGGATTCAATCCGATTGGGAAACTGATCAGACGCAAGGTCCTCCCCGGCGGACTTACCATTTGACTGTGCAGGGCGAAGAAGCTTTGCAATATTGGAAGCAGGAATTATCAAGAACGAATGAGATCATCCTGCAGTTGCTTGAGAAAATTTAGAAAGGCTGAAAGGAGGCTGATATGCCTGCAAGAGATGGAACCGGACCGTTAGGTCAAGGTTCGCGGACGGGTCGAGGTATGGGAAATTGTAGAACGACCGGTGTTAACACGGGGCGGATTTCAACTACAACCCCATTGTTTAGCGGTCCGTTTCACTGGGGCGGCCGAGTGTGGGATTTTACATTTGACTGTCTATTTGGTCGCCGGCATGCAAACCGGATCAATAGACGATAGTTCATAACTTTCGAAAGGAGAATAATATGCCCAGATTTGATGGAACTGGACCATTGGGTACGGGGCTAATCGGCAGAGGATTAGGCCCTTGCGGAGGAGGCCAGGCGCGGGGAAGAGGACGTGGCTTTGGTCGCGGCAATTTTGGCTGGGGCATGGGGCAATTTACTGCACCTCAACCTGAGACAGAAGAAGTGCTAGAACAACGCAAGACCTGGCTGGAAAAACAATTAGCTGCGATTAGCCAACGGCTACAAGATTTGAACGAAAAATAAATCAAGAACCTGATCTACAAACCCCTGAGTAGCTCATTAATATAAATGGCTACTCAGATTTTTTGCCTCCCGAGTTTTACAGTTGGGAAAAAATAAAAACGCTCTAAATATACCGAAAATATGGGTAAAAAGAGCGTTCATTTCATTCAGAAAAAGGTTATCTACCAGCGCATAATGTCTCGGAGCAATCAGGAAGCCGGAACCTCTGCATCGAAATGATTATCGTGTTCGACGGATGAAATCATTAAAAACGAAGGCATCTTTCAAGACGAAAAAATCAAATCGAAACGGAATTACCAGCCCATAGAATCAATTCCCAATCCGTTATCAACAGTAATTCGCTCGCCACTTTCGAGATTAAAAACATATAATGTTGACTGAGGATATAAACCACCACCCGGTTCATTTCTGATATAAGCCAGCAGAGTCTGGTCCGGTGACCACCCGATTACTGAATTCGCATAATCTATAATAATTTTATTTTGAAAATCTTTTGTTGAAGCGACGACCAGTTGGTTTGAATCCGCTTCCTCTGAAACGATGAAATATTCGCCATCGTATTCCGAATATTTAAAACGGGTATATGCGATGTAATTATGATCCGGCGAAAGTTTCTTAGTTCCGATTATATAATCATTCCTTTCCTCTAGAGGATATTGTTCATCACAGTATGGATCAATACTAAGATATTCGGTATCTTGAATGACATTTCCCGATTCAATATTCATGTAATAAAGTTGGTCTGATAAACCGGCAGAACAAGCTGCGTTTTTCATCGCGATGTAGTTTCCGTCATTACTTATTTTATATCCGATGCTATATGCATGACTGGCATCATCTAATTTTGCAAGGTTCGTTATTATTTCCGATTCTCCGGTTCTCGGATCAATACGAACCAATTCTACATGATCGGGACCGACAATGTCGTTATCTGTGAAGATGCAATCACCGATCGTTCTTGTGAAATATAAATTATTCTGATTATCCCAGCCGACAAGCGTATCAGCCAAAATGTCTGGTTTGGAAATCTTCTCCCAAGAAAAAATAATATTCCCTTGAAGATCGAGGATCATAAATGAATCTCTTAACTCGACTCCGACATATTTTGAATCAGGGGAAAGCATCGGGTTATAGTATGAATTTTCCCAAGAAAGTTCACCATCAAAGGTGAGAGTCTGGACTGATCCAGTTTCAGGATCGTAAGAATAAATATTTCCTTCTTTTGTATAAATCAAAGGTCGGGCACCAGATTGATTCTCTAAAGCAGCGTCATTTGTTACAACAATACTCTTATTCATATCCATTTCTCCGACTATGAAAACCGGAAAATTAAGGATATAAAAATTTGTTTCTATATTAACGGGAATTATTCCTTCTGTTTCGGTTTTGTTTTCAATATCAAAAAAATAGAATGAGTTTGATGAAGGTTGGTTTATTGAAAAAGATGATTCATCATTTTCATTTGACCAAACAATAGATATATTCTGCCCGTCATTTTGTAGGAATCGATAATCGCATACATCTCGAACCGCATTTCCAAATGGATCGATTACAGGAAATCTTCCGAGCGGTTTTGTGTTTTTTATCGCAAGGTTTAAGGTTTTAAGAACATTCAAACTGATGTCGTTAATTACGTAGACATCTTCGAAATCCGGAGAAAAAGTGTACCAGAATACTTTTTCAACCGGATACGTTGATAAAAGCATGGTATAGGTTCGAATCAATCCAATTGCCGAAAGCGTAATTTCATCGTAATGATTATATGAATCAGAAAGCTTTGTCAGCCAATCGTTTGAATAACCCACTTCAGTTATCCAAATTGGGTATTCTTTCTTAAAAATCTCTTTGACTGCTTTATTGAAAGATTGTATATAATCAGCCATATTTCCGGTAACAATCCTTTTGTCAATAATATTTTGAGTGATCGTATCCGGAAAAGCGGCTCCCCAATAGATATGTAAACCAATTGCATCAAACGGCGGTTTGTTCCAATATTTTTCTGCATTTCGCAAAAAATCTGCTGGATCATAACCGTTTTTAAAATCAGCGGAAGCAATTAAACCGCCTAAAATAACCCTATCATCAGGATCATATTTTTTAATGATTTTATATGCATGATCCAGCATTTTGGCGTAAATATTTACTTCAACAGACTGTGCGTTTGGACGAACTTTTTTCCAAAACTCGATACAATTCATCTCGTTGCCGATTTCCCAATAATCAATTCCGTAACCTAATTCCTTAACAATCTTCTCAACTGCATAATCCCATTTTTCAAAAAAATCATCATCATTTTTTGCAAAACCAACGCCGTAAGTCAATAATCCAACGATTTTCAGATTTTGATTTCTTGCCGCTTCGATCATTCTTTTTTGATTTTTAAAATCGCTAATGTTATCAACGATAATTTCCTCTCGAACGTATGATATACCGGCATTATCTAATGTTTTATATGCTTCAAGCATTTCTTCGGAATAGTTATTTCTTAATGCAATTGCCGAGCCCATCCCAAATCCATCTGATAAACCTTCCGCAGATGCACATGACAATACCGAAAAAATCAAAAAGATCGGGAAAAGGTAAATAAAGATTTTTATTTTCATGATTGACTCCATTTTCAGACGAGATCGTGCCTTGTGTGGGTGAAAAACGAATCCCTTTGGAAATCGTTTGTTTTGAATCTTTTTATTTTTCTTGCTTATTATCTGTATATGATGTGAATTATAAACAAAAATAAAGAATCAGTTAATAACCGATTTGGAAAGCCATTCTTTCGGTAAATCATGATATTTACGGATTATGTATGCGGCGATAAGGACAGTGATGTATGGCATTGGGATACTTTTGTGAACAAGATCTTCCAAAGCCCGGAATATGCCGACGTTCTCGCAAACTTGTTCAACGAAGCGAAATGAAGTTCACTTGGATGAATCCGACAATTTCAGATAGTCTATTTTGAAAAATAGCAGAAAGAATACGAATATCGATCCAATCCGGAAATGAGAAAACAAGACCGCCGAGCTTGGCAATGATACATTGTCGGCTCGGCGGAAAATTGTTTGTTAGTCAAAAGAATCACACTCCCCATCATGAAAGATAAGAGGTTGATGTGTGATTCTGAATTATTTTACAGATTAAGCTTCGGAATTCTTAAGGAAAGGCAACTCAGACCGCCGTCCTGCTTCATAAATTCACTCATCGGCGTTTCCAGCACATTAAAACCGGCAGCGCGGGTCTGTTTAATTGTTTCATCAAAACCTTCCGGCAGAATAACCGTATCATTCACTCGAATACAGTTCGATGCATACCCTTCGTTATCGGGAACGACAATTTTCTTGAAAGGCGCTAATTCCGACTCTTTTAGAATGGCTTTTTGCAGAATAAATGTATTATCTCCGATGTAGGACATGCATGTTTTCAGGTGTAATATCTCCGGCAGAGCACGAATACTGATGATGCTGCTGGTAAAACCATACTTCTTCAGAATTGCGGCAAGCTGGCAAGCACCTTCTTCATTCGTTCGCCGAGATAATCCGATGAAAAAGTGATCTTCTACTTGGCAAATATCGCCTCCCTCAACCGTTCCCGGTCCCTCGATGCGTTCGATATGCGATCCATAGATATTTTCGATGGTCAGTAAAATTCGATCGACTTCTCCTTTTCGTGTTGGGGCATGAAAATTTGTTAGAATGGCGACCCGATCGGTAACAATTACTGGGTCTTCAACAAAACAAGAATCCGGAAATTCGTTATCCGGCTCTAAGACGATCACTTCGAGGCCACATTGACGTAAAGCTTGAATATATTTATTATGTTGTACTTTAGCTAATTCCGGGTCCGCTTTTCCGTATAATCCGGGAGTAATTCCTTCTGCAAATGAATCGGCGGGAGTTCGGACAATCGCTCTTTCAAATTTATACATAATCCCTTTCCTTGACATTCAAAAAATGTAAAAGATTTTTCTGTTCTTTAGTCGAACACGAAACGTTACTATCATACCAGATTATCAAAAAGCCAAATGACCTAATAAATTGAAGTAAAAAAAAGCCCATTTCTCTGGGCTTTTTGACTTCCAAACACACTTGGCTGCTTTATAAAATCTTGCTGAGGAATAACTTTGTCCGTTCTTCCTTAGGATTCCTAAATAATTCATCTTTTGGTGCCTCTTCCACAATTTTTCCCTCATCCATGAGAATGCAGCGATCCGCTGCCGCACGTGCAAAACCCATTTCATGAGATACGACAACCATCGTCATGCCTTCTTTCGCCAACTGAATCATGACTTCCAAAACTTCCTGAATCATTTCGGGATCTAATGCGCTTGTCGGTTCGTCAAATAACATAATTTTCGGGTTCATAGCCAAAGCGCGAGCGATTGCCACCCGTTGTTGTTGGCCGCCGGATAACTGAAGCGGGTATGCCGAAGCTTTGTCCGGAATTCCGACTTTTTCCAAAAGAAGCATGGCTGTTTCGTAAGCTTCTTTTTGACTTCGTTTACGAACAATCTTTTGTGCCAACATAACATTATCCAATACGGATAAGTGAGGGAACAGATTAAACTGTTGGAATACCATTCCGACTTCCATCCGCAATTTATTAATATCTTTATGATCTTTTACGGATAAGCCGTCGACGATAATTTCACCGAAATCGATATCCTCGAGATTATTAATGCTACGCAATAATGTCGATTTTCCGGAACCGGATGGTCCGATGATCATTACGACTTCCCCTTTATAAACATCCAGAGAAACGCCTCGTAAGGCTTGGATATCGTCCTTGTAATATTTATAAACATTTCTGATGCTGATAATGGGTTCTTCCATTTTATCTTCCCCCCATTTTCGACTTGTTTTCTAAAATCTTCACTAAACGGGCTGAAATAAGTGTCATCAGCAAATAAAGTAACGCGACCATCAGCCAAGTTTCGATCGGCATAAAAGTGGTGGACATAAATTCACGACCGCGTCGGGTGAGGTCTGCCACCGCTACAACCGACACCAAAGAAGAGTCTTTTAACAGAGAAATAAATTCATTACCGACCGCCGGCATGATCGTTCGATATGCCTGTGGGAGGATGATATGTTGCATTGCCTGTGATTTTGACATTCCCAGAGAACGGGCGGCTTCCATCTGGCCGGCAGGTAAAGATTCGATTCCGGCGCGGACGATTTCGGCCATATATGCCGCATAACAAATGGAAATACCGATAATTGCCATAGCGACCGGATTTGCCAGATAGTTTTCAAACGGCTCGTAATGCATTGATTTTCCGATATTGATAACAACAGCGGGAAACGCAAAATACCAAACCAGTAATTGGACTAATAACGGAATTCCGCGAATAATTTCCACGTAAATGGATACCAGTCCATAAATTATCTTATTGGTAGAGACGCGTCCCAAGCCGCAAAAAAGTCCCAAAACCATGGTAAATATGAACGAGAAAACAGTTACCTCTAAGGTGACAATAATTCCATCCGAGACATAATCGAGGATTCGGGAAAAGGGATCCGGTTTCAGTACCAATAAAAGAATAATGGAAATTAAGACAATCAGTACTAATCCCCACCATGCATCAATCTTCGATAATTCACCTACTTGGGGTAAATCTTTATCAATCCATTGATTGGTATCATTTTCGTTTTTCTTTTTACTCAACATAAACCCATTCCTTGATTTGTTCCCAACTAAGAATTATTGCATTCCAAATCGGTTGTTTTAATCTTCCGGAAGATTTTGGTTATTCTATCACAGGAATTTGGATGAGGGATGGAAGGTATGACGGATAGAAAATAAATCATTATATTAAAAGATCGGATAAAATCCGTTCGAAATCTTCCGCGATTTTTTTACGGGAAAAATGTTCCCGAATCGTCCGGATGCCGTTTTGCCCCATGCGTTTACAGTCTTCCGGACTGTCGGCAAGCAAAAGAATTGCCTCTTTCAGAGCTTGGGGATCTCCCGGCGTGACAAAAAGACCGACATCGTATTGCTCGACCAAATCTCGGATAACGCCGTCGATTTGGCAAAGCACCGGCTTGCCGGCTGCCATAAAGTCAAAGACCTTATTGGGGTAGGTGGTGGTAAAAAGCGGAATGGCTTTTAAAACAGCTAAACCAGCGTCAGCAGCGGCGATGACATCCGCTATCTTTTCCTTGGGGACGGGAGGAACGAACAGTACATTATTCAACCCTTTTTCTTCCTTTCGTTTGATCAGAAGGTCCTTTTCTTTCCCACTACCGACTAAAACGATGCGAATCCGATCATCCCCTCGAAGCAATTCCGCAGCTTTCAATACCGTGA
>Ga0116170_10001746_pt1 | contig 21650 bp, 23 predicted proteins | sample AD_JPNHW1_MetaG_FD_89797 | JGI IMG/M metagenome (GOLD analysis project Ga0116170, IMG submission 89797) | Active sludge microbial communities of municipal wastewater-treating anaerobic digesters from Japan - AD_JPNHW1_MetaG | ecosystem: Engineered > Bioreactor > Anaerobic > Digestate | place...
AACCTGAACATGGATTGGGAGAAGATCGGCAAGGCCTGTGTCGACAACGGACATGTGTGCCTGGCCTGGACACAGCTGGAGATCAACTCTCAGAAGGAGCTGAACAGAAAGCTCATGAAGGTAGCAGGGGTTCCCCGCGAGTCCATCGTCATGGACCCAACCACCGCCGCACTCGCTTACGGCCTGGACTTCGCCTACTCCAACATGGAGAGAATCCGCCTCGGCGCTCTGAAGGGCGACGAAGAGCTGACATTCCCAATGTCCTCCGGCACAACCAACGCCTGGGGCGTCAGGGAGTCCTGGATGGTCCGCTCACCCAACAAGGACGACTCCGACTGGGGAGACAGGATGCTCCGCGGCCCAATCTGGGAGATTCTGACCGGATACTCTCTGGCCATGGCCGGTGTGGACATCTTCATGATGATGCACCCGATGGCTGTAGCTTACCTGCATGAGATCACTCAGTCCCTGATGGGCAGGATCGAGGCCAAGACGCCTGATACTGCCGCCTGGCTCAAGATGGGGGTGTGAGTAAAATGAAGGAAACTAGCCCGCTTAACCTTTACAAGCAACTTCCGCAGACAAACTGCAAGAAGTGCGGAGAGACAACCTGCATGGCCTATGCCGCCGGCCTGATCGCCAGGACCCGCAAGGTAGAGGAGTGCACTCCGCTCGTCGAAGAGAAGAAATACGCCAAGAAGCTCGAAGCCCTGAAGAGCATCGTCGCTCCCGAGCTGAAGATGATCTACATAGGCGTAGGCGAAAAGCAGGTCAAGGTTGGAGGCGAGGACGTCATGTACCGCCACCAGATGACCTTCTTCAATAAGCCGCCATTTGCCTATGATGTCGCAGACAACATGGATGAGGCCAAGCTCATTGAGCGCGTCAAGAAGATCACCACCTGGCGCAAGTTCTACATCGGCAAGTGGCAGGGTGTAGAGATGATCGCCGTTCGCTCCGTGACTGATGACCCGGCCAAGTTCGCAGCCTGCGTCAAGACGGTCCTGGCCAACGGCAATGGCTTCCCGCTCATCCTCTGCTCCTTCAATCCTGCCGTCCTCAAGGCAGGCCTGGAAGTCGCAGCCAAGGAGAAGCCACTCATCTACGCCGCAAACAAGGACAACTGGAAGGAGGTCGCTCAGCTCGCCTTCGATTACAAGGTACCTGTGACACTTTCCGTTCCCTTCGATCTGGATGGACTCAAGTCCATGGCAGTCACCTTTGCCTCCATGGGCCTCACCGACCTGGTACTTGATCCAGGCACGGCCCCCAACGGCAAACTGCTTCAGCAGACCCTGCTCAACTTCATCAACCTGAGGAGAGCAGCCGTTGAAGAGGCTCAGAGGGACATCGCCTATCCAGTCATGGTTCTGCCCATCAATGCCTGGCTGACCACTGAGGATCCAGTTCGCGCGTCCTACTGGGAGTCCGTGCTCACCGCAGCATTCGTCATCCGCGGCGGCGCTATCATGATCAAGCACTCCCTCGAGGCCCACAGCATGATGCCCGATATGCATCTGCGCTTCAACATCTACACCGACCCGAGGACACCCGTGCAGGTCAAGCCCGGCATCTACAAGGTAGGCAACCCCGGAGCCGAGTCACCGGTCTTCCTGACCACCAACTTCGCTCTGACCTACTACACAGTCGAGTCCGATATCGCCTCCAATGGCATCGATGCCTACATCATCTCCATCAACACCGATGGCATCGGCGTCCAGGCATCTGTCGCAGGCGGCCAGCTTACTCCAACAAAGATCCAAGACTCCTTCAACGAGGCAAACTTTGATTGGAAGGGCCAGAAGTTCCCGGCAATCGTTCTGCCTGGAATGGCAGCCAAGTTCTCCGGCGAGCTGGAGGATCTCTTCGCAGGCAAGGCCAAGATCATGGTCGGCCCAGAAGACTCCGGCAGAATCGTCGGCTGGATGAAGGACATGTGGCCACCCAAGGCATAAATTGATCCTGAAAAGTGCCGCAGTTATGTGTCCCTTAAAGGCACATAACCCTTATTTTCTTAGAGCAACGCTCTTGAGTCTGAATTAGATTTCTCTATGGAGGAACTGATAATCATGCTTAATACAAGAAATAGAGCAGCGCTTCTCATCGCCATGCTATTCACTCTGGCCTTCAATGCTTCTGCTCAGTGGTCACCGGGCGGGTCAATGGTTTACATGGGCGATCTGAATCTTGCCCTGTCATCCCTTTCCAGCGCAAAGCAAGTACAGTCACCCGCAAGCTCTCCGGCCCAGACGATCGCCAATAACACTTCTGCGAATGAAACTTCGCCAGGCGGCCTGAACGCCACCGGTCAAAATGCCATTCTTCTTCCGGCGGATTCTGGCGTCAACCAGCCAAAACCCGGCGATCAGCCAGCCACGTCATCCTACTCTGGTAAAAAGGTTCTAGACCTATCAGGCTATTCCAAAGACAGGGTTAACAGGAACCTGGCCGGTTACACGAATATCATGTATCCCATCTCCGGATCAAGGGGAAGCACAACCTCCACGGCTGGAGGCGGAGGATGCGGAGGCGGATGCAGCTAGCTATTGGTTCCATTATTCACCTTTTTATTATTCATTCTGGAAAAGCTTTGACAGGATGAGCACGAAATATTCCCCCATCAAATCCATGCATTCCACCAGGTCGTGTGTTCTCTCACTTTGGGTTCAACGATTGGACTTTGGGAAATATTGCCAGACCGCTCTCCTTCAGATCCAGGCGCAATCCTTTGACCTCAGAGACGATCTCTTTTCTGGCATTATCGATTTTATCAGCGATATTTTCCTGCGCCCTGGCTATTCGGTCAAGCTTCCCGTCTATTCTGTCGATCTTGCTGTCCATGCTCCCCAGGCGCGCATTTGTCTCCTGAAATCCGCCCTTGACTACTACTATTAGCTCTTTGAGGAATACCGTGGCGGTATCCAGCCGGGAGTCGGTCTCCTTATCGCCCGAGATCTTGTAGAATCCGTCCCAGGCACCCTTAGCCTCGGAGAGCTGCACCTGCATGTCCTCGACCTTGATCAACGGATCATCCATTCGAATGGCCCGGCAGAACCTCTCCAGATCGGCTCTCTCACCTTCGGCGACGACCAGTACCCTCTCGTCAGAAAGGTTTCTCACATATCCCTTGAGATCCAGGGTCCTGGCCATGGTCACCACTCTGGACCGGTAGCCCACATGCTGAACCCTTCCCGATACTATTGCTGTCAGTTGGAGCATTTCTCTTCCTTGCCTCTCTATTTAATTAAAGATAGCTTTTCTTGCTTTTCCGACCGAAGCTTGCTGCTTTCAGCATCCGACCGCCACTCTTCTACGGCTGCATCTATGGATCTATCGGGCCGCTCCAGATCAATGCCTATTCCCGAAAAATCGTTATGCGGTCTGCACAATTCCCGGCTCGGCTTTTCCATTTTGTCCGGCGCCAGATCAAAATGGCCCGCGTCTGTCATTGAACCACTTGCTTGCAGCTCATCCGTTTCATCTTTCTTTGGCGACACATCTCGAAAGTTTTGAAATTCGCCCGTCGGCTCTCTGTAGTCGGCCTGAATCTTATTGACTCTGATTCTTTCGTTATCTATGCAGATGGCCCTGGCAAATATCTCCAGGTCTTCCTTTTCACCCTCAGCAATGACAAATGCTCTTCCGTCAGAGAGAATCTCAATGTATCCCTTGAGGTCAAGCGTTCCAGCCAGCGTCGCCACTATTGCACTGTATCCTGCACCAGTTATATCTCCGGAGATATTAGCAATCAACCGCTTCATAAGATTCCAAAGTAAACCGGAAGGGCAACCAGAATGGTAGGCAATCCCACCAGCGTCCACACAGTGCGGTTGCTGTCGAAGACCTTCTTGCCGTCCAGTGGCCCGATGGGAATCAGGTTGAAGGCGGCAAGGGTCAGGTTGATAAACAGAGCAAAGTTTGCGGCCATGGCAGTCGTGCTGCCAGATGGCGCCAGCAGGAGCGCTACAAAGAAGACTACCGTCAGGATGATGTTGGTCATGGGCCCTGCCAGAGCTATCCAGAGCGTCTCCTTTTTTATCTTCCTTCCGAGCTCCTCCTTACCAAAGGGATCCTGCATATAGAAGGCCTGCGTCGCAGCGGGCTTGCTTATCATGACTGCTCCGGGAGCGGCAAAGATGAATCCCGCAAAGGATGCCATTATTGCAAAAGCCAGCCCCATCAGGCTTGCCCTGTATTCGGCCAGATAGCCAAAATGAAGCGCCATGAACTTGTGTGCCATCTCGTGAAGCAAGAAGCCTGTTCCAACACCCACCGCTATGATGAGGATCATCTCCCCGTCGGGCACACTCCTCCCGTTTATCAGCACGGAGAAGGCAATAACCAGCGCAGCCAGCGATAAAAGGAGATCCTTCAGCTCGACGGCGCTGATGCGATCTGCTATGCTCATGGATGATGCTTGTGATTGCTGACTATATCTTTTTTATCCATGAATCAGGTAGCCTATTACTACCGCCAGGACGAAGAGCGATGCCAGGAAGACAAGGCCATGCCAGGGCTCTATGGGCCCGCCCTTTCTGGCATGTTTTGGTCTATGCCTGACGATCTCCTCTGTGTATTTATCCTGCTGCTTCATTGCGTCGCTTTTTTCTATCATCTAACCACCGGCACGATCACGCTTGCAATGCTCTGATCTTCTCTTTGAGCCTTTTCTCATCCTCTTCAGTCACGGGAATCTTGGCGGACAATCCGCATCTCTTGGGCATGGGGATCAACTCGTCCTCCAGTAGGTCGTAGTAAGCCTGGTCAAGGTTGATCTCGTCTGATGCATATCTATTCAATATGGCCTTCATCTTCTCCTGTTTTGTCCGGCTGAGTGCCGCCATATTTTCCAGTGACTGCTCTATCTGCTTGAACACAATTTCATAATGAATTGGATCCTATTCAATCTTTTTGAACATGCTTCCCTTCACTCCGCAGACCGGGCATTTCTCAGGAGCCTCACGCTCCACAGTCATGCCGCAGACCGGGCAGACGAAATATGGATAATTCTCCTTTTTGCCGTCCAAATTATCCAGCATCTCATGATAGAGCCGGGCGTGGTGCTCCTCAACCGCATTGGCAAAGTTAAAGCTCCGCTCTGCGTCCCGGATGCCCTCTGCTTTCGCGGCGGCGATCATCTCCGGGTACATATCCTTGAACTCGTGCGTTTCGCCTGCTATCGCCTCACGCAGGTTCTCTTTGCTGGTCTTGATGGCCTTCAGGGCGCGCAGGTGATTGGCGGCATGTATCGCCTCTGCCTCGGCCGCAGCCCTGAAAAGCCTGGCCGCCTGGGCAAAGCCTTCTTTGTCCGCTTGAGCGGCAAAAGCGCTGTACTTCCTGTTCGCCTGCGACTCTCCGGCAAAAGCCTCCTTCAGGAATTCCTCTGTTTTGGTCAAATCGAACACATCCCATTCCTGACTTTTGTTATCACCTCCCCAGGTTAAGACTCTTTTCGCCCTGGCCTACCCATCTGCTGCCTATAAATTCCAGGAGAAAAGAGGTTTGAGACGCAAATGAGCGACAAAATAATAGAGGTCAAGGATCTCGAATACAAATACGGCGACTTTAAAGCCGTAGACGGCATCAGCTTTTTCGTGCGGGAGGGGGAGATATTCTCTTTCCTGGGGCCCAACGGAGCAGGAAAGAGCACGGTCATCAATATTCTCACCACGCTCTTGCCCATGCAGAGCGGCAGCGTCACCATTGCCGGCTGCGACCTTGCCAAAGAGCCGCAGCAGGTGCGCCGCGCTATAGGCATAGTTTTTCAGGATGAAACACTGGATCGCGATCTCACCGTATGGGAGACTTTGGAGCTTCACGGCCGCATCTACTCCATGCCTAAATTGGAACGAAGAGAGAGAATTGATGAGATCATAAAGCTGGTTGAGCTGGAGGAGAAGAGAGATGTACGCACCCGCTTTCTCTCCGGCGGCATGAAGCGACGGCTGGAGATAGGCAGAGGCTTGATGACCCGGCCAAAGGTGCTATTTCTGGATGAGCCCACCATTGGCCTGGATACGCAGACCAGACGCAGGCTCTGGGATTACATCAAACGGGTCAACGACTCCGGAACCACCATCTTCCTTACCACTCATTACATGGATGAAGCCGACCAGGTTAGCAATTGGATTGATATTGTGGATCACGGCAAAATCATCGCCTCCGGCGATCCGATCAAGCTCAAAGATACCCTGGGAAATGATATGATATACCTGGATACCAGCGATAACGTCAGAACGGAGGAGATGCTGAAGGGTATGAAGGCCGTTCGGGCAGTCAAGGCCGCGGCCACAGGCCTCGTGGTCACCATCAACACGGACGGCACTCATTGCCTTCCCATCATCATGAATCGGCTGCGGGAACGGGACGTCGATATCATCAGCGTCAATCTGAAAAAGCCGACATTAGATGATGTATTCGTGCACTATACCGGAAGAGATCTCAGAGAAGCGGGAGCAGGGAAGCTGCACCGCATGCCCACGCCCAAGGCAGGCAGGTAGAGATGTCCTGGGAATTTGCCACCATCTACTGGCGGGATATGCTTCGCTTTGTCCGCTTCAGAATTGCTCTCTTCGTCTCTCTCATTCAGCCGGCGCTGTGGATGGCCCTTTACGGAGCAGCCATGTCCAGCAACTTCTCCCGGCTCAGCGCGGGCATGAGCATTCCCCAGGGTGCAAACGCCGTCTCCTACCTGACATTCATGGGCGCGGGAGTCATAGCTCTCACCACTTTATTTACCAGCCTCTTTGGGGGAATCACCCTGCTATTTGACAAGAACTGGGGGCTGATGAGAGAGCTCCTGGCAAGCCCAATGCCCAGAAATCACATTATCCTGGGAATTGGCCTATCCGGCGTCACCAAATCATTCATCCAGGTTATGGTCATCATGGGATTTGGCCTTCTCATAGGGGTGCGTTTCTTTCCCGGCTACTCTTTGATGCAGACAGCAGGCGCAGTTCTGGGAGTGCTGCTCTTTGTGGGCGTCTTTTCCATTGGTTTTCTCTTCCTCTCCTCGGCGATCTCCATGAGCATGGATACTCCCGAAGGGCTGCAGGCAGTCATCACCCTTCTCACACTGCCGCTATTCTTCGCCAGCAATGCCCTCTATCCCATCGATGCCTCTCCGGGAATTGTGAGAATGATCGCTCAGTTCAATCCCCTCACCCACCTGGTGAACGGGGTGCGCTACTTTGCCGTAGGAAGCGACTTCTATGCCATCGGCATTCATTATGCCTACAGCAGCACTGAGATCCTGCAATCATTTCTTGCGCTGGTGGCCTTCGCTGTGGTAATGTTCCTGGTGGCCTGGCGGGTTTTCAAGAACGCAGTGGTAACCTGAATGGATGAGAGAAGGTGCGAATGAGGAAAAACGCAATACATAAGATCGAGGACTATCATCATACTATCATATTATCAGACTATATCATATGTTGTTGGAGGAATTGATATGAAGATCTTGGGAATCTGCGGCAGCCCTCACGGCTCCAAGAGCGCGACTCTTCGGCTGGTTCAGGCTGCACTGGATGGAGCTGAAGCTTCTGGCGCTGAGGTGGAACTGGTGGACATCTGCAAGCTTGACATAAAATTCTGCAATGCCTGCCAGGTATGTTTCAAGAAAGGCAAGTGCGTTCACAAGGACGACTTTCAGGGGCTATACGAGAAGATCCTGGCGGCGGACGGACTGTTATGGGGATCGCCCAACTACTTCCGATCGGTCACAGCTCAGATGAAGACCATCATCGACCGCATGGCCGATGCCGTTCACTGCCAGCTTCTCCGCGGCAAGTACTGCGGCAGCGTGGCCAGCGGCGGAAGCAACAGCGATGAGGTCACAGCCTATCTGGACGGCCTCATGGTCAACTTTGGAGCCTTCGTCACAGGAAGCGTCGGCAGCGTCATGATGCAGGGGCCAGCAGCTTTTGAGGCGGCGGAGAAGAAGGCCTTCCAGCTCGGCAAATCCCTCGCGGAGGATATCCGGAATAAGAGCGACTATGCCGAGCAGAGAAAGATGCAGGAGGGGATCGCCGAGCACTTCAAGAGCCTCGTTAAGATGAACAAAGACGAATGGGTGCATGAGTACGAGCACTGGAGCAGACTTGGCTGGAAATAGAGAAAGAGCTGGGAAGTGATTCGGCATAAACCATTATCCGAAAGCTAAGATCTGAGGGCAAACTTGAGATTCCAGTCATGCGTGAATTGGCCGGCATGGGTCTCAAGGCTCAGCCTCCCGTAAGCTCGGATGGTCTATTGGAAACGCCGCTGGACCACAGAAAAGCATTGGCAACGACGATCCAAATGGAAGAGGTCATAATGATGTTTAGATCATCGGGAAAAAGGGATTCAACTATAACATGATACTATACGGTTATTATTTTAGAACTACACTTAAAATTATTACATACCATTAACTTAAAATATTAATAGTAGATATTGATCGATATATGAGGAAAAGCGAATTTTCTTGTATTGGATATATACTTTTTGTATTATTGATCTCATCAGTTTGTGCATTTACATTAGATGAATCAATAGAGATTAATAATAAAAATGCAAATGATGCAGGATTCATGTATTCTCGCACTGATTCTCATGGCTTAAATGGAATGATAGCCGGTGTGGGAAACCAGGCCTACCATGAGATACTCAACACTGATCCGGACAATTCCATCCTTGTCTCTTCTTATAATCTATCAGGCAAACGGCCTAATGGTGAGTCTAATGATCAGGCAAAGACTCTTAAAATCGGTGGAAAGGATGGAGCTTCCGATTATATCGATTCCAACGCCAAATCCATTCTCCAAAATCGCTATTTCATCCGAATGGATAGCTTTAATGGTTTGAGCCATTTTATTAATTTGCGCACAAACGGTTCAATAGAAGCCAATAACGCGATAGTTCATAATAGCGGCACTAAAACAGTGTCGACAAGCTATTCTATAGAAACAGATGGCGGAAGTGTTGATGAGGGCATAACTGTCTTGGAAAACGGGCGTCATCCTAAGTACGCAGTCATGAGGAATATAGTGGGTGCCGCTAAAATAAAGTCAAACCTATCAGATACCGAATCATCCGAGGTGATATCTGACCAAGCTCTAATGCTGAACAAGGTTGAGGCAGTCAATATGGCTACCCAGAATGGAAAGATATCATATCTAATTCCTACGAATAAGGTCTACATAGAAAATGAACGGGGCGATCTTAGCTTTAACATCTCAAACGGCTCCATCAAGGCAGCAGGCGTTGGCCTTCCCAATGGCGGCATTAATGTTTCCGTATCGGAGGACCCATTAGCTAATGCGATTGATCAATATGATCCGGTAGCTCAGGAGGCTGCAGAAGCTGTTTCAATTGTCTCTAAGTCAATAGACTATAAAGGAGTCCGGTTCATAATTCCCCTGGAACCGCCTGAATACGAAAGTGAATACCTATCAAATGAGACTAACTCATCAAACAAGACTGATTTATCCCCCACAAATGTTCCTACGGAGACGATAGCGCCACAGAATGGCAACGAAGAGAATGCCAATGAGTTCATTGAGTCCAACCAACCCATTGGAACTAATGCCTCTAATTTGTCTGCAATAAATTCGTCAGAAAAAGCGGATATCTTGCTGAAGGCAATGTCAGCCAATTGCGATTCTCCTGTGGCGGGCGTCTGTCCTTACGCAGGATCCGGTCAGGCAAATACGCCATCTGATCTGAATTCAGCATCACCGCTGAAATCGCCAGATGAATCCGATCTGGGGCTGAATCAAACTCCAAACGCATCATCGATATTGAACGACACGATGCCCGAGCCGGGACAAAATAGGACCTTGGTACGTGGCAAGACCACATTCTTTATGGGGGATTCTGATCTGCCTGCACCCGTACCATGCGTGAAGCAGTATGTCGGTCTTAACCCTGTGCCTCTTGGCCCGCCTTGCGTTGTGAAAATCGGAAGGGGTATGGGAAGTGCTCAGTATTAGCGAAGTAATGTAGTGCAGGAGGTGAATTGAGATAATTAGATCCCGGTCCCAATACATCCATATGCAAATTGAATGGATGTTTTGGGACGTTTTTATGCAATTTGCAGATTAATTGAGATGGTCAATAGGATGCGCAAGAATAATTGAATAGCTGGATAGGTGGTAAAATATGGCTGATCTTGTTGTGAAATTTTGCTGCTCGAATTGTAGAAAGATAAATCGAATTAACAAATCTCAAATAGATGAGGCGATACAAATTGGAAACACACCCGTGGGAGTATGCGGCCATTGCGGCCTGGTTAATGGATTTAAGGATCCAAGGCTCGCAGCTCATGCCGACGTTAAGCCGCTTATATGCGTTCCATTTGTAGATAAATGGCCGGAACATCTGCCGTCTGGAGAGCTGCCGGGAGGGATGTTTGCGGATGCGCACGGCAGAGCGCTTTCTGAAGTTGATTTTATGGCAGAATTTGGCATGAATCCAAGGATTAACTTGGCATATCGTCGCGCAGGCAGTCCACCCCCGAAGGATAAATGCTGATGGCCTTCTGATGCGAAAGCTTCCTATTTTTTGACTGGTCACGATGCCCAAATCATCGCAACAGTCTTACTTTTGTATCTAAAATTTTGTTGATGATCATAACCACAACTCCTGTAAACTGCGCCGAATTAGCAGGATCACTTCGACGAGATGAACTTGCAGATATCTCGACATCTCATCGAAACTCTCGCGGCCCCGGGAAATTCGTCCTCCGCAATCCAGTTAGCAAAATCCAACCTTCCAAAAGGCAATTAAACTTGCACGTTGTCCTCAAGTTAATGTCTCGCTTTATCGTGGTCCTCGGCACCACCTCCCATTCCGGCAAGAGCACCTTTGTCGCCGCCCTCTGCCGCCTGCTCTCCGATCGCGGCCTGAAAGTCGCGCCCTTCAAATCCCAGAATATGAGCCTCAACTCCTGGGTCACCCAGAACGGCTCAGAGATAGGCATCGCTCAGGCGGTTCAGGCCTGGGCGGCCCGTGTGCAGCCGAGCGAGTTCATGAACCCCATCCTTCTCAAGCCCAAGGGCGACCGCACCTCTCAGGTCATAGTCCTGGGCAGACCGGTGGCAGACAAATCAGCTGAGGAGTACTACCGGGATATCGATGGGCTCAAGGAGGTAGTGGACAGGTCCATCGAGCAGCTGGAGAAGGAGTACGACTACATAGTAGTAGAGGGCGCGGGCGGAGCGGCGGAGATCAACCTCTTTGATCGCGACCTGGCTAACATCTACGTAGCCCGCCATCTGAAAGCCCCCATAATTCTGGTCGGAGACATCGAACGGGGCGGGGTCTTTGCCAGCCTCTTCGGCACAGTAGAGCTCCTGCCGGAAGACATCCGACCGCTCGTAAAGGGCCTGGTGATCAACAAATTCCGGGGAGACCCGGCAATCCTGGGCAGCGGCCTCGCCAAGCTGGAGGAGCTGACCGGTGTGCCGGTGCTGGGGGTCATGCCTTACCTTGACCTCGATATCCCCTCCGAAGATTCCGTATCTCTGGGCGACAAAAAATCCTGCGCAGGCGGGCCGCTACCGGAGATTGCCGTGATAAGGCTGCCGCGCATCAGCAACTTCACCGACTTTGAGCCCCTGGAGCGTCAGGCGCGTGTTCGCTATGTGAGCCTATCCGAGCCACTGGGACGCCCGGATGCAATAATCATCCCCGGAACCAAGAACACGGTCTCAGATCTGCTGGAGATGCAGGAAAAGGGCATGGCCGACCAGATCAGGTCGTGCGTGAACACGCCCGTCCTTGGCATCTGCGGAGGCTACCAGATGCTGGGCAGAGAGATCATCGACTGCGGCGTCGAGGATACCGTGGGAACAATCCCCGGCCTGGGTCTGCTGGACGCGGTAACCCGCTTCGACCTGTATGAGAAAAAGACCGTCCAGGTCAAAAAAGTGGTAACAGGCGGCGGCCCCATCCTGGAGTCGATCAGAGGCCAGCCCGTCACCGGCTACGAGATTCACATGGGGGTGACCAGCCCCAGGGGCGCGAATGCCTTCGGAGACGACGGCGCAGTATCTGAAAACGGAATGGTGATCGGCACCTACCTTCATGGGCTCTTTGAGAATGACAACTTCCGCAATGCTTTTCTCGATTTTCTCTTCCGGCGCAAGGGCCTTGGCGATGGCAGAGTCATGCCATCCGAGGCAGAAGAAAAGTCCGGGGCGTCAAAGGGCGATGGCTTTACGCATCTGGCCAGGGCAACGATGGCAAACCTGGACATGGCAAGGATCTGGATGATGCTCGACCTGAATCAGTCTGATGCGCCGTAGACGATTCCGGCAATATCTTTTATTAGCGGAGGGCATTCTCTTCACCTAATGAAGCTGGGCGTTCTCTTCTCAGGGGGCAAGGATTCGGTCTTTGCCTGCCGCCGGGCTATGGAAAAGAATGAAGTGGCATGCCTGATAACTCTGGTATCGGAAAACCCGGACAGCTACATGTTTCACACGCCCAACATTTCTCGCACCGACATGCAGGCAGAGGCCATGGGCATTGCTCTGCTCACCTGGAAGACGCATGGCATTAAAGAGGAGGAGCTTTCCGACCTTAAAGCGGCAATTGTTGCCGCCCAAAAACAATTCGGCATCCAGGGAATAGTCACCGGCGCCATCGAATCGATCTACCAGGCAGCTCGGGTGCAGAGAGTCTGCCGGGACCTGGGTCTCTGGTGCTACAATCCCATCTGGCAGACAGATCAGGTCGATTACCTACGGAGGCTTCTGAAGGACGGCTTCTCAGTCATCATCTCCGGAGTTTTTGCCTATCCCTTTGATTCCTCCTGGCTTGGGGCCTCTTTGACCGAGGAGCGCATCCAGGAGCTCGAGCGGCTTGAAAGGAAGTATAGAATAAATCCTTCCGGCGAGGGGGGGGAGCTGGAGAGCTTCGTCCTGGATGCTCCATTCTTCCGGAAGAGAATTGAGATCCTGAAGGCATCGAAGAGATATGCCAACTACCGGGGAAAGGTGGTCATAGAAGATATGCGTCTTGCTGACAAACCGGCAAACCCGCTCCACTCTGTTGGCGCCGATAATGCGGGAAGACATCCCGACAATGCCAGAGGGCCTGGGAATGCTGGAAATCCTGGTAATGCGGCAGCGTTTTTGCAGAAGATTGAGCCCAATAGCGGATGGAGCAATGAACAAAGCAACGGACGCATACTTCTGATCGACCTGTGTTTCAAGAAAGACTCGCTATCTCATTATGAGTTTGTCCTGCCCATAAGAGACGCCCTGAAGCGAGAAGGAGCTTATTGCGAAATTCGGCATTATGCTGAGCTCGCGCCACGCGATAGGGCTAGCTGCGATAAAATCGTCCTCTGCGGTACTGCTCTGATGGATAATGAGTATGCAAAGCATTTGCAGTCTTTCTCCTGGATAAGGGACTGCAAAAAGCCCCTTTTAGGAATCTGTGCCGGGATGCAGGTAATCGGCGCCGTCTATGGCGGATCCATTGTGCAGGATAAGGTTATCGGCCTGAAGGATATCGAGATCGTCAAGGCGTCGCCGCTTCTGGGCGAGCCGCGGCGGATAGAAGGCTATCATCTCCATAACTATGCAGTGACGCTGCCGCAGGAATTGTCCCTTCTCGCCGGCAGGATTGATGCTGCCGAGGCATTTCAGCGAGGTGCCGATCCCATGTACGGCCTCATATTTCATCCCGAGGTGCGAAACAGATGGATACTGGAGCGTTTCGCTGCTCTCTAGAATAGCCGGAAGGCCATTTCCTTCGAAACCGATTTATGTAATGAATTATCACAATTGCTTCATTATGCAAGACTACTCCCTCAATCAATTCTTGGCAATGACCAAGACACCGCCACTGGACATCGAGATATGCGATGTAACCCTTCGCGACGGTGAGCAGATGCCGGGGGTGGTATTTCGTGCCGATGAAAAGCTGGATATTGCCCTGCGGCTGGATGAGATCGGCGTTGAGGTAATAGAAGCAGGCTTTCCTGTGGTTTCCGCAGCGGAGATGAATGCCGTAAAGGAGGTCTGCAATCTAGGACTTGATGCCAAGATCTCCGCACTCTGTCGGTCCGTCAAGAAGGATGTCGACGCAGCCATCGACTGCGGGGCAGACATGGTCAGCGTCTTCATAGCCACATCAGATCTTCATTTGAAGTACAAGCTGCACATGAGCTGCCCGGAGGCCATCTCCTGCGCTCTGCAAACTGTGGAATATGCCAAGGATCACGGCCTGATTGTACGATTCTCAGCAGAAGATGCTACGCGCACCGATTTTGAGATACTAAAGAAGCTCTACAAGAAGGCGGAAGATTACCATGCAGATTATATCAGCGTCGCCGATACAGTGGGAATCATGAACCCGCGCACGACATATTACATGATAAGCGAGCTGAAAAAGGTCATCAAGATCCCCATCTGCATGCACTGCCATGATGACCTCGGAATGGCCCTGGCCAATACCCTGGCGGGAGCGGAAGCCGGGGCGAAGCAACTTCATACCACAGTAAACGGCATTGGTGAGCGGAGCGGAAATACGCCTTTAGAAGAGTTGCTGGTGGCTCTGAGGCTTCACTATAACATGAATTCCTATGATCTCACAAAAGTAAAAGACCTCTCTAAGCTTGTGGAGACCTACTCGGAGGTCCCAGTAGCCAAGAACAAAGCCGTGGTGGGCAGCAATGCTTTTGCCCATGAATCGGGAATTCACGTCGCCGCCGTTCTGGAAGAGCCCAGGACATATGAACTCTACTCGCCTGAGATGGTGGGCGCCGCCCGGCACATCATCATAGGCAAGCACACAGGAGCCAAAGCCTTAAAATATATTACCCAGAGAATGGGCTACTACCTGAAGGACAAGGAGCTAGGGGACCTGTCGGAACGGGTGAAGATGTGCAGCGAGTTCAAGCATCCTATCAATTGCGAGGAGCTGCGTAAGCTTATACTTAATATGGAGAATATCGAGGTCATCTATCCGGGGCCCTGATCGAAGAGTATATCTCGACCAATTAAAGTTCCTTAGCCATAAAGGTCCAGCGTTGAGGTATATCTGTGAAAGCACTCATACTATCTGGTGGGTCCGGAACCAGGCTCCGTCCGCTCACTTATTCTCAGCAGAAGCAGCTAATTCCGGTGGCTAATAAGGCAGTACTGTTCTATGCCATTGAAGATGTCATTGAAGCAGGCGCCGACGAGATCGGCATAATCCTCGGCCCGAATAAAGATCAAGTGATCGATACAGTTCGAGCTGAGTCATGGGATGTTCCAATAGAGTTTATCTACCAGGGTGAGCCCAAGGGGCTTGCTCATACTATCTTGGTGGCAGAGACTTTCCTGGATGACGATTTCGTGATGTACCTGGGCGACAATATCCTTCGAGACGGCATCGTTCGACATAAAGAGCGGTTTAATAGCCTCAATAGCGATGCCAGTGTCCTTCTAACTCAGGTTAATGATCCTCAGCGCTTTGGAGTTGCCGACCTCAATTCGGATGGAAGCATCAGACGTCTGGTGGAAAAGCCCAAAGTCCCGCCTTCCAATTATGCGCTGGTAGGTGTCTATTTCTTTAAGCCAGCTATAATCGACGCCTGTAAGGCAATAAAGCCATCCTGGAGAAACGAGCTGGAGATCACCGATGCCATTCAATGGCTCATCGAGAAAGGCTATAAGGTCGATGCCTCTTTTGTAGAAGGATGGTGGAAAGATACCGGCAAGCCAGAGGATATCTTTGAGGCCAACCGCCTCATCCTGGATGATATCACAGCTAAAAATGATGGCCAAGTGGATGATTCAAGTGTGATGGGCAGGGTTATAATTGAAAAAGAGACAAGGATTGAGAGAAGCGTGATCAAAGGGCCCTGCATAATCGGAAAAGGCAGCACAGTCTCGGATTCCTATATCGGTCCGTATACATCTGTAGGAGCCGGTTGCAGAATATCGGGAACGGAGATAGAAGATTCCATTATTATGGATGATAGCAAGATAGCCAATGCCGGAAAGATCGTGGAGAGCCTCGTCGGCAGAAACGTCATTATCCAGGAGGGCGTCTGCTTGCCCAAGGGAAACAGGCTCATTGTGGGCGACAATTCAGTGATAACGCTGTGATTTAAATGAAGCTTCTTGTTACTGGCGGCCTTGGATTTATAGGCAGCAACTTCATAAGATATATGTTGCATGAGCACGGTGACTGTCGGATAATTAACGTTGATGACTTGCGATACGGATCTAGCAAGAACAGCCTGCTCAACTATGAGAATAATGATCGATATATCTTCAGAAAGGGAGACATTGCTGACAGCGAGTTTATAGCCGATATAATCAAGGATGTTGATGCGGCAGTCAGTTTTGCTGCGGAGACTCATGTGGACCGATCGATCGCAAAACCCGAATCATTCCTGCAGAGCAATGTTCAGGGCGTATTCAGTATCCTGGAATCTCTGAGGCGATACAACTCTTCGGCCAGGTTTGTGCAGATATCCACCGATGAAGTATACGGCGACATAATGGACGGCTCTTTCACAGAAGATAGCACTCTTCGGCCCTCATCACCCTATTCCGCCAGCAAGGCGGCAGGAGATGTCTTTGTTCAGGCCTATGCCAGAACCTACGGTATTCAGGCCATGATCACCCGGTGCACCAACAATTACGGACCATATCAGTTTCCGGAAAAGCTGATTCCCAAGACCATCCTACGAGCCCGTAACGGCCTGAAGATTCCGATATACGGAACCGGCCAGAATGTGAGGGACTGGATCTATGTAATCGACCACTGCCGGGCAGTGGAGAAGGTCCTCATGAAGGGTTCAAAGGGCGAGATCTACAATATCTCTGCGGGAGAAGAGAAGACCAATCTGGTTGTTGCAGGGACCATTCTCCAGATGCTTGGCCTGAGCGAGGATCAGATCGAGTTCGTTGAAGATCGGCCGGGCCATGATGTCAGATACAGTCTGGACTCTACAAAGATCCGAGAAGAATTGGGCTGGCATCCTCTGGAGAATTTTGCCGAGGGAATCAGAAAGACAGCAAATTGGTATCTACAGAACAGAGATTGGTGGGAGCCGCTAATGGATGATAAGGTGCTCAGCCCTGCTCCCTGGAAGCTGAACTGGTAAGAATCCGAAGAGGCAAAATCGATGAAACTATTTATAACGGGTGGGAGCGGTCTATTGGGAAGCCGTGTCGCAGGAATTGCCCAGGCCAGAGGGGATGAAGTGTACTCTGGTTATGCGCATAATGTGCCGGCTCATGGAAAGCCGGTCCAGTTTGATCTTCTGGACGGCCCAGGCATCACCGACATGGTGGAAAGGCTCACCCCCGATGTCATAATTCACAGTGCTGCTCTGACCGATGTGGACCGATGCGAAAGGGAGAAGGAACTGGCCTATAAGATGAACGTCGAGGGCACACGAGCCATAGCTGCAGCTGCTCAAAAAGTCGGATCTTTTCTGGTCTATATCTCTACAGATTATGTCTTTGACGGAGAGCGCGGCATGTATCGGGAAGATGATCTACCCAATCCCATAAGCTATTACGGCTACAGCAAGCTGCAAGGCGAGCAGTACTGCGACGGGTGCATTGTCAGGACCTGTGTGGTCTATGGCAACCGGCCAGCAACCGGCAAAGCGAATTTTGCCTTATGGTTGCTCGGCAGCCTCAAGTCTGGCAAGGCGGTCTCCTTGGTAACGGATCAATTCGTAACGCCCACATTGAACACCAATCTGGCAGAAATGCTCCTGGAGGTGGCGGACCGGAGGTTGGGCAAGGTCTACCACCTGTCCGGTGCCAGCAGAGTATCTCGATATGATTATGCTCTTGAGCTGGCCAGGAGGTTCGATCTGGATCCCAGCCTTATCCATCCTTCCAGGATGAGCGATTTGTCGTGGACTGCCAGACGACCGATAGATTCATCTTTAGATACCGGAAAAGCGGGGCGCGAACTGATGAACAAACCGCTTCCGCTAGATGAAGCACTTGAGACATTGAAATCTGAGATCTTGCGTCTTAATTCGAGGTTATAAGATGCTGCAGGGAATTGTGATAAAGCCGCTGAAGCGATTTGCTGATGAGCGCGGATTCTTTACTGAGATCATGAGGAAAGACTGGACTGATGTGATCCGGGATGAGATCGTTCAGGCCAATATGTCTGTAAGCTATCCAGGAATGGTGAGGGCCTGGCACAGGCACGAACGTGGGCAGGTTGACCATTTCCTGGCGGTCAGGGGCGCGATGAAAATCTGTGCTTATGATGATGATACCGCCGAGCTTGACGAGATTATATCCACGGGAGACAATCCCCAGATCGTCAGGGTGCCTGGGCACTACTGGCACGGATTTCGAGTTATTGGAAATGAGCCTGCAACTCTTATATATTTTGTGAACCGGTTGTATGATTATTCAGATTCCGATGAGGTCCGACGACCTTGGGATGATCCAACGATTGTTCCTTCATTGGTAAATGGCGACCCTCGCGACTCCCGATGCAATAAACCCTGGGACTGGTTTTCCCTGCCCTTCAAGTGACCTGCATCCATGAGCATTGCGATCATTGCCCCAGACCGCCGCCTCACTTAGACCATTGCCTCAAACCGGCGCCCGCTGGCTATAATCCACCAGCGCCACCAGGATGTCCTTGTCCTTGAGCATTCCCATCAGCTTTCCGCCGGGCGTGATCACAGGCATCTGGTCGATTCTATTTTTCTGCATAATAGACGCGCATTTGCCGACCTCATCCTTTTTGTAGGCGGTTATCGGCGGGACCATTGCCTCGGAGACAAGAATGTCCTTGAGCTTGATCCTTGAAACGGTGTAATACTTGCTGATGCTCTGCATGACTCGGTCCCACATCCAGCTGTCTTCTCCATCATTGGCAGACAGATCGGTCTTCTCAACGGTATCCTCGATAACGCTGGCCCGGATTAGATCCCGGTCGGAGATCATGCCCACCATCTTGAGACTGCTGTCGATGACCGGGCAGGCCTCAACTAGGGCAAACTCCATAATTGACCCGGCAACTGCCAGGGGTGTCTCGCTCCAGAGAACCACGGTCTCCTTCTCAAGGTAGGGCTGTATGGACTCCTTTATTCCCAGCTCTGCTGCCACACGGACTATATCGGCCACGGTGATGATGCCCACAAGCTTTCCTTTTTCCACCACAGGAAGCCGCCGGATATCATGCTTGATCAAGAGCCGTGAGGCCTCCACTATGCTCCGGTCCGGGTCTATAACCACGGGGTCCCGGGTCATGAGCAGAGCAGTCTGGTCCTCTTCGCGATTGGCGAGCAGGTCGGTCCTGGTTATCATGCCCACGACCTCGCCCTTCTTTATCACCGGAACGCCGGAGACCTTATGGTCCTGTAGCGTCCTCAAAACATCGTCTCGGCTTCCGGGGATGGCGACAAAAGCCACATCCGTGACCATTACGTCCCTGACGAGAATGCTCAAGTCTGCTCCCTCGGAATGGTAAGCACCGGAACCTTCGAGCTTCTTACTACCTTTTCGGCAACGCTGCCCAGCAGGAACTTATCGAGGCCCGTGCGGCCCACTGCGCCCATGATGATGATATCCATGCCTGCCGACTGGGCATAGTTTACGATCTCGCTGCCTGGATTGCCCTCTAGCACAACACCCTCATAAGGAACGCCCATGTGCTTGGCAAGAGTCTCCACGTGCTTGAGCGCTTCTTTGCCTTCCTTGAGGAGAAGCTCTCGAATGCTGAACAGCAGCATGTCATCCGGCAGATGGCTCGTGCGGTTGGTGTCTGCCACATAGATTGCAGTAACCTTGCCCCCAGACATCTTTCCCAGCTCCAATGCTACTTTGGCTGCTCTTGATCCGTGCTCTGATCCGTCGGTTGCAACTAGAATCTTCTCAAACATGATTTACCCCTAAAAGATAGCCATTATATCAGATCGACCGGCCCGTCTCACAATGCTGGAAAGAGGAGACAATGACCCCCAAATGTTATCCGAGTCTCTATCGATGACCATCACTCTTGCCTCTTTTCCTTCCCGAATGGACCCCAGCTTCTGATCGAGCCCCATTATTTTAGCACCATTTAGCGTGCACATCTTAAATACCTGTCTATCGTCATGCAGCAGAGCCTTGCTGATAAAATGCATCTCCTCGAAGACGTCCGGCGAGTTGAGCATGACGTTGTCCGTTCCCACGGCAACGGTGATGCCATTTTCCAGCATTCGTTTCACATTGGGCAGACCCACGTCTGTGACCAGATTGGACCGGGGACAGATCACCACCGGACAGTTCAGTCGGGCCACTTCCATCAGATCCGTCTCTTCCGCCTGGTTCATGTGCACCAGAAAATCAGGATGAAGAGCAATCGCCGCTTCGATATCATCCCTGCCGGACTCCCCTGCATGGATTCCCACCACCTGGCCGGCTCTCCTGGCGGCGGCCACTGTGGCTCGAACCATGCACCAATCGTGGTCACGGGTGCTGCTTATCCCCAGGCCCCAGCAGCTGTTCGGCCCTTCCTTCTGGCCTATGCCTGGACGGCCCAGTATCCTGGCTGCCAGAGGCAGGCCGATCTGGGCCTCTTGTAGCATGGCTACCCCCTCAGCACCGCCCTCCCTGAAGTCGGCAAACGCGCAGGTTCCGGAGGCTGCCATCAGATTGAGGCTCCGCCTCATTCCTTCCAGTAGAGCCGCTCGCGGCATTCTAGAGAGCTTTCTGGCCTTCAGTCCGCCAGGGCCCACCAGATCAGGGAGCGGCAAAAAAGGCGGGTCCTTGAAGGCCGAGTCTCCGGTATGAACGTGAGCGTTAACGAAGCGGGGACAGACGATGCCCTCGTAGTCCGCATCCACCCTTTCCTGGCCAAACTCCCGGATGATGCCATCCTGAATGCTGATGTAACCGTCCATTGGTGTGAAATCATCGCCATAGATTATGGTTCCCTGCAAGAGGATCTCACGCGCCTGAGGCATATCCCAAAGTGGAGCAGCAAACTATTTAGCTCCTATTCAGCTCCTCATCAGCTTGAGCTTTCCAGGCTCGCCCTGCCAGAACGCACACGATAGAGGTGAAAAAGTTACGGCCAGGCCCTTTGTATTCATCAATAGCGCCATGAGCGCAGACGGCAAGATAAGCTCCTTTGAGCGCTGCCAGGTCAGGATCTCCGGCCAGGAAGACAAAGCGAGAGTCGACCTTCTTCGGGCGGAGAGCGACGGCATCATGGTAGGAGTGGGAACAGTCCTGGCAGACGATCCCGGCCTGAGGGTCAAATCGCAGAGCTACCGCGAGCAGAGACGAATTAAGGGCTGGCAGGACTTGCCGCTGCGGATCATAGCTGACAGCCGGGCGAGAACGCCGCCATCCGCCCAGGCGTTGGGACCGGGATCTATTCTGGCTGTCAGCCGCGCGGCTGACAGGGAACGGCTGAAGAGGATCGCATCAACCGGATCTGAGATAATAGTATGCGGAAGCGAAAAGGTTGATCTGGCCGAGCTATTTTCCCGGCTCTCTGATAGGGGAGTCAGGCGCCTAATGGTGGAAGGAGGAGCTACGCTAAACTGGTCGCTTCTCAATCTCGGCCTGGTGGATGAGATCTGCGTCTACGTGGGAGCTATGATCATCGGGGGAGCAAATGCCCCCACCCTGGTGGACGGACCGGGATTCAGAAGGGATTTTCCCAGGCTGGCCTTAAGCCAGGTGCGG
>Ga0116170_10001747_pt1 | contig 21646 bp, 18 predicted proteins | sample AD_JPNHW1_MetaG_FD_89797 | JGI IMG/M metagenome (GOLD analysis project Ga0116170, IMG submission 89797) | Active sludge microbial communities of municipal wastewater-treating anaerobic digesters from Japan - AD_JPNHW1_MetaG | ecosystem: Engineered > Bioreactor > Anaerobic > Digestate | place...
ATTGTACTCGAATCAAAACGACTTGGTTTGCACACCGAGCTGACATCAAAAGAGATAGCCTATCGCCTTGGCTTCGACGATCCTTCCCATTTCAGTAAGTTCTTTAAGAACGAGACCAATCAATCCTTCTCCGAATTCAGGGTTCAACTGGAAAAAAAGCTGAATCAATAAGTCATACATAAATTGGGAAAATCACTCGTGATGAGTGATTTTCCCGATCTATTTTTGCCTATTTAAAAATAAAAGACAAAAATATCTGAAATATACATCATGATCCCGTTTTTTTACATTGACCAGAGGAAAATAGCACCCTACCTTTGTGGTGTAAAAATTTAAAAATCATGATAACAGTAGTACATAAAGCAAATACAAGGGGACATGCCAATCACGGTTGGCTCGATACCCATCACACATTCAGTTTTGCCAATTATTGGGATCCGGAAAGGGTTCATTTCGGAAATCTGAGGGTTTTGAATGATGACATCATTGCGGCTGGAACCGGTTTTGGAAAGCATCCGCACGATAACATGGAAATCATTACGGTTCCAATTACAGGCAAAGTGCTTCACCAGGATTCGATGGGGCATACGCAAACCATTGGTGTAAACGAAGTACAGGTAATGAGCGCGGGAACCGGAATTTTTCATTCGGAATACAATGCTTCGGAAACCGATGATTTGAGCTTGTTGCAGATCTGGATTTTACCTGAAAAGAGAAACATTAAGCCCGTCTACAATCAACTGCTTTTTGATTCGGAAATGGCTCAAAACAGGTGGCAAATATTGGTTGATGATGAAAATGGGCCGTTGAAGATAAATCAACATGCGGTTATCTCCCGCATATTTTTGGATAAGGGGAAGGAGGTTTCCTATTCGTTGAAAAGAGGATCAGAAAGAAGCTATCTGTTTGTTATCGAAGGTTCAGTCGAGATGGATGGTGTGAAATTTGATGCCCGCGACGGAGTTGGATTGGAAGAAACAAATGAATTTAAAATGAAAGCATTAACAAAAGCCTTAGTATTAAATATTGAATTATAAACTTTAAAAACAGATAATTATGAAAAAGTTAGTTGGAATATTCACACTGGTTCTGTTCGTTGTATTGGCAGCGAATGCTCAGGAACTGAAAATCGATACGTCGAAATCGGAATTAAACTGGACCGGGAAAAAAGTAACCGGCGAACATCACGGAACAATTCAGTTGAAAGAGGGGAGTGTTACATTGAAAAAGGACAAAGTGATTACCGGCAAATTTGTAATCGACATGAATACGATTAAAGATTTAGATTTGCCGGCAGGGGAGTGGAACGATAAGCTGGTGGGGCATTTGAAATCGGACGATTTTTTTGGAGTTCAAACTTATCCGGAAGCAACATTGGTATTGACGGGGAGTACACCATTTACAAACGGAAAAGCCACAGTTGATGGCAAGCTGACTATCAAAGGGATTACCAATCCGGTTCAGTTTGAAGTGACCAAACTTGACAATCAGTATACAGCCCAGATCGTTGTTGACCGCAGTTTGTACAATGTCCGTTATGGATCGGGCAAATTTTTTGAAAACCTTGGAGACAAAACCATTTACGATAATTTCACCATGGATGTGAAATTGGTTACCGAATAAGTTTCTAGTTTCCAGCTGGATGAAGAAAAGGGAGAAGTGGAATTCATTTTTCCCTTTTTTCGTTGCCGGTGTCAGATGTGAACGAGGTTTTCTTGTTTCAGCATGGTTTCTCCTTCCCACCGGTAAGCCGAAAGGGTTTGGGTACGGGTTACACACCGGTCGACGCAGCAAAGGTTGCTTTTTACAATCAAATCATGTTTTTCGAGGCAGTAATGCCCGAAAAAAACCGGTGGCAAATTGTTGGTGTATTCTTCTATGGAAGGAGTGATTTCCTTTGGAATGGTATAAGCCGGAAGTTTAAACCGATTTCCAAAGGACATTTCTTTAAAGGTTTTTCCGTCAGCCTGTTCCCACCATTTGATCCGGAAAACCCGGCGCGAAATCCCTTTGTTGTCTTTCAGTATCAAATCTTTAGGAAGCCGCATTTCAACTCCTTTCACTAGTTCGTTTACTGCCTGGTTCAATTTGTTGTCATCGATATACTCTTTCAGAAAGCTCTTTTTGATTTTGGCTTCACCATTCATGAATTTTTGAACGGTTTCAACATGAGCATCGCTCCATCCTCCGTGAACAACCCGGATGGAGCCCAGATCGAGATAAATTGGAAGATGCCTGAACCATTGGATGGTGTCTTTTAGCTCATCGGGATATTTTGCATATTCTTCAATGGTTTTTATCAACGGAAGTTTTAGGTGTGCAACCTCTTTGACGTAACTTTTCCCCAATTTCGGAAGGGTGAAATAGAGGATTGCATTGAGTTCATGGTTTCCCAAAATAGCCAATGCATTTCCGTTTTCAACCATTTCCCTGATTAAATGGATGGTCTTTCTGATTTCGGGGCCGCGGTTGATATAATCGCCGGTAAAAATTACTTTCCTGCCTTCACAAAAATAGCCCACACTGGTTTTGGTATATCCCAGTTCCTTCAGCATCTTGACCAATAAATCGTAATGGCCGTGAATATCACCGATAATATCGTATTTGCACATCAAATTAGTTGTTTTTTGAAGGAGATTTTATGTTATCAGACTTCAGATTACCAGAAGAAGAATTGTTCTGATAATCTGAAGTCTGATTGATTGTTAGAAAATGCGGTGACCGCCCTGGCCAATTTCAGCAACATAGAACTCGGGTTTCAGCCCGGTCCGTTTTTCATAGTTGGCGCCCACACTGGCAACGAATGTTTCAACGGCTTCGTCTTTTACCAGAGAGACGGTCGATCCGCCAAAACCACCACCCGTCATACGCGAGCCAATCACGCCGTCGATTTTGCGAGCTTCTTCAACCATCGTATCCAGTTCGTTACCGGTAACTTCGTAGTCGTCGCGGAGCGAATCGTGCGAACCGTTCATCAATTTTCCGAAAGCTTCAAGGTTCCCGGCTTTCAACTGGGAAACCGCATCGGTGGTCCGTTTAATTTCTGAAACTACATGACGTGCACGTCTTTTAACCACATAGTCAGCAATTTTATCTTCCACTTTCAGGAATTCATCCCACGAAATTTCGGCCAGGTTATTGATTTTTTTATACGGTTTGATGGCTTCGACAGCTGCTTTGCATTGGGCAACCCGCTCGTTGTATTTCCCCGAATCGAGTGAGTGCGGGCTGTTGGTGTTGCCGATTACAATCTTCACACCGTTAAGTTTCACTGGGACAAGCTCATATTCGAGGGTGTCGCAGTTCAGGAAAATGGCACGGTCTTTTTCTCCCATTCCTGAAGCAAACTGGTCCATAATTCCACAATGAACCCCGGCAAATTCATGTTCTGCCATCTGGCTCATTTTCACCAGGGTGATTTGGTCGAGACCAAATTGATACTGGTCGTTGATTGCAACGGCAGTTACAACTTCAAGGGCTGCTGAAGAAGATAAGCCGGCTCCACCCGGTACATTCCCGTAAATAAGGATATCGGCACCACGGTCAAATGTGAGACCTTTTTTGACAAATTGCGCAATGGTGCCCAGCGGATAATTCACCCAATTCCCTTTCGACAGGGGAGTGGTTAATTTATCGAAGGTTATCTCTTCAGTCACAGGAAGGTTCATTGAAGCGAACCGGAAAAATGGATTGTTTGTTTTTCGAATCAGGAAATTGGTTCCAAAAGTTAACGCACAGGGGAAAACAAAGCCCCCGTTATAATCGGTATGTTCACCAATCAGGTTCACCCTTCCCGGCGAAAAATAGCCGGCAACTTCTCCTTCTCCATACCTTTCGGTGAAAGCATTTTTTAATGTTTTTATATCCATAAATACTGTTCTTATTGTTTTTGAGTCTTTACAAAAATAGAAGTTATTCGATAGAATAAAAATGATATGGTCAGTGAAACATTTTCAAAGGTGGCCAATGGATCGATCTCTTTTGGTTGCCATCCATAATTTGTTTGGTTTGTGAATTTTTTTAAATTCAAAACATATTTTATGGGGGGATAAGGGCAGAAGATACGTGTTGGGATTGTTTAGAACATTCATTTTCAAGTATCAATTTGCTCTTTTCTCTTGATTTTAGGTTCTCAAAAAATCTGGATTATGAAAACTTTAATCGAACTATTTGAACAGAGTGTAGAAAAATTTCCTGAAAATCCGTTGATGTGGGAAAAGGTCGGCGGAAAGTATATCAGTTATTCCTATTGTCAAATCAAAGAAGAGGTTTACAACTTTGGCGCAGGGCTGATTTCGATTGGGATCCAAAAAGGCGATCGCATCGGGCTGATAGCCGAAGGGCGTACCGACTGGCTGGTTGGTGAATTGGGCATGTTCTATGCCGGGGCGATCAATGTGCCGTTGTCGGTTAAATTGGATGCAGGCTCCGAAATCACCTTCCGGTTGAAACATTCGGGCGCACGCATGGTGATTGCTTCCTGGACCCAGGTTGAAAAGGTGGAAGCCATTCGCAAAGATGTCCCTGACCTGGAGAAGATTATTTACCTCGACAAAATAGATGTTCCAATGGAGCACCGTATTAGTTTCCAGTCGATCAAAGAGGCGGGTAAGGAATTTTTGAGCGATCCGGAGAAACGGGCTATTTTTGATCAGATACGACAAAATGTCCAACCCAATGATCTGGCCAACATCTCCTACACTTCGGGTACAACGGCCGATCCAAAAGGAATTATGTTGTCACAATACAATTATGCCGAGAATGTTCGCCAGGCCAATACGCTGATGGATATTACGCAGGATTACAAGACTCTGACAATCCTTCCCTGGGACCACTCGTTTGCCCACACAGCCTGTTTGTATTGTTTTATGTATAACGGGGCAAGTATTGCCGGACAGGAAATAGGGAAGACAGCCATGGAAACGCTGCGTAATATTCCAAAGAATATTAATGAAATTAAGCCCGATCTTATGATGAGCGTTCCCGCCTTGTCAAAATCGTTCCGTAAAAATATCGAGAGCAGTATTCGAGCAAAAGGAAAAACAGCCGAGAAGCTGTTTAATCAGGGGTTGAAGGTGGCATATAAATACAATGCCGATGGCTTTTCCCGGGGAAAGGGACTTCGCATTTTTCTGAAGCCACTGTATGCTTTCTACGACAAAATCATTTTCAGTAAGATACGGGAAAATTTTGGTGGAAATCTGAAGTTCTTCATCGGCGGAGGGGCGCTGCTCGATACCGAGTTGCAACGTTTTTTTGCGGCCATTGGTATCCCAATTATGCAGGGATATGGGTTGTCGGAATCATCACCGGTTATTTCATCCAATGCGTTACATGCTTATAAATTTGGCACTTCCGGAAAATTGGTCAAGCACCTTGAACTGAAGATTTGTGACAACGATGGGAATGAACTTCCAAAGGGCGAAAAAGGCGAAATGGTCGTGCGAGGTGGTAATGTGATGGTTGGCTATTGGAAGAACGAAAAAGCAACGGCTGAAACCATTAAAGATGGCTGGCTTTACACCGGCGATATGGCTTACATGGACCAGGATGATTTTCTGGTAGTGCTTGGCCGTTTTAAAAGTTTGCTGATCTCGAGCGACGGTGAAAAGTTTAGCCCCGAAGGAATCGAGGAGGCCATGGTCGATCAATCGCCTTTTATTGAACAGTGTATGCTTTACAACAATCAGAACCCCTATACTTCGGGGATGATCGTTCCTAATATTGCAGCGATTAACCGGACTTTGGAACAAAAAGGGATCAAACCAGCGACCGAAGAAGGCGATAAGGCAACCCTTACTCTGATTCAAAACGAAATTGATGCGTACAAGAGCAATGGAAAATATGCGGGAATGTTCCCCGAACGATGGTTGCCGGCTACCTGGGTTCTTTTGCCCGATTCATTCAACGAGCAAAACCATCTGATGAATTCAACCATGAAAATTGTCCGTGGAAAAATTGTCGATTACTTTGCCAGCGAGTTGAATTTCCTTTATACTCCCGATGCGAAAAATGTGCTGAACGAGGTCAATTTAACTTCTCTTGCCCAATGGAATAAGGTGAAGGTGAATTAGCTTTTTCGATGTCTGAAATAAGACAACTTTATTTGACCGGTATGAACGAAAAGGTTCCTCTTTTTGTTTAGTATTTAATTTTATTTCAGGCGATGAGAAAGAAAATTATCATTCTGTTGGCAATCGTTGTTCCTGTTGTCGTTTTTCTGGCAGGGCCACGTTTCGAAAAGCCTCATTTGTCGGGTAAGTTGCCAGACATGACGGTTGATGTGCAAAATGTTGGGAGGTTTGTCGATTCCATTGAATCCGCAGTAAAGGTCAGGCCCGACAACGAAGCCCGTATTGTTTGGTCCAACGATTCGTTAAAAAACAAGACCGAATACGTAGTGCTATATCTTTCTGGTTTTGGGGCTAGTTGGTACGAAGGGAACCCAACCCATATCCGTTTTGCCAAAGCGATTGGAGCCAATTTGTATTTGAGCCGGCTGGCATCTCATGGAATCGATACCTCCGAACAACTCATTGATATGTACCCGGCAGCATTGTATGAGTCGGCAAAAGAAGCTCTGCTGATTGCTCAGGCGCTTGGGCGAAAAGTTATTGTGATGAGTACCTCCACCGGGGGAACGCTGGCATTAAAGCTGGCTTCCGATTTTCCCGACCGGGTGAATTCGCTCATCTTGCTTTCACCGAATATTGCGATCAACAATCCGGCCGCTTTTCTGCTTACCGGCCCGTGGGGATTGCAAATTGCCCGGATGGTGGGAGGCGGTTCTCCCTATCGCATTCTCAAGCCCAAAAGTGAGATTGAGCAGAAGTATTGGTATTTGCACCAGCGTTGGGAAGGAGTTGTTTATTTGAAACAACTGGTTGATGCCACCATGAGTCGAGAAGTTTTCCAGAGGGTAAATCAGCCGGTTTTTCTCGGTTATTATTATAAAAATGAAAAGGAACAGGATCCCGTGGTTAAGGTGAGTGCCATGTTGAAGATGTTTGATCAGCTGGGAACCTCTGATTCACTGAAAGTAAAGGTCGCATTTCCCGATGCAGGTGACCATGTAATCGGCTGCTCCGATTTTTCAGGGAGCTATCTGGACGTAGAAGAAGAAATAATGAAATTTGCCCGTCGAATTGGAATTCTTTAATACCAACACAATAAAGATTCATTATTTTCGATATTCAGAATAAAGTCATTAAAGAATGAAGTATTTGTATCCCTTTTTATGGCTCCTTGTCATTTCGGTTTTATCGCTAACCCCTTCGGCAAAAATGCCTTCAGTACATCTTTTCCCCAATGCCGATAAGCTAATCCATCTGGTAATGTATGGCATATTTTCGTTTTTGCTGATGCCTCCATTCAAAGCATCAAGACGAAGGGAATTACGTTTTTTTATTCCGTTCATTGTGTCATCATCGATCGGTATATTGTTTGAATATCTTCAGCTTATGTTGCGAAAAGGTCGGTCGTTCGAGTTTCTTGATATTGTTGCCGATGTTCTTGGAGCTGCGGTGGGTATTTTTATTTATTGGTTGATTGTCAGAAGTCTATCGAAAAGAGAGATTGAAGAATAAGGAATCAAGTTTTTTAATTTGGTCTTATCTAACTCTTTTGAAGTAATATGATTTTTTTAGCTCCCGGTCGTCAAAAGTGTACATTTCGTACGAACGGAAACGGCTAAAGAGTGAAATAATGGCAAAGTCGCCGCCGCAAAACATGAAATGGAGTAAAGCAATTACCAATCCCGAAATAGAGATAATATTGGATGAAGAAAAGAAGAAACACCCCATCCCGGCAATAAATACCGTTATAAAAGGAGCCAGCGCAACAAACAGCATCTCTTCCCGGTTCAAAACCTGGCGGTTTGCTTCGGCATAAAAGAGAAATTTCTTCCATTGTACACCAAAACCAATGTCTCTTTTTCCCAAAAGAAGAAAAGCTGCCGCATGGAGCAACTCATGGATCGGTACCAGTAAAGTGAACGAAAAGAGAACGGAAAGCCCCATAAACAGTAGCTCTTTTTTATGGCTTCCATTTTTGATGAACATTGTGATAAAAAAGGCGAAGATGAAAAACAGCGCAAGTAATGCCAGCATTTGAATAAAACCGTAAAGCCTTATGATGATGGATTTTCGGCATACCTCTTCAGAGATAAACGATTTTAGGTTTGAATATTCTACTTCTTCGATGAGCTCAAATTCGGAATTTTGTAAAAGTTCTTCCGGAGTAAGTAACTGTTTCATTCTTCGCGGTTCAATACCATATTAATGAGCGATTTCAGATCGATTAGCCCAACGGCAAAGGCCACCAGTGAAGAAGCAGCAAGCAGGGCTAAATATCCGATCAACCGGTTGTCGATGTATTTACTGAAGAACCCCAAAACGACGATGAGAATGGCAAAAAGCATGACTTTGAGAATCATCCCCATTTGAGGTTTGAAATGGAAAATCCTGACGGCAATAATTACCTGGGCCAGTGCGGTAACCGATTGGGTGAACAGACTCACAAATGCGGCACCCTGGGCCTGCAATTTAGGGATCAGAATCAGGTTCAACACAATATTCAGAACCATTCCGATAGCTGCCATGATATTCAGCTCCCTGATACTTCCGTTGGCTGTTAGTAACGTGCCGAAGATGTAAGTAGTTGATATTGGAATAAAACCGAACATTAACGTGGCAAATATAGGTGCCGATTCCGCGATATTTTCTTTGTATAGCCATCCCATGATCTCTTCCTGATAGAAAAACGAAGAAAATGAAAGGGTAAGCGACAGAAAAATGATCAGCGAAAAGGCAAAAACAACCATTTCGCCTACGCTTTGCCGGGTTTTAATCATGCGCGAAAAAATGGGCAACAACATTCCGCTGAAAAGTACGCCAAACATCGAAACTGCGTCGAGAAGCCTGAATCCATGGGCGTATAAACCAACCTGCTGCATTCCGTTTTCCGGCAAAAGCCATTCAATCAGAACGGTGTCGAAACGATTGTAAAACGACATCAGAAGGATCAGGATCGCATACGGAAAGGTTTTCTTTAAAAAGACAATGCTGAAATTGAGATTAAAGGCAATTTTTATTTTCCCGGCTTTTTTGAGTACAATTAAATAAATAATTAATGCAGCGATTGCATACGACAGCGTTTGAATGTACACAAACCATTCAATTTTAAAAACACCTCCTGTAATATTGGTAAAGAGGAGTATCCCGCAAAAAAAGATCATAAAAATGCGGTCGAGCACCGACACAAAACTGTCGGTGGTGAACAGGTGCAGGGCACTCAGGTTCGATCGCAGATAGAGAATGAGCTGTAATAGAAATTGATTGAAAATCAGGAAATACAACAGATGGAATTGAACTTTGTTGTAGCCGAAGATGAATCCCATCGAGATACATATAATCGCATAAACGATCGCCAGCATAAATTTGATCCCCAAAATATTTCCCATGTGTTTGGGAAGTAAATGGTGATAGCGTGCAATATTCCGGTTGTTGTAATTGGTAATGCCCATGTCGAGCAAAACATTCATCGTAAGCGACAATGATAGTAAGGAATAATATAAACCATAATCAACACTTCCGGTAATAACCTGAACCGTTCGGTCAATGCCAAACAGCCAGAAGGGTTTGACCAAAACATTGACTGTGAGTAATAGAATAAGGTTAGTAAAAAACTTCCGCTTCAAAGTTGTCGTTCAATTTTTAAAATGGTTCGTAAAGTAACAATCTTTATCCATTATTTCCAACCCCCAAAGCAAAACATTCAGGATGCTTTTTTTCGGGCGATCGATGGAAACCCGGGCATTTCAAAAACAATTTTAATCGAATATATCAAATTATTTTCCTTATTTTGATTGAAGAGAAATTTTTGTTTTACAGAAGGGGGCAACTCTTTTGATTTAGAAAAAAAGTAACGTGAGAATTGCAGTAAACACACAACATCTGTTGAAAGATAAACTTGAGGGAATTGGCTGGTTTGCACACGAATCGTTGTCACGAATTGTAAAGGCACATCCGGAGCATGAATTCATCTTTATTTTCGACCGGACCTGGGACGATTTATTTCTTTATGGGGAGAATGTGATCCCGGTTTCCACCCGGATCCCTTCACGCCATCCGTTTTTGTGGTTCTGGCATTATGAAATGGATGTTCCCCGGATTTTGAAAAAATATAAACCCGATCTGTTTTTTTCACCCGATGGTTGGATTTCTCTGGCTACATCGATCCCAACGGTCGATACCATCCATGATATCAATTTTATACATCGTCCTGGCGATTTGCCTTTTCTGGTTCGGAATTATTACAATTACTATTTTCCAAAATTTGCCCATCGGGCAAAGCGAATTATCACGGTTTCCGAATTTAGCAAGTCCGATCTGGTGAAAACTTTCCGGCTCGATCCATCAAAAATTGATGTAGCTTACAATGGTTGTAATGAGTTGTATTGTGGAATATCTTCGGAGGTGAAGGCTAGTGTTCAGCGGAGGTTCACAGGCGGGTTACCTTATTTTATTCATGTGGGATCGCAAAATCCACGAAAAAATATCCTGGGGCTGCTCGACGCATTTGAATTGTTCAGAAGGAGCGGGAAGACGCCTTATAAGTTGATGCTGGCTGGCGAATCGATGTGGCGGGAGAGTTCGGTGGAAAAGAAACTCGAAGGGATGCAATTTAAAGACGATGTGGTTTTTACGGGCCGCATTTCAACTGAAGTAATGCAACTGGTCCTGTCGAGTTCCGAGGCGTTGGTGATGCCTTCTTTCTTCGAAGGGTTTGGGATTCCGGTGGTTGAGGCAATGTATTGTGATGTGCCGGTAATTTGTTCCAATGTAACCTCTTTGCCTGAAGTTGCCGGGAAAGCTGCTTATTTGGTCGATCCGTTCAATATTCAATCGATTGTCGATGCGTTAGTTGAGGTGTCGACCGATGAAAAACTCCGTGAAAAATTAATTGCTGAAGGGCAGGTTCAGCGGCAAAAATTTAGTTGGGATCATACCGCCAGTGCAGTATGGTCAACCATTGAAAAAGCGTTGGAAAAATGAAGTCGGAATTCGGATTAAAACCTTTTTTTCGGGAAGGTGTGCTGGAAGCAGGTTGTGACGAAGCGGGGCGGGGATGTTTGGCCGGCCCGGTATATGCCGGAGCGGTAATCCTTCTACCCGATTTTAATTTGCCGTTGTTGAACGATTCGAAACAACTGACCGAAAAACTACGATATGAGCTTCGGCCTCTTATTGAGGAAAAGGCAATAGCATGGGCGATTGGTGTCGTTACCAACGAGGAGATCGACCAGATCAACATTTTGAATGCTTCGTATCTGGCGATGCACCGGGCCATTGAACAGTTAAAGCTTCTTCCCGAACATTTAATTATCGACGGAAACCGGTTCAGATCATTTAAGAATATTCCACATACCTGCATTGTGAAAGGCGATGCCAAATTTTTGTCAATTGCCGCAGCTTCGGTACTGGCAAAAACCTACCGTGATGATTATATGGTGAAAATCGATCAGGAACATCCCGAATATCAGTGGCGAAAAAACAAAGGGTATCCAACCGTCGCTCATCGGATCTCGATCGAGAAGTATGGAGAAACTTCTTATCACCGGAAAACATTCCGGCTTTTGCCCGGACCCAAACAAATGGAACTGGGATTTGATTCGTGATTTTAGCGTGTTCGATTATTTGTGTTAATTTGTTTTCATTAATTCCATTTAAACAGATCCTGTCGGTGAACAGTTTTCATGAATTATTCTTACCATTGTTCCCAATTTTTTGAGACCAACAGGAATGAATTGGTTGAGATGTTTTAATTTCATTAAGTTGATTACACGATTTTTAGATATATGAGACATAGAATTTACGCCCTTATTGCAGCTGCCTTTTTTGCAGTTGGTCAGGCTTCCGCGGATGAAGGAATGTGGTTGCCTTCCTTTCTATCCGAAATAAATGTGCAGAAAATGCAGAAAATGGGTTCCGAACTTACGGCCGAAGATATTTTCAACATCAATTCATCGAGTTTGAAAGATGCTGTGATTGTTCTCGACGGCGGTTCATGTACCGGTGAGCTGGTTTCGCCCGATGGACTTTTTCTTACCAACCATCATTGCGGATACGGTGAGATCCAGGAGCATTCGAGTGTGGAAAATGACATTTTGAAAAATGGTTTCTGGGCAAAAAACCGGAAGGAAGAACTTTCGAATCCCGGGAAAACTGTTTCGTTTTTAATCAGGGTGGAAGATGTAACCGATACGATTCTTACGAAGCTGACACCGGAAATGAATGAAGACACCCGCAGGGATAGCATCCGGGCAATCTCTTCCCGTTTGGAGTCGGCTGCTGAAGAGGGTACTGATTATGATGCCGAGGTGAATGACCTTTTTGAATCGAATCGATATTATCTTTTTGTGTATGAAACCTTCCGGGATGTGCGGTTGGTCGCTGCTCCTCCTCAGTCGGTCGGAAAGTTTGGAGGCGATACCGATAACTGGATGTGGCCCCGGCACACCGGCGATTTTTCCATCTTCAGGATTTATACCGATCCCAACGGGAAGCCGGCGGAATATTCGGAAAACAATATCCCTCTGAAGTCCCGTCATTTCTTACCGGTGTCATTGGAAGGGTATCAGGATGGCGATTTTGCGATGGTGATGGGCTATCCCGGATCGACCAATCGTTACCTGACGTCCGAGGGGGTTAACTATGTAATGAATGTTGTAAACGATGCACGGATCAAAGTACGGAAAGAAAAACTGGACATCCTCGCAAATTACATGAATACCGGAGAAAAAGCGACCATTCAGTATGCCAGTAAATATGCCAGGAGCTCAAACTATTATAAATTCAGCATTGGTCAGAACCGTGGGTTAACCCGCTTGAATGTTGTGGAAAAGAAGAGGGCGACCGAGAATCAGTTCCTCTCCTGGGTCAACGCCGATGAGAACCGAAAAAAAGAGTATGGCGAAACCCTGAAAATGATTTCCGATGCTTATATCCATACCGATGACAACAAGGCTGTTCAATACATTGCGGAAGCCTTCCTGCGGGGACCTGAAATTTTCCAGTACGCCAACCGCTTTTCGGATCTTCAGATGAATCTGAAGCAAAATCTTGGTAAAGATGCTGTTGCCCGGAGTGTAAATTCCCTGAAAGAAAAGTTAAACGATTATTATAAGGACTATGATGCGGCGACTGATCAAAAGTTGGTTGCTGCGCTGACAAAGGTTTTTGTTGAGAATGTTTCACCGGTATATTACCCCGAGTTTGTAAAAACAATCAAAGGAAAGTATCAGGGAGATTACGATCGATGGGCTGCCGATCTTTTCAGAAAAAGTATTTTTGATGAAAAAGAGAAAGTTGAAGCTTTCCTTTCGAAACCTAAATTGGCCGTTCTTGCCAACGATCCAGCCTACAAGATTTCGGGACAGATTTATGATTCTTATCGAAAGGCTATAAAAGAAAATGAAACTGATCATACAAATTTGGGGAAAGGTTACCGGCTTTATCTGAAAGGATTGATGGAAATGGAGCCGGAAACTCAATTTTACCCCAATGCCAATTCAACCATGAGGTTAACTTTTGGGAAGGTGGGAGATTATGACCCTGCAGAAGCAGTTCATTACGATTATTTTACCACCTTGAAAGGCTATGTGGAAAAGGAGATACCGGGCGATTGGGAATTTGATGTTTCGCCCAGGTTGAAAGAGCTTTATTATGCCAAGGATTATGGCGAGTATGCCGATAAAGATGGAACCTTACACACCTGCTTTATTTCAAACAATGATATTACAGGCGGAAATTCAGGTAGTCCGGTCATCAATGGAAAGGGAGAACTGATTGGGATTGCCTTCGATGGAAACTGGGAAGCCATGAGTGGAGATATTGCTTTTGAACCCGATCTTCAGCGGTGTATCAATGTTGATATTCGCTTTGTGCTGTGGATGATCGACAAATTTGCCGGTGACAAACAATTAATTGATGAAATGACGATTGTCAAGTAAACAAAGACATTCTTTTTTCATAAATTTGGCGACCAATTCACAAAAGTATTAAGTAACCTTTTTTGAACGAAAATGCCCTATAAAGTAACAATTTATACTGATGGAGCTGCAAGTGGCAATCCTGGCCCCGGAGGTTATGGAGTTGTTATGAAATGGGGGCCGCACCGAAAGGAAATTTCGGCTGGTTACCGGCACACAACCAATAACCGGATGGAGCTTCTGGCGGTGATTGTGGCTCTGGAATCGTTGAAAGTCGATCATTGTGAGGTGACCATTTACACCGACTCAAAATATGTAGCCGATGCGGTAACGAAAGGGTGGTTGTTTACTTGGGTGAAAAACCGCTTTAAAGGAAAAAAGAATCCTGACCTTTGGCTCAGGTTTTTAGATAGTTATAAAAAACACAAGGTTAACTTTGTCTGGATCAAAGGCCATGCAAATATACCTGAAAACGAGCGTTGTGACCAATTAGCCGTCGAAGCATACCAACAAACAGATCTGCTCGAAGATGCAGGTTATGAAGCCGAAATATAAATTGAATTATGGGTTTGATTTACAATCTGGGAATTAAAACATTTATTCTGGGAGTAAAAATTGCATCACACCAAAATCCCAAAGCAAAACAGCTAGTTGCAGGAAGAAAAGGTCTGCTTAAACGAATTAAGAAAGAACAGGATCCCAAGGAGAAAGTGATTTGGGTGCATTGTGCTTCTCTTGGCGAATTCGAGCAGGGACGGCCACTCCTCGAAGAGATCAAACGGAATTATCCGGAGAAAAAAATTGTGCTTACGTTCTTTTCTCCTTCCGGGTATGAAGTCCGAAAAGATTATAAACAGGCCGATTACATTTATTATTTGCCATTTGATACCCGCAGGAATGCCCGGCGTTTCATTAAATATTGCAATCCGGAAGTCGCTTTTTTTATCAAATACGAGTATTGGAAGAACTTTCTTTCCATTTTGAAGAAGAAGTCGGTTCCCACCTATTTTGTTTCGGCCATTTTTCGAAAAGATCAACTCTTTTTTAAATGGTATGGAGGTTGGTACCGGAAGATGTTGAAAAAGGTTACCCATTTCTTCCTTCAGAATCAGGAGTCAGCCGAATTGCTTAAGTCGTTAAAGATTGATCATTATACCGTTACCGGCGATACCCGTTTTGATCGGGTGGCTCATGTGTTTGAGAGCGTGAAACCCATTCCCGAGATTGAAAGGTTTTTGGGTTCTCAGCGGGCTATTATTGCCGGCAGTAGCTGGAAGGCCGAAGAAGCCCTGTTGATGCAGTACAATCGTATCAACCCCGGGTATAAAATGATCATTGTTCCTCACGAAGTAACGACAGAAAATATCCAGCGAATAAAAGGCCAGTTTAATGGGAACTCGGTTTGCTTAAGTGAGTTTTCGTCGGTGAAGGGAAACGACAAGAATGTTCTGATTGTTGATTCCTATGGAATGTTGACGTCCATCTATCAATACGGGCTCATTGCACTTGTTGGAGGCGGTTTTGGCGTAGGAATTCATAATGTGCTTGAGGCGGCTACTTTTGGAATGCCCGTAATTATTGGCCCCAACTATGAAAAATTTCAGGAAGCGGTCGATATGGTCGACCTTCATTGTGCTTTTTCGGTTAACAATATTGAAGAGTTTAATGCAGTAATGAATACACTTTTGAAAGACCCGTCATTGGTGCTGACCATATCAAAAACTGCATCCGATTATGTGAAGGCAAACGTTGGGGCAACCCCCAAAATCCTCCATTTTGTTTTTAACAACTAATTGTTGATTTTTATTCCAATTATTTTTTCTCCGGGTATTGACTTTTATTTGTAAAAGCTTTATGTGAAATATTTGCTTTTCATAAAAGATGTTTTATTTTTTGTGAACTTTTTGATCTTAAGCAATATTTAGTGTTTTGTATGTCAGTTTGTTGATGTTTGAAAGTTGAAAACTTATTAATAACTTCCGGTCTATTTCTTCACCAATATTGTATTCTCTATACTAACTTCGGTAACGTAAATTTTCATGAAAACCAAGTATTGCATCAACCTATTTTTTAACCCTTAACCCCTTTTTTAGTTGTATTATGGAACTAGAAAATGTAGAAGTTGTTACCAACAAAAAGAAAATTTTCTCATCGGAAGAAGCGTTCCAGGCCTCATTGAAGTATTTCAAAGGGGATGAACTGGCAGCCCGGGTCTGGGTGAATAAGTATGCGCTGAAAGATTCTCAGGGAAGCATTTTTGAGTTAACCCCGGATGACATGCACCACCGATTAGCAAAAGAGATTGCCCGAATCGAAAAAGCGTACGAGAATCCGCTCTCCGAAAAAGAAATCTACGAAGTACTCAAGGATTTTAAGTACATCGTTCCTCAGGGAGGTCCAATGACTGGTATTGGAAATGAGTTTCAGGTAGCTTCGCTTTCAAACTGTTTTGTTATCGGGAATGATGGAAATTCAGATTCTTATGGTGGAATCATGAAAATCGATCAGGAACAGGTACAGTTAATGAAGCGTCGCGGTGGAGTGGGGCACGATTTGTCTCACATCCGGCCCAAAGGTTCGCCAGTAAAAAATTCAGCGCTTACGTCAACCGGGCTGGTGCCTTTTATGGAGCGTTTTTCCAATTCAACCCGCGAGGTTGCTCAGGATGGCCGGAGAGGCGCATTGATGCTTTCTGTTTTGGTAAAGCATCCCGACGCCGAGCAATTTATTGATGCTAAGCTGGAGCAGGGAAAAGTGACCGGTGCAAACATATCGGTCAAAATCGACGACGAGTTCATGAAGGCGGTGGCCGATGATCGGGAGTATATCCAAAATTATCCCACCTATTCATCGAATCCGATGGTTGAACGGAAAACAAAAGCGAAAGATTTATGGAATAAAATTGTTCATAATGCCTGGAAATCAGCGGAACCTGGAATCTTATTCTGGGATACCATTATTCGGGAATCATTACCCGATTGTTATGCCGATCTGGGCTACCGGACTGTTTCCACCAATCCTTGTGGTGAAATTCCATTGTGCCCGTATGATAGTTGCCGCTTATTGGCGATCAATTTATACTCTTATGTCGATAAGCCTTTTACAAAAGAAGCCCGTTTCAATTTCGATTTGTTCAGAAAGCATATTGGATTGGCACAACGAATAATGGACGATATCATCGATCTGGAAATGGAAAAAATTGACCAGATTCAGAAAAAGATTGAAGCCGATCCCGAATCACATGAGATTAAAGCCACCGAGCTGAATTTGTGGAAAAACATCCGCAAAAAGGCGAAGGAAGGCCGTCGTACCGGTATTGGCATTACTGCAGAAGGCGATATGCTGGCCGCGTTGGGGTTACGTTATGGTAGCGAGATTGCGGTTGATTTCTCCGAAGAGGTTCACAAAACCGTAACACTCGAGGCGTATCGGGCATCGGTTAAAATGGCCACGGAAAGAGGAGCTTTTGCCATCTATGACGCAAACCGAGAAAAGAATAATCCTTTTATCCAGCGTATAAAAGCAGCCGATCCGGGACTCTATTCCGAAATGGTGCAACACGGTCGCCGAAATATTGCGCTTTTGACAATTGCTCCCACCGGAACAACCAGTTTGATGACGCAAACCACATCGGGAATTGAACCGGTGTTCCTGCCGGCTTATACCCGCCGCCGTAAAGTGAACCCGAACGATAAGGATGTTCAGGTCGATTTTGTGGATGAAGTTGGCGACAGCTGGGAAGAGTACCGTGTTTTCCACCATAAATTCCTTACCTGGATGGAGGTGAACGGGCACGATATTTACAAGAAATATACAAAGGAAGAGCTTGATGAACTAGTTAGATTATCACCTTATTACAAAGCATCCTCAAACGATGTCGATTGGCTGAGCAAAGTTCGTATGCAGGGAAGAATCCAGAAATGGGTTGACCATTCGATTAGCGTGACGATCAATATGCCGGAAGATGTTACCGAGGATTTGGTCAATCAGGTTTATATTGAAGCCTGGAAATCGGGGTGCAAAGGAGTGACTGTTTACCGAGAAGGTTCTCGTGCCGGTGTTTTGATTTCCGACAAAAAGAAGAAAGAAGAACCGGTGTTGGTGGAATCGATTTTCCCGACCAAACGTCCGGAATGTCTCGAAGCCGATGTCGTTCGGTTCCAGAATAACCGTGAAAAATGGATCGCTTTTATTGGGTTGATCGATGGTCGTCCGTATGAAATTTTTACCGGATTAGCCGATGACGAAGAAGGCCTTCTAATCCCACGATCGGTAACGAAAGGTACCATCATCAAGAGGAAAGATGGCGATGAAAGCCGTTACGACTTTCAGTATGCCAATAAAAGAGGATACAAAACAACGATGGAAGGCCTTAACTATAAATTTGAGCCCGTTTTCTGGAATTATGCCAAGCTGATCTCGGGAACATTACGTTACGGAATGCCTATCCATAAGGTCGTTGAGCTGGTTTCGAGCCTTTTGCTGAACGATGATTCAATCAATAATTGGAAAGCCGGAGTTGCCCGGGCCCTTAAAAAATACATACCCGACGGCACCTATGCCGAAGGTGCGGTATGTGGAAATTGTGGCTCCGACAAATTAATCTATCAGGAGGGTTGCCTTACCTGTAAAGATTGCGGCCATTCCAAGTGCGGTTAACTATAAATATCCATAAATGAATGATGGAAGCAGTACCAATCTTCGGTGCTGCTTTTCATTTTTTTGAAATTTTAAGTATTCAACACAAAATCAATTATCTTTGTATTGGTAAAAAATAAGAAATTAACTTTTTGTCTGAAAATGAGAAAAATAGTTGTCGTTTTCCTGTTTCTTACGGTCGTTTTTATTTCCTTAAGAATGCAAGGTCAGTCTTCGTTACATACCCAAATTTCTGTTCCGCAGTCCAATACCGAGAATTTTACCGATGACCATTTGAAGATTCATTGCGATCCCCGTGTCGATACCCTGATCCAAATACATCGCGAGGAAAATATCCGCAAAACAGGAATTGAAGGTTACCGGGTACAGATTTTTCAGGGGAATAAAGACGCTGCCTATCAGGCCAAAGCCAGGTTCCTTTCGACATATGAGAATATGAAGGTGTATGTGTTGTTTCAATCTCCTGATTTTAAGGTACGTGTTGGTGATTTTCGAACAAAAAGCGAAGCTCTGAAATTGAGAAACCAGCTTAAAAATGAATTTCCTTCCGTATTCATTATTGATGATTTAATCAGTTTGCCTGAAATCGATGAAAGTAAAGCCGGGCTATGACGGTTTCTTGTTCTTTTCATTTTCATTTCTTTCTCAAATCCATCGGCAAGTCGGTTGAACGATTCTTCTTTATTCCTTTTGTTGTATTTTTCCGATCTATTTAGATATAGATTACTGATTACCAGTTGTTTTGATTGTTCTGTGTTTTTTTTCTTCCCTTTATGAAAGAATTAATTAATTATTCCATATAACATATTGATATTTAGTAAATAAATTTTTAAATTAATCATGAATTGGAAAAGGTTTCTTTTCCTTTTTTGGGGGACTAAAAAAAACAGCAAAAACAAAAAAAATGATTTTATGGAAAATATAATCGACATTCTGGAAGAATATAAAAAACTTGATACAACGGTCAAGAAGGAAAATTTTGTTGCCGACGGATTTGAAAAAAAGAGTAGGAGATGGGAAAAAATCTACTTTAAGTTACTCATTGAAGATATCAATGAAACGTTTATTTTTGGTTATCCAATAAATGAAAAGGGAGAAAAAAGTGATCATGAGGTCTACATTCATTATCATAAAACAGCTTTTTTTCAAAAATTCCCAATTGTTGCCAGGGCAATTATCCGTCAGATACGGGCAAAAAGCACAAACGATATCCTTGAGGGGGTTGCTTCGCTTGAAGAGATGGAACCGATGGTGATTTTGCGGCTGAAAGAATTAACACAATAAAACGTTAAAGATTAGCTCGATGAGCTAACCTTTAACGTTTTGAATTTTGAGTATCTTATCGGTGAAGCTTTTTAATCAGCCTCGCCAGTTTTGAAGCATTCCGGTTACTCAGATAAGTTTTGATATGCCGGTCTTTCTTTGCATCATAGATATCTTTGATGGTCACAAGAATTCCTGTTTCTTCAACATCCCCAAATGTATCATTGATTGCAGTTCCGAATGAACGCATCGTGGGTGAAAGGTTCATATAGGCATTTACAAGAGGAGGAATGTTTTCACCCAGACTACGGACTTTCTTCGAAAGAATTTTGTAATCATCTTTTATATTGTTGTTGGTGAAGACTTTCTCGTATTTTTGGAAATCAATCCTGATCAAATATTTTTCTTTTGGATAAACCAACTCTTCGTGGTCGTTAAAATACTTGTTAAGGAAAGCCAAAATATAGTTCCGGGCTTCTAAGTTGAAGTGAGTGTACATGGTAACTTTCCCAAAATAGTATCTCATTTCGGGGTGATCGACAGACAAGGCACCCAACCCATCCCATAAATTATCGAGAGCATAAAGGGCTTTGGCTCCGGCTTTACTCGATTGGTAATCAGGATGGACAAAAGAACGGCCCAACTCGATGGTGTAAGGAAGATATTCGGTTGTAAATTTCTCGGTAAAATGGAATAAGTGGGAAGTCGCAATGTTGGGCTCCCCCTGAGCATTATACGATAAATTATTCCCCAGCAGATAGCGGTATCCACCCAGAATTTCTCTCGAATCAGGGTTCCATACAATTAATTGTTTATAGGGAATTTCGCAAGTGTCGTAAAAGTCGATATCGGTTTCCATACCGGTACCACCTCCTGCATGCCGGAAGGTAATCTCACGCAGACGTCCAATTTCGTGCATGATATTGGGGGAGTTATGAGCGGTAACAACATACAGCTGGTTGCCTCCTTTGTTGGTTTCCCTGAGAAATTTATCTTCGGTAAGCTCTGACTCGATCTGGTCTGTTGGGAGTTTTGGAACAATTTCCTTCATATAAATGAGTTTTCAATTTTTACTAGGTTCTTTAATAAAACCTATTTTACCTGTTGGGGCAATTGATAGGTTATTTTTTTTATTTCGCTGGCCCATTCCAGTGGCTTTTTCGTATGATCAAACGTGCGGTAGGAGATAGGCTTGCCAATGTAGATTTTAAAAGTTTTGTTTTGATGCTTAAATAATTCATCAACAAGGTACAGCATCTCAATGTTTAATTTGATCCGAAAGAATTTACGGATTTTTGAAAGGTTGTAAAAGAAGTTTGAATTACGTCCTTCAAAAAAGATGGGGATAATGTCTTTTTTATATTCGACGGCCTTTTGGATAAAGTGCTTTTGCCATTGAAGATCAACAATTTTCCCTTTTATTTTGCGGGAACACAATCCGGCAGGGAAAATCAGGATCTGATCGTTTGATTTGTATAGTTGTTCAACTAAAATCAACGAATCGCGTGATTGGGTTCCAACTTTATTGATTGGAACGAACCAATCTTTTAGTGGCGGAACCATCCCAAGCAAAAAATCGTTGGTCAGGCAACGTGTATCGCCAAAATTTTCGTTCAAAATTTTTAAAATAATGCCACCGTCTGCTCCTCCCAACGGATGGTTTCCTACGAATATAAATTTCTGGTCTTTAGGAACATTTTCAATGCCAAAAAGTTCATGATGCAGGTTGAGGTA
>Ga0116170_10001748_pt1 | contig 21643 bp, 11 predicted proteins | sample AD_JPNHW1_MetaG_FD_89797 | JGI IMG/M metagenome (GOLD analysis project Ga0116170, IMG submission 89797) | Active sludge microbial communities of municipal wastewater-treating anaerobic digesters from Japan - AD_JPNHW1_MetaG | ecosystem: Engineered > Bioreactor > Anaerobic > Digestate | place...
ACCATTTGATCTTTTCCTGGCATCAATAGGAACATGTGCCGGTATATATGTGAAGTCATTCTGTGACAACCGGCAGATCCCTTCTGATGGTATTAAAATTATTCAAAGTGCAAAGTACAACCATGAGACCGGGCTGCCAACCAATATTGATCTTGAGATAATTCTGCCTGAAAGTTTTCCGGATAAATATATCAATTCGGTCATCAATGTTGCAGAGCTGTGCAAAGTCAAAAAGACCATTTTGAGTCAACCTGAGTTTAAAATAAAAACAACAAAAAAATAATATCAAAAATGAAAATTGCAGTTCCTGTAACAAGTAACAATTTTATTGATTCACATTTCGGACATTGTGAGTCATATAATGTTTATACTATATCAGAAAACAACGAAATATCAGATATCAAAAAAGTTGCATCGCCCCAGGGCTGCGGATGTAAATCTGATATTGCCACTGTTTTTGCTGCCGATGGAGTGAAAATAATGCTGGCAGGAGGCATTGGCGACGGTGCCATAAATGTCCTGGGCAGGAATGGCATTGAAGTTATACGAGGCTGTGCAGGTGACGCTACTGAAGTGGTCAGACAATTTCTTTCGGGTGCGGTAGAAGACAGTGGCAGCAGCTGCCAGCAGCATCACGACCACCACCACGAGGGAGACCATCAATGCAGCCATCGCTAGAAGAGTCTCTTCTGCCTCATTAATTAACGGAAATTATTTAACAGGTACCGCTTCAGACTTAACTCTGATTAGCGGTATTTCTGTATATTGCCTATAGCGTTAGTGAACAAAATTTCAGGCTGTTGCGTTTATGTACTGATGAAGAGTTTTGCGTACATATAATTGATCATTCTTTTCCTTTCCGCAAATCTTATTATATCTGTTTGTTTAACATAAATCATATTAAGATGAAATCACTTAAGTTTTTATTGGTAATTGCACTTCTAACCGGATTTTCATTTGTTCAGACCGCACAGGCTCAGACTCAGAAAGTCCAGACAAAGACAGAATCATTTAAGGTATGGGGTAACTGTGATATGTGCAAAACGCGCATTGAAACAGCGGTTAAATCTGCCGGAGCAATATCAGCCTCATGGGACGGGAAGACTAAGATGCTGACCGTTACTTATGATCCTGCCAAATACAGTGTGGATAAATTCAGTAAAAAACTGGCTGAAGTAGGGCACGATACTGAGAGGTACAAGGCAGATACGAAGGTATACAATAGTCTGCCATCATGCTGCAGGTACGACAGGAACTAGTTGATTAAGCTCGTCATGTTTAACAGACTGGTTAAATACTTTCTGGACAACCGGCTTGTTACATTCATTTTCCTTGCGCTGTTTGTTGTTTTTGGCATTGTTTATTCGCCTTTCGGCTGGCATACAGGTGCACTGCCACGCGATCCGGTGCCTGTGGATGCAATACCTGATATAGGTGATAATCAGCAGATAGTAGCAACAGAATGGATGGGCCGGTCGCCCAGAGACATACAGGATCAGGTAACCTACCCTTTAACCACAGCATTGCTTGGTATACCAGATGTGAAGACTATCCGAAGCACTTCTATGTTCGGTATGTCATTCATCTATATAATTTTTGATGACAGGGCTGATTTCTACTGGTCCAGATCAAGGATACTTGAAAAGCTCAATTCTCTTCCACCAGGGACCCTGCCACAGGGGGTGACCCCAACGCTTGGGCCTGATGCTACCGCCCTTGGCCAGATTTTCTGGTATACCCTTGAAGGGCGTGATCAGGCAACAGGCAAGCCTGCAGGGGGATGGAGCCCTGAAGAACTACGTACCATTCAGGACTATTATGTAAGATACGGTATCGCCTCTGCCAGAGGAGTCTCTGAAGTTGCATCTGTTGGTGGATACGTTAAGGAGTACCAGGTGGATGTTAATCCTGATGCACTCAGGGCATATAATGTATCCATCATGGATGTCATGAATGCCGTCAGTAAAAGTAACCTTGACATAGGAGCCGAAACAATTGAGCTTAACAGGGTGGAGTATATCATAAGAGGAATAGGCTATGTAAAGACCCTGGAAGACCTCGAATATTCGGTTGTAGCCGTCAGGAACAATGTCCCCGTAAGGGTGAAGGATGTGGCAATGACATCATTCGGTCCTGCTACCAGAAGAGGCGGGCTTGACAAAGAAGGATCGGAAGCAGTTGGAGGTGTAGTGGTTGCAAGGTATGGCTCCAACCCTATCGATGTGATAAACAACGTCAAAGAAAAAATTAAGGATATCGATGCCGGGCTTCCTCAAAAGACATTGTCCGACGGAACCGTATCAAAAGTGACGATTGTGCCGTTTTATGATCGTACAGGACTTATAAAAGAGACGATAGGTACGCTTGAATCGGCACTATCCCATGAGATCCTGATCAGCATAATTGTTATTATCATTCTTGTTTTAAACATGCGGGCATCTTTAATCGTTGCCGGGTTACTGCCTGTTGGTGTATTGATGACTTTTATCCTGATGCACTTCTTTGGTGTTGATGCCAACATTGTTGCGCTTTCAGGAATTGCTATTGCCATTGGAGTGATGGCAGACATCGGTATTGTCGACGTGGAAAATATTCTCAGGCACCTTGAAATGCCTGAAAACAAAGGGATAAGGGATAAAAAGCTGCTTGGGGTCATTTACCAGGCAACAACAGAAGTAAGGGCTGCCGTTGTCACCTCCATCGCAACAACAATAGTCAGTTTTCTACCTGTTTTTGCCATGCAGGCTTCAGAGGGTAAACTGTTCAGACCACTTGCCTTCACAAAAACATTCGCACTGATATCGGCATTCCTGCTAGGAATAGTTGTGCTGCCTACACTGATGCACATCCTCTTCAATTTCCGGATAGACACAAAGAAGGCAAAGAAGATATGGAATACTGCTCTCATTGGTGCAGGTTTCATTTTCATAATATTATGGCATACCTGGGTTGCACTGGTTCTTATTGCCATCGGAATAAACAGCCTTCTTGAGCACCGCTGGTCTGAAGAGCGGAAAAATTACCCGGAGAAAATCAATATCGGGATAACGGTGCTGTTCGCACTGTGGTATCTCGCCGGTGAGTGGCTGCCTCTCGGAGCACATAACAGCGTGTTCCTGAACTTTGTCTTTGTGGCAGTCACGGTAGCCATCATCCTTACCCTTATGCTTCTTCTCATTCATTATTACGAAACAATTATACGATGGGCATTAATAAATAAATGGAAGTTCCTGATGCTGCCTCTCTTCACCCTTATCTTCGGATTGTTGGTATGGCAGGGTTTTGACAGGATCTTTGGGTTTGTTGCAAGGGGCTTTGAGTCAGCCGGATGGAAAGAGTTCAGGAAGACAAATCTGTGGATCAATGCCTCAGGTATTTTTCCCGGAACAGGAAAGGAATTTATGCCCTCGCTTAATGAAGGGTCATTCCTTTTAATGCCAACAAGTATGCCTCATGCAGGTATACAGCAAAACCTTGAATACATTGAGAAGCTTGATAAGCGACTGGCATCAATCCCTGAGGTGGAGATTGCTGTGGGTAAATGGGGCCGTGTAAATTCAGCCCTTGATCCTGCACCTGTACAGATGTTTGAAAACACAGTAAACTACCGCCCGGAATATATTCTTGACGATAACGGGCACAGGCTGAAGTTCAAAACCGACAGAAGCAGCGGCTTTGTACTTATAAACGGAAAGAGGTACAACCCCGCAAAAGATCCTTTCCGGGTCATCCCGGCAGATAGTCTTATACAGTCTCGCAATGGGGAATATTTCAGACAGTGGCGCCCACAGATCAAAAAACCTGATGACATCTGGAATGAGATTGTCAAAGTAACTGATCTGCCTGGGCTTACCTCAGCACCCAAACTCCAGCCTATAGAGACTAGGCTTGTGATGCTTTCTACAGGAATGAGGGCACCGATGGGGCTTAAAATATATGGACCCGACCTTCAGTCAATTGAGAAAGCCGGAATGGCTTTTGAACAGGCATTAAAAAAGGTTCCTACGATAAATCCTTCATCAGTCTTTTACGACCGGGCATTGGGCAGCCCGTATATTGAGGTGAGACTCAACCGTGAAGCCATGGCCAGGTACGGAATGAACATCAGCGATGTACAGGGAATACTTCAGGCAGCTATCGGTGGCATGTCGCTGAGTACCTCTGTCGAGGGCCGCGAAAGATTCCCCATTAGAGTCAGGTATGCACGTGAACTAAGGGACAATCCTGAAGATATAAAAAGGATACTTATCCCGGCCATGAACGGCGTTCAGGTACCTCTGGGTGAAATTGCAGATATAGATTATACCAGAGGCGAACAAATGATACGCAGTGAGGATACGTTTCTGGTTGGGTATGTGATATTTGACAAGACGGAAGGAAATGCTGAGGTGGGTGTGGTAAATGAGGCTGCCTCAATAATAAAAAAGGATATTGACTCGGGTCAGATCATTATTCCCTCCGGCGTGTCCTATAAGTTTGCAGGCAATTACGAACAGGAGATCAGGGCCACAAAAAGACTATCAATTGTAATACCCATAAGTCTGTTAATCATTTTCCTGTTGCTTTATTTTCAGTTCAGGACCGTCACCGCATCGCTCATTCATTTCTCAGGTGTCTTTGTCGCCTTTTCAGGTGGGTTCCTGATGCTCTGGCTCTACGGACAGGGTTGGTTTATGAATTTCTCCGTTGCCGGGATGAATATAAGAGATATGTTCCAGATGCACCCGATAAATATGAGTGTGGCCGTATGGGTGGGATTTATAGCGCTATTCGGGATTGCCACCAACGACGGAGTGATTATGGGGACATATATCCACCAGGTATTTATAGAGAGGTCTCCCTCAAGTGTGGCAGATGTCCGTGAGGCTGTGGTAGCCGCCGGGAAGAAACGGGTACGGCCTGCTTTGATGACAACAGCGGTGGCGATAATTGCACTGCTGCCTGTACTGACATCAACAGGTAAAGGCGCAGATATTATGGTTCCTATGGCTATCCCCACATTTGGCGGGATGGTGATTCAGGTGATGACAATCTTCGTTGTTCCGCTGTTTCAGTCAATATGGCGAGAGAATGCAATAACAAAGGCAGGTAACAAAAATGATCAGAATGAAAACATCAATGAAATATAGAGCTGTAATACCGGTAGTTTTTCTGTTCACATTTTTTCTGCCTGTGCCGGCGCAGACACCCGGTGACTCGCTGATAAGCTATCTGAAGGTTGCTGACTCAAAGAATCCTGTTATCCTGCAGAAATATAATGAATATCAGGCCTCCTTAAGGAGGGTTGCTCCGGCAGGTTCTCTTCAGGATCCTGACCTGAGCGTAGGTGTGTTTCTTTCTCCTATGGAGATAATAAGCGGCAGGCAGGTTGCTGATATCAGGCTGATGCAGATGTTTCCATGGTTTGGCTCGCTAAAAGCTGCAAAGGAAGAGATGAGCCAGATGGCAAATGCAAACTTTGAAGCGCTGCGCGCCGCCAGGCTTCAGGTGTCTTATGACGTCAGGAGCACATGGTATGAGCTTATAAAAACCAGGGGAAGCATCGGTATTTTACAGGAGAATATCAGCCTGCTACACACAATCGAGAAACTGGCTATTGCGAGGTACAAATCAGGCGGTCAGTCAGACAACGTAACGGTTAATTCAAGTGGTGCTGTTCAGGAAAATCCGGCAGATGGAGAAAGATCAGATGGACAGGGCATGCAAAGCATGACAGGCAACCAGGCAACCCGGATCCAGTCGGGGTCAATGCAGGCTATGGGAAGTGATCAGTCAGGAATAACAGGAACAGGAATAGCTGATCTCTACAGGATAAAAATTGAAATAAACGAACTGGAAAACAGCATAGCACTTCTGAAAGACAAAGAGAAGACTCTGACAGCCAGGTTTAACGGCTATCTTGACAGGGATCCCGCATCTGTTGTGGCACTCCCAGACTCTATCACAATGGAGTCACCGTACTATGGCCTTACAACGGTCACCGACAGCTCGTTCAAAAGCAACCCCATGCTTGTGATGCTCGAACATGAAAAGAAATCGGTTGAAGCACGGCAAAAGATGGCGGACCTAATGGGCTATCCCATGACCGGTATGGGTTTGAACTACTCAGTTATTGAAAGCAGCAGCATGTCTTCATCGTCTATGAATGGTAAAGATATGATTATGCCAATGGTTTCATTTACTCTTCCCATTTACAGAAAAAAATACAAGGCCTTGAAGGAAGAAGCAGGTTTTCAGAAGGAAGCTGTGATGCAAAATTATACAACAACGGTTAACTCACTTCAGTCCGAATTATATGAAGCGCTGCAACTGTACCAGGATGCAGGACGCCGAGTTGAATTATATAATAATCAATGTATCCTGATAAGAAGATCATTCAACATAATGGTTAAGTCGTTTGGATCGGCAGGCAGTTCTCTGACTGATCTTTTACAGGTAAGAAGAGAGCTAGCCGGTTATGATATGAAAAAAATTGAAGCCATCGCAGATTATAACACTTCTGTTGCATGGATAAAAAAGCTTATGGCAATAGAGGAGTAACAGGGTAAAAAATTACACTATGAAACACTCAATAATTATAAATAAACTATTTAAAGGAGAGTACATAAAGTACATTTTCATCTTTGCAGCAGGGTTCCTGGTCGGGTGGTTGGTTTTTTACACTCCTGCAAATAAACAAATAACATCTTCAAATTCTCCTTCGGAGGAAAAAGCGACCATTTGGACCTGTTCCATGCACCCTCAGATAAGGATGCCAAATCCCGGTAAATGCCCGATATGCGGAATGGACCTGATCCCTCTCATCCAGGGAGAAGGTCAGCACGATGACCATTCTGTTCATCTAACAAGAGAAGCAGCTGCGTTGGCGAATGTAATGACCACATTGGTCTCAAAACAAAACCCTGTGAAAGAAGTAAGGCTTTATGGCAAGGTACAGGCCGATGAAAGGCTGTTGCAGAGCCAGGTTTCCTATTTCTCCGGCCGTATTGAAAGACTTTACGCCAACTTTACCGGAGAAGGTGTAAAAAAAGGACAGCCGCTTGGCCTCATTTATTCGCCTGATCTGATCACAGCACAGCAGGAGCTTCTTGAATCAGCCAAAACAAAGCAGACAGAGCCAGAGATATATGAAGCGGCAAAAGAGAAACTGCGACAGTGGAAACTATCTGATGATCAGATACAAAACATTGAAGAGACCGGCAGGGCGACGGACAACTTTGAGGTTAAGGCAACCACTTCCGGCATCATCACTTCGCGTCTTGTGAACACAGGAGAGTACATTTCCCGGGGCGCAGTACTGTTTCAGGTAGCTGACCTCTCGCGTGTGTGGGTAGTTTTCGATGCATACGAGAGCGATCTTCCTTACATAAAGAAAGGAGATAAAGTCACGTTTTCAATTCAGGCCCTGCCAGGCAGAAATTTCACAGCCACAGTAACTTTTGTTGATCCGGTTTTTGATAGCGTAACACGTGTTGCAAGGGTCAGAACCGAAATTGCTAACACCGATGGACTGTTGAAACCGGAAATGTTTGCCACGGGAATCATCGATGCCGGCATAACAGCAAACAGTTCTTCTGTTGTGATTCCACGTTCAGCAGTGCTCTGGACAGGCAGACGTTCAATAGTTTATGTAAAGCAGCCCGGTACGGAGGATCCTGTTTTTCAGCTCAGGGAGATAGAACTGGGACCTTCACTTGGTGAAAGTTATGTTGTCATGAATGGCTTAAGTGAAGGAGAAGAGGTGGTAACAAGCGGTGCTTTCAGTGTAGATGCTGCCGCACAGCTGGAAGGTAAAAAAAGCATGATGAGCCAGGATTAAAAAAAAGGCTGCTTTCTTTTTGAAAGCAGCCTCTCTGATATCTGATTAAGGTGGTTTATTGCTTCATTATCTTAAGCATCCTGGTATTATTATTCTGTTTTATCTGAACAATGTAAATACCTGGCGACATGTTGACTCCAAAGCTAATAGTCTGATTATTCATTATATTTTCTTTAGAGATAAGCTTTCCGGTAATATCCGTGAGAGTAAACTCAATTGGTTCTTCGGCACCGGAAATGACCTGTAAACTGAAGTTGCTGCTGCTCGGGTTAGGCCATACAGAAACAGTGAGGTTTACAGGACCATCGGTATGGTTGGTGTTGTCAGGTTTTACCTCAGCAACTTTGACCTTGCCCATATCGTGAGGAACCATTACCAGAACCTCTTTAAAGGTGTAGTTCCATGAATTATCATAGCTGAAAATGATAATGTGGTATTCTCTTCCCGCACCCTTTGCCGATCTCTCAGCTCGCAGAAGAACGTTATGATTGTCAAGTATCTGCCAATCGGGGGCTGTGTCCCCATCTCCCTGTCCATTCTCAGGTTCATTGCTGTATACCCACAGTTCACTGGTCGAGGTAACGCAATTGTCAGTCACTTCATAGTCTAAAGAGACATTTACCATCTTATGGTTTGGAGGCCACAGGGGAGCAAGGGTGTCGGCAATATTTGATATTACAGGTGATTCACTATCCCAGACATAAACATCAAAGCTGCATGTGGCAGTTTTACCTTCAGCATTGGTAAGGACAAAGGTATTCGTTGTAACACCAATGGGGAATAATGATCCTGAAGGCATACCCCCTGTCTGAATAATTTCAACACCATTACCGCCACAGTTATATGCCGGAGTCACTGCCGGATAATTAACCACTGCCCCGCACAAACCCGGCGTATTGGAAGTATAAACTGTTTGCGGACATATTATCCCTGCAACAGGACAGGTGGTTGCAACAAAGTTATATTCTCCCGTTGACCTGTTAAAAGTGATATTATAGTTGCCTGCAGGAACCGGAATATTAGGGCCATACCCCCATGCAGAACCTGATGGGAAGGTATAACCGCCCCAGTTAATATCCCAGCTGTTATCCTGCCTGAATTTTACCTCACCATCAGCAAACGTGTAATCAGAGAGGGTGTAAATTACACCATCAGTGGTTTGCAGATCAATATCATCAGTCCAGCTGCCAAGAGCAGAACCGAGAATACCGATAGAAGGATAAACAAAACTATATTCGCCTGTGGTTATGTTGAATGTCACGGTGTATGCTCCTTCTGCTACCGGAATTGCAGGTCCTCCCAATGAAGCCGTACCTGTTGGGAACGTGCTTCCTCCCCAGTTCATATCCCAGCTGTTGTTGCTTCTGAACTTCGCTTCACCATTGGTAAAAGTGTACCCAAGGGTATATATTACGCCATCATAGGTTATCATGTCTATGTCAGGTCCTGATTCATAACCAGGAGGAACGGCGCTTCCAATGATCCCAATATAAGGGCTGCAACTGCTGACGCAGGCAAAATTATATTCGCCGGTAATCTTATTGAAAGTGACATCATAGGTACCCGTGTTTGTAACCATAATATCGGGGCCATACAGGTATCCTGTTCCTGTTGGGAAATCAGTTGCTCCCCAGTTTACGCACCACGAATTGTCCTGTCTGAATTTTACTCTTCCGGCCGTTAATGGCAGACCTGAGATAGTATATGTGATACCATCAGCTGTTGACATGTCAGTATCAACATCCCAGCCACTGAGTGAGCTTCCAAGGATGCCGATAGTCGGTTCGTAAGGACCGAGGTCAGTAAGCATCACATTGTCAAAATAGATGCTTATGCTTATTGCGCCTACCTCAAAGCTTAGTTTGTAGTAGTCAAAAACACAAGGTGCAGTAAAATCAAGTGTTATTGTCTGCCACCCGGTAGTTGCAAACTGAGTGTACCTGTCATCGCCCAGCAGGTTGACCCACGATCCTCCCTGTTGACCGAGGAACAAACCAAAAGTACGATCGGCATCGGCTTTGACATCAAAAGAAAGCCTGTAAGAATGACCCTGCGCTAAAGTAAATCCACCCTGCGCCAGTTGTACCTCCCAGGTATTGAAGCCTGTACTTAATATCTGGTAATTGCAGACCCCTTCAACAACTGTTGCGTTTGCATCTGCATAAACCTGGTAAGTGCTCCATACACCAGGAGGGGGCCATCCATCATTGGGACTGATGACGGTGGTTGTACTAAAATCACCATCAACAATGATGTTTTGGGCATTGGCTGGCAGAACTGCCAGCAGCAAAAGACCTAAAACAAGATTAGTAAAGATCTTTACCTTCATGCTTGCAAGATTTTAGTTAATAAATCAACACCACATTTATATACTCCGTCTACTGTCTTATTAACTAAATGAATGGCAAAGTTACTACGCCCGGCAGGGGAAGTCAATTTAATCTTTACGGGTAAAGCTGATTAAAAAATTAAAAAGAGGCTGTCATTTTTGGCAGCCTCTTTTAATTTTTATCGCTTGATAAATTTACGCGTTTTAGTAGCTTTTAAATCATCAACTTTAATAATGTAAATACCACGACTCAGGTCACTCAGGTCTATTCTTTCAGGTTCTGAAGAGGCAGCCTTTTTTATTATCAGAATCCCGAGTGAGTTATAAATTGATATGGAGGCATTTTTATCAACACCACTGACATACAACTCATTAGCAACAGGGTTAGGGTAAACACTTATTTCATTTTCATTTACCTTTTCAATTCCTGTTGATACAGCTTCCTGAGTAACAGTTATGGTCTGGGTGGCAACACCGCTTCCAAGAACTGTAACAGTTGCTGTTCTTGCTGTTGCAGAGGAGTTTGCAGTGGCCGTTAGTGTTATCGTAGCATTGTCAAACCCAGATCCCCTGCTAACGGTAAGCCAGCTCCTGTCAGCAGAAACCTCCCAGCTTACGTTTGATGTAATATCAAATGTCTTTGAACTGTTTTCAGGCTGGGCAATGGTCAGGGCATTTGATGAAACCGTAAGTGCGTCGGTCTCAACCGGAATAGGATCCCATCCATCACTACCTTTTGTGAAGTTAAGGGTGTTTATTTCTGTATTATCCGACAATGTTGGCGAAGTCAGTACGGTACACCATGTAACACGGCTTGCTGTATTGTTCTCACCTGACCTCTCGGTTGTTCCATATTCATACATATGGGCTGATTCTCCGCTGAGTGAGTTGGACCATCCTTCAGGTGAAACAAATGATTTGCCTTCAAAGCCGGTAAAGTTACTGGTATCAATTGTGGTGTTGTAGAATACCACCTCGCTGGTTGTCGCCTGCCATGGACGTCCAAAATATCCCGGTTTGGCATAATAGGTTGAAGCTGTTTCTATGCCTGGCACAGTGGATTTTACAGTACACTTGTACATCAGGAATCCTCTTCCACCGGTCTGTTGTGCAGCTGTAATATATGCTGCATCGCCTGACACATCGCTGGTGTTCATGACAAGATCAGATTTATAGAAAACAGCTGTCATACCGCCAAATAAATAATCCACATCTCCCATCATTGCTCCCTTTATTACAGCCACTCTTGCTCCGGCAGCTCCGTAGAATGAATCCTGACGTCCTATTACACGGCACCTGGTCAGTATTGCCTTATCAGCAGTGCCGGTAATTGCAATAGCCGCTGCACGTTCAACAAAACTCCTGTTCTGAACAGCAGTGTTACCCTTGTCAACTGGTCTTGTCCCTTTTCCTCCGGAAGTCCATTCAACCACAACATCCTCAGACTCCTTTTTCGAGATATACTGGTTAAATGAGTTTTCAAATATTATATCTTCAGCCTCAAAACCGGCACCATTCACAACTACAGTCGCATTCCAGTAGGAACCGTTGGTTGTTCCTGATCCCTTATTCTCGTAAGACAGAAACCCATTTTCCTTATTCACTCTCAGTACATCAGCGTCCCATTTCTGGTTGTTCTTCATACTGTAATAGTTGTAACCGTGTCCATAGTAAGAAGTGATCCTCACGGCATTGGCATCAATGTCAACCCCTTTGTTTTTCATGTCGATATCAGGGGTTGAAGATGCATTCTTAAGAGTAATATTGGGTTGTGCAACAACGAGCATCTCCTCATAGTTACCCGGGTCAATCATCACCACAACACGTTCTGAACCCGGGCGGGTCATTCTTGAGATATAGTCCAACGCAGCATTTATTGTAGTAAACTCCTTGTCAGGGCCCACATAAAGCGGAGATTTGTATGCTACGGCTGAATAGCGCGATATCTCAGGGAAATATGAAGTACCGGCATCGGAAAGAACATTTATTGTTACATAACCCGGGTCAGTGCCGGTGTATGCATATTCAGCATATTCAGTTGTAGCGGTACTGTTGCTTGCTGTCGAGTATGTTGTTCCGCCTTCAAAATTAAACGAAGCAGTATAATAATAGGCCACTCTTACTATGTCTCCGGCTGAGGCAGGCACCTTAATGGTGGAAGCAGGCTTTGCAGTAAGATGGCCCTTGGTAAGATCAATTGAAGCAGTGCCGGTAAACATTATTCCTTTGTATGCGCTGTTGGTTATTGCCCTGTCATCGAAAGGCCAAAGAGTTACCGGCTGAAATGTAATTGTTTTTGTAACATCCGCTCCAGCTATCTTAAGATTTGAAGTAAGCCCCATATCTACCGGGTATGCTTCAAGTCCGCTATACGAAATTGAATAGGTACCGTCCCTCAATGTGACGCTGCTGACAGGATTAAAACTGTATGAATATCCTGTCTCGTTCAGGTTGACAAATGTAAGAGTCAGCTTTGCAACCTGCTCATCAGTAAGACCGGTGATAGTTATTGCTGCATTATACCTGGTCTTTGGTGTAAAGGCAAGATCTGACGTGGTATTTGCTGTCACAGTTATTGTTGAAGGAGTGAAAGAGTAGTCATTTACGCCTGATGCGGTTATGGTATAGAGGCAATCGGGTTCAAGCTGTACTGAATAGGTAGAGGTATTTGCATCAACAACAGGTACCGGCACATAAATTTTGTTTGCGGCAGGGTCAGGAGTGTAAGTAAGGGTAAGTTTTGAGATATCTGTTCCTAAACCCGTTATGGACCCCGTTACGGTAAAAAGCGATGTCAGCTTTTGAATTACCACATTACATGATGTCGTTGTCACTGTCACTGCCAGGCTTGAGCCACTGCTTATAACATACTGGCTGGCATCCGAAAGGCTCAACGTATATGTGGAACCTACCGGGAGGCTCACTGTAAATGTACCGCCGGAAACAACCGCATTCCATACCTTACCGGCGCTGTTCTGGAAGTTAATACCGTATCCGGCCGGGATCCCGTCAGCGGCAGTGACATCCACTGTCCCGCTTATTGTTGCGTATGTGGCTGCTTTTCTGAAAATTCTGAAATAGCTTGGTTTTCCTACATTGTCAAATATTTTATATGAGCCAGCAGCCTTTGCCACAAAAGTAAGGGTATCAAGAGCACTAGTCACAGCAACCTGATCTGACTGGACAGCGGCATCAGAAGCATACTGAAAATTGATCTTACCACCCGCATCTGTCTTTTCTACTAGAGTTACTATGTCATCTTCATTCAGATCCAGGCTAAGGAACCTGCCGGTAGCTGCTGAAGCATTCACATACAGTCGGCCGGTATAGCCCGTAACACCTCCTGTGTTCGTATCATAGCGGGTAAGCTTTGTGTTTGTAGTCCTCAGACGGTCGTTAGTTCCTCCCGTCCAGCTGAGTATGCCTGCTGTAAAAGATACAGGCATTACATTCGTGCCGGATCCGGGAGTGATTGTTGTTGCATACCATGAGTTAATGGCTGCGGAGTCAAGGTGATTGGTGTAAACATCCGTGCTTAGTTGTTCGGCACCAAAATCCCAAACGTCAGTTTTTTGTCCATAGACCTGAACAAAAAAGCATAATAGGGCAAAACATGTTAAGAGTAAAGTTTTTTTCATGCCAGAGAGATTAGTTAAACATAAGAGATAAGATTAAGTCAAAGTGTACATGTAAAAATTAGCTACATTAAGTTATTTCAGCAGGCACAAAGCAATGTGGAGTTTTTAGTATAATACATGTATAATTTGATTTGATAGTTACAGTAATAAATTATAACAGAGAGTATAAATTGGGCTCTCCGGGTACTTTAGAGGCAGCATAAAACAGAAAAGGCTGTCGTGTCATGACAGCCTTTTCCATTATGATAAGATAAAGTCTTATAGTCTGTGAGCCCCGTCGCTTATCACAACATCATAGACTTTTGGTTTGAGACCGAATTTCTTTTCATAGGCATCAACTGCCACTGAAATAAAATTATTATAAAGCTCATCCTTTACCAGATTTATGGTGCATCCGCCGAATCCGCCTCCCATAACCCGTGAGCCTGTCACTCCGCACTCTCTGGCTATGTCGTTAAGGAAATCGAGCTCCTCGCAGCTTACCTCGTATAGTTTTGACATTCCGTAATGAGTCTGATACATCTTTTCTCCCACAGTCTCATAATCGCCTCTTTCCAGGGCATCGGATACATCGAGTACTCTTTGTATCTCATCAATAACATACTCGGCACGCATGAAATCTTCGCCTGATATTTTATTTCTGACAGCTCTCAGCTGCTCAATTGTAGCATCACGAAGGAATTCCACACCAATTGCTTTTGCAGCTTTTTCGCAGCTCTCGCGACGCTTGTTATATGCGCTGGAAGCCAGCTCGTGCTTCACAACCGAGTCGAGCAAGACAAGCTTATAACCGTCAGGATTGAAAGGATAATATTTATGTTCCATAGAGCGGCAGTCAAGACGCATTAAACTTCCCTCCCTGCCGAATAATGATGCGAACTGATCCATAATGCCGCATTTCACTCCACAATAGTTATGTTCAGTTGCCTGTCCTATCCGCGCCAGTTCAAACTTATCAATTCCGAGGTTCCACATATCATTCAAGGCAAATGAGAATGTGCTTTCCAGTGCTGCCGATGAGCTCATTCCTGCACCAAGAGGCACATTGCCGGCAAACGCCGTATCAAAACCGCCGATCTCTCCTCCCCTTTTGATTATCTCGCGGCAGACACCAAAAATATACCTTGCCCAACTCTCCGCAGGAATATCCTTTTCTTCAAGTCCAAACTCGGAATATTCGTTTATGTCAAGTGAAAAAACACGAACTTTGCCGGTCCCGTTCTTTCTTATCATTGCCATAATACACTTATCAATAGCCCCTGGAAATACGAAACCGCCATTATAATCGGTGTGCTCACCAATAAGATTTATACGGCCGGGAGATGCATAGATATCTCCCTGTGTTCCGAACTGTTTAAGAAAAGCTTCCCGTATTCTCTGTTCCATAGTTGTTGTAATTAAAATCTTTCGAAGTAAATTAAATACATTTTAATTCAATTCGCTAAAACGAAACGGGAAATTATCAGAAGAGTAAATAAGAGAGAATGTCCAAAACACAAAAATGTTTTAAGGAGTGGATTTTCTTTCCTGAATAAAATATAGGCTGATTGAAGACTTAGGCTTATATTTAAAAAAGGAAAGTTCAACAGTGATTTTAGTCCTGATAGCATTCGGGTTTTGTATATACATACTATTTTTGCATTAGATTTAAACGGGAATGAAACGTTCTGCTAAAAATAAGCCTGAAAATCAAAATGATGACCAGAACATTCTTGATGATTTAATAGCTGCCAACAAATCATTACAAAAAGAACTCGAAGAGTGTAGAAGGACAAACACTTTATATGGCAGAAAGATTGAGGGATTAAGTAATCAGATAGAAAGGGTCAGGGATAGTTACTCCAGATGCGAAGATGGCATTACAATATTTGATATTACCGAAGGTGTAAATCATCTGAGAATATGTGACATGAATCCCATGGCACAGAAGATCTTTAATGTCTCTCAGGAGAAGATTGATAGCGGGCTGTTTTTAAAAGAGATCATCAACGAAGAAAATTACCGGGTTTTTATAGAAGAAAAACTACCTTGTATTAAGCAGGGGCTCCTGGTTTTTTCAGCGGATGACATTGATTCTGTCAATGAGCATTGGGATGTAAAAACATTTCCAATGCATGACAGTTCCGGAGCAATTTCACATGCCGTTTCTGTCCACAGGAATGTGACGATAGAACATGAAAACAGGAAGTTATTAGCCATGCTCCAGGCCGCACTTGACAGTCTCCCGTTTGAGGTATGGATCCGTGATGCCAATGGCATTGAGGTTTATCAGAATAAGACTTCCAGGGCAGCCGAAGGGGACCTGATAGGCACAAGGATAAATGACATAAATATACCGGAACAAAAAATAAAAGAAGGCACAAGACTGATTAACAGAGTACTGAGCGGCGAGTTTATTACAGCTGAGACTTCATTTGAACAGGATGGGAAGACCAGATGGGTCAATATGATTCTTGATCCGGTAAAAACAGATAATGAGACGATAGGTTACGCTGCAATAATGGCGGATATTTCTGACAGGAAGAGTACCGAAAATGAATTACGTAACAGTGAAGAGAGATTTCGGCTTATTGCACGCCAGTCAAAGAACCTGCTTTATGATTACAACCTGCTCACCGGGCATATTGAGTGGGATGGTGCCATTGAAGAGGTAACAGGTTTTACACCTGCAGAGTATAAAGCTGTAATGTACGATGACTGGATCCGTATGGTCCATCCGGATGACCAGGAAGATACTGCAAACCAGTTTGAAAAAGCGCTTAAGGAGAATCAACCGTTCAGGGGGCAGTACCGGTACCGCAGGAAAGACGGAGATTATGTATGGATTGAAGAGAACAGCAAGGTTATGGAACTCTCTGAGGGAAAGCCTTCCAGGGTTATTGGTGTAATGATAGATATAACCGAAAGGAAGAATGCTGATGAGATAATATACAAAAGCCAGAAGCTCTTAAGCGAATCACAACGTATCGCACATATAGGCTCCTGGGAATATTACTACAGGGACGACATGCTTATCTGGAACGAAGAAGCGTATAAAATTCTTGGGCTTGAAAAACCAAAGCATACACCTGCAATTGAAGACTTCATTCATCTTGTCCATCCAGATGACAGGCAAAATATAATCGACCATTTTGAAAGGACGGTCAGGGAGAAGGACTTTAAAGACATTGAGTATAGGATCATAAGACCTGATGGAGAAATACGTTCTCTGTTAACCGTCGGGGCACTTGATTTTGATGAAAAAGGTAATGCCTATCGCTCTTTTGGCATACTCCAGGATCTTACAAAAAGAAAAAAAGATGAAGAGTTAATAAGGAGAAGCAAGGAACGGTATGATCTTGTAACAAACCTGTCTGGTTACGTGGTATTTGATCATGATCTCAAGCTGGGGAAAGTGAAATGGGCTGGTGCAATAAAGGAACTTACAGGATACTCACCGGAGGAGCTTTCTACCTTCTCCGCCGTTGAAGTAAACGAATTGCATCATCCTGATGACAGGGATCTGATAATGACTCAGCTGGGTCTACTGACTGACAACTTCTCAAGAAAACTTCAGTATCGTTTTTATAAAAAAGACCATGGATATATCTGGGTTGAAGCCAATGCTTTCCTTTTTGCAGATAAACATGGCAAGCCTGCAAGATGGCTGGGCATAATGAGAGATGTCACGGAGCAGAAACGCATCAATGAGCTCGTAAAGGAAAGTGAAGAAAAGCTCAGAAAGATATTCAACACCAGCAAGGACGGCATCCTGCTGATAAACAAGGAGCTGAAGATTCTGGAAATAAATGAGACGGCTCTTAAGAGAACCGGTTATACTCATGAAGAGATGATCGGGAGATCCATTAAGACTATATTAAGTGACGAAGGTGTAAACCATGTAAAGCAATACATTGGTTTACAGGAAGATCCTGACACATATATAACAATTGAAGAAAATGCAATAAAAAAAGATGGCGTTGTATTTCCGGTTGAATTCAATGCTACCAGCATACATCTGAGGGATCAGGAAGCATTTCTTTTAATGGTACGCGATATCTCAGAACGGAAACAGATGGAGAGAGAGTTGCTTAACAGTGTCATATCAACTGAAGAGAGAGAGCGACTTTATTTTTCGCAGGAACTGCATGATGGGCTGGGTCCGTTACTATCTGCCGCCAAATTATATGTTGAGTGGCTGGCAGATCCCACACCTAATGTTGACCAGGGAACAATAATACTGGACATATGGAAAATACTTGAAGAAGCAAACAAGTCAATAAGGGACATTTCTTTCAAACTCAGTCCGCATACATTGCAAAACTACGGGCTGGGAGAAGCGCTGAAAGCATATGCCAATAAAGTCGAGCAAACTGCAAAAGCAAAGATTACCATAAATAATACTATTGATGTCCGTATTGAAAATACTATTGAAACAATACTGTACAGGGTAATGTGTGAGTGTATAAACAATACCATCAAGCATGCTGATGCAAAGAGTATAAACATCAGGCTTAATCTTGCCGGTGACATGCTTTATGCATCCTATAACGATGATGGTAAAGGATTTAATGTTGATGAGACTTTTGAGAGCAGGAAAGGCATAGGCCTCCTCAACATGCAAAGCCGTATTAAGGCAGTGAACGGAACATTCTCAATAGACAGTGCATCCGGTAAAGGGATGAAGGTTGAGATAAAAATCCCTGTAAGAGTTTAGCAATTTCTGTTTTTTTACTACTTTAACCACGAAATTCACGCTAATGATAAGACTAATAATAACCGACGATCATGTTATGTTCAGGGAAAGCATCAGCAAGATGCTTACTATGAAGAAAATTGCTGAAGTAGAAGCAGAAGCATCAAATGGAGTTGAGCTTCTTAAGCTGCTTGAGACTCATAAACCTGATCTTGTACTTATGGATATTTCCATGCCTGAAATGGACGGAATTGAGGCGACAAGGAAAGCTATGGTTAAGTATCCCGATCTAAAGATTCTTACACTTTCTTCATTTGGCGACGAAAAATACTATTTCAGCATGCTTGAGGCTGGAACTAAAGGGTTTGTTTTGAAAAGCACCACAATTTCTGAGCTTGAGATGGCAATAAAAGAAGTTGCCGGAGGTGGAAGCTGGTTTTCAACCGAACTGCTGCAGAAGGTAATATTAAATATTAGTTCAAAACCCCGTAAGGAGGAGATCGTTGACCTGTCAGAACGGGAACTGGAAATACTTAAGCTTATCTGTGAAAATATGACCAACGAACAGATTGCCTCACGGATAAACCTCAGCTACGACACGGTAAAATGGCACAGGGCAAATATCCTGGCAAAAACGGGATGCAACAATGCTGTTGGGTTACTCCTCTTTGCCATAAAAAATAAACTGATCGAGATATAATGCCTTAAAACAAGGCAGAGAGCCCGTGTGAGCATGTCGCTTACACGGGCTCTTAGTTTTTACCCCTCCCTGGGGGTGGTATCCACCCACCCGCTCATACACCTAAAAACCATCCCCTTAACTTTTTTTTCCATCCTTCATAATGGGGATTTGCCTTACCCGCCGCTGTAATTTTGTTTCATCAATGAACCTGTAAAATACAAGGGCCGTGAAACAACTGAAAGTCATACTGGCAGACGATAATGAAACCTTCAGGGAAGCACTTAAAAGTGTACTGGTGAAAAAATTCGATGCACAAATAGTAGCAGAAGCCTCAAACGGAGACGAGTTCCGGAATATTAGGAATCTGTGGAACGCCGATCTTATCTTCATGGATATCATGATGCCTGATACCAGCGGCATAACCCTGGCCAGAGAGGCTATTGCAAACGACCCGGCTCTGAATTTCGTTGCTGTTACCATGCATTACGACAAAGTATACCTGCTCCCGCTTCTTGGTGCAGGATTTAAGGGATGCATTTTCAAGAACAACATCTTTACAGAATTGCAAAACGCAATTGAGGTGATACTTAACGGTCAGTTGTATTTCCCCAGGGAAATATCAATCAACTGAATTATGAACTATACAGCTTTATAAATAAAATAAGAAGTCATGGACATTAATCATTTGAAAAACAAGTTTATTGATGAAGCTGAATCGCTGCTGACAAACTTCGACAACATCCTGATAGACCTTGAGAAGACGGGTGATTTGGGAAAGGTTAACGAAGTCTTCAGGATAATGCACACTATCAAAGGTGCGAGCGGCATGTTTGGTTTTGACAAAGTGGTTGAGATAACTCACGAGCTTGAAAGCATATATGATCTTGTCAGGGAAAACATGCTTGGGATATCACCCCAGCTCATCGAGCTTACCTTCTCCTCTGCCGATCATATCAGGGCATTGCTGGCTGATGAGGCTTTTTCAAATAAGGATAACATCAAACGTCACAAGGAGCTTAAAAAAGCGATTGATGCTGTAAAGGAGATTAAAGATACCGCTGAGGAGGTTAAACCGGCTGAGAGTGAGAAAAAGGCTTCTGCAACAGGCAGAGTGACATGGAGCGTAATCTTCTACCCCAGCGATGAGCTTGTGAAAAGATGTGTGAACATGTCGTATACCTTTCACGATCTGTTCATCCTTGGCGATTATCATATTTCGAACCGCCCGTTTGACGCAGGCTTCGGCCCGTTCTGGACAATATTCCTTGTGACTGACAGGCCGTTCAGCGAAATTGAGGACGCCCTGATGTTTGTAATGGACTACTGTAAGATTACCAGGGTTGCCGACTTCGATATTTTTGAAGCTGAATCCCTGGAGAAGAGAGATAATACTCTGCGTAAAACAGGTGATGACGGATACAGGCTTGACGAACTCAATGAGCATTTCTTTGCCACGGAGACACCCAAAGAACCTAAGGAAGATATGACTGACAACAAGGCTGCAACATCTGTTCAGGCGACAAGAAAGGTGACCACACGCATTAATGTGGAAGCATCTAAACTTGATACCCTGATGTATCTGGTAAGTGAACTGGTAACTGCCAAATCGGAGTTACTGCTTGCCCTGAAAGTAAAAAATGAAATCAAAGCTATTGATACTGCCGAGAAAATTGAAAAACTGTCAAAGCAGTTCAGCGACAATGCCCTTAGCATCAGAATGGTCCCACTTGAGGAGATGCTCAATAAATTCAAACGGCTTATCCGTGATCTCGCAAAACAGCTGGGTAAAAAAATCGATTTTCAGATCATTGGCGAAGACACTGAGCTTGACAAGAACATTATTGATACAATAAACGAAACCATAATGCATCTTATCCGCAATTGTGTCGATCATGGCATAGAGACTCCTGAGAAGCGGAAAGAGATAGGAAAATCTGAAACGGGAGTAATAAAATTTGAAGCACACAAGGCAGGAAATTACATATATATAACCATCAGCGATGATGGGTCCGGAATAGACAGCGATCTGATCTACAGAAAGGCGAGAGAGAAGGGTTTTATAAATGAGGGGGTGGAACTGAGCAGGGAAGAGATACTGAATCTCATCTTCCTTCCGGGATTTTCAACAGCGGAGAGTCTGTCTAATGTCTCGGGAAGAGGAGTTGGCATGGATGTAGTCCTGAAAAGGATACAGGAATTAAGGGGGGAAATTGCCATCTCCTCCAGCCCGGGCTCCGGTACTGCATTTATTATCAAGCTTCAGCAGACAGTATCAATCATTAACACACTACTGGTAAAAGCAAACAATATCACATATGCTATTCCTATTGAAGATATTGAGTCCTGCCTGATTGAACAGCACTGTAATATTTCCGGCAGGCAAAATCACCTTCTGCCTTTCGGGGAGGAACTGATACCATATTTCAATTTGAGTATTGATGAACTAAGTGTATATGACAACAATGATAATGCCAGACTCATTGTCATAAAAAGACAGGCA
>Ga0116170_10001749_pt1 | contig 21628 bp, 18 predicted proteins | sample AD_JPNHW1_MetaG_FD_89797 | JGI IMG/M metagenome (GOLD analysis project Ga0116170, IMG submission 89797) | Active sludge microbial communities of municipal wastewater-treating anaerobic digesters from Japan - AD_JPNHW1_MetaG | ecosystem: Engineered > Bioreactor > Anaerobic > Digestate | place...
TTCAGACGTTCAAGCATGATCACTCCAGACGCTTTCGAAACGTGGCGATGGCCAGGCCCAGGGTCGCCACCGAGAACAACACCAGCGACAGGCATTCCGGCCATAGCGCCGCAAGTCCGGTGCCCTTGAGGTAGAGCCCGCGCAGAATGGCGATGTAGTAGCGGGCGGGCACCAGATAGGTGAAGACCTGCAGCGCTCTTGGCATGTTCCCGATATCGAACATGAAGCCGGAGAGCAGGAAGGCGGGCAGGAACGTGATGGTGAAGGCCATCTGGCTGGCCAACAACTGGCGCTTGGCCAGGGTGCTGATGAGGATGCCCAGCGCCAGAGCGCCCACCAGGTAGACGAGCGAAACCGCCGTCAGCAGCCACAGGCTGCCTCGCAAGGGCACATCAAACAGGTATCGACCCGCGAGCACGGAGAGCACCAGATCCGTCACGCCCAGGGCGAAATAGGGCGCCAGCTTCCCGAGGATCAGCTCCGGCCCGCGGACCGGCGTAGAGATGAGCTGCTCCATGGTGCCGACTTCCCATTCCCGGGCCACCGTCAGGGAGGTCAGCACCGCCGAGATCAGCATGACGATGACGGCGATGAGGCCTGGAACGATGAAGATCCGCGATTCCATGTCCGTGTTGAACCAGGCCCGCGCACGGAGATCCAGCGCGGCCTTGGGCGTCTGCCCGGACATGCGCCTGGATTTCTCTACCAGCCGCTCCTGTGAATAGCTGCGGACGATGGCTTCCGCGTAGCCCATGGCCAGGGTGGCGGTGTTCGCGTCGCTGCCGTCGGCGAGCACCTGCACGGCGGTGGCTCGGTCCGATGCGACCCTTCGTCCGAAATCGTTCGGGATCACCAATCCCATCATCGCGTCACCGCGATCCATGGCTTCGTCGATCTGGTCCCCGCGATCCACATGGCCGCGCAACTGGAAATAGCGCGATCCCTCAAAGCGGCCGATTAGGTCGCGGCTTTCGGCCGTTTGGCTCTGGTCCCAGACCAGCAGTGGCACGCGATCCACGTCCAGCGTCAGGGCGTAGCCGAACAGCAGGAGCAGGACCAGGGGCAGGGCTAGGCTGACGCCCAGCGCCCTGGGATCGCGCAGGACATGGATGAATTCCTTCCGGGCGATGGCCTTGAGTCGTTGGACATTCATTGTCTGAACTCCCGCTGGGAACCGTCCTCGCGGTCCCTGGCTTCGATCAACGAGACAAAGACATCCTCCAGCGAAGGCGTGATCCGTTCGATCGTTCCGAGCGTGAATCCAGCCTCGCGAAGCCTGGGACCCACTTGGGCTGCGAGTGCGTCCGCGCTTTCCGTCATGACGTGGATCTCGCGTCCGAAGAGGGCGGCGTCGCGAACGCCATCCAGGGTGGAAAGCAACGCCATGGCCTCCTGCGGCTTGTCGCAGGCGACGCGCAGTACCTGATCGGCCATCGCGTGTTCCTTCAGCTCGCGCGTGGTGCCCATGGCGATGCGTTCGCCCCGGTAGATGAGGGCCAGGCGATCGCAGTATTCGGCCTCTTCCATGTAGTGGGTCGTGACGAACACCGTGACGCCCTGATGGGCCATGGCGTGAATCAGTTCCCAGAAATTGCGGCGGCTGGACGGGTCCACGCCCGAGGTTGGCTCGTCCAGGAACAGCACGCGCGGTTCATGCAGCATCGCGCAGCCCAGGGAGAGCCGCTGCTTCCAGCCGCCCGGCAGCTGCCCGGTCAGCATCCTTCGCTGATCGCCCAGCTCGGCCATTTCCAGCACCCAGGCCTTGCGGGCTGCGCGCTTCTCGCGTGCGATCCGGTAGATGCCGCTGAAGAAGTCGATGTTCTCCTCGACGGTCAGATCCTCGTAGAGCGAGAACCGCTGGCTCATGTAGCCGATGGTCTGCTTGATCTGTTCGCGCTGGGTCCGGATATCCCAACCGGCGACGGTGCCGGTTCCGCCGGAGGGTTCCAGCAGGCCGCACAGCATGCGAATGGTGGTGGACTTCCCGGCCCCGTTGGGTCCCAGGAATCCAAAGATCTCGCCTTCGAACACGTCCAGGCTGACGCGGTTCACGGCCGTGAAGTCGCCGAAACGGCGCTCGAGGTCGCGCAGGGAAACCACGAGAGGACGTTCGCTCATGGCGTCTCCTTGGGCAGCACGGCCATGAAGATGTCTTCCAGCGTCGGTTCCACCCCGCGCAGCTCATGGATCTCGAAGCCTGCCTTGCCCATCGCTTCCTGCAGGGAACGGGTGGCCTTTTCTGCATCGTCTACGCGGATGTGGATCCGATCGCCGAAGAGCGCCACGTCATCGTGCTCCTTACGCAGCAGGGCCGCGGCCGCGCGGGGAGCGTCGCAGCGCAGTTCCAGAAGGCTGCCGGGCATGAGCCGTTTCACGCCGGGCACCGAATCGCAGGCCAGCAGGCGCCCCCGGTGCATCAGCCCGATGCGGCCGCAGCGTTCGGCCTCGTCCATGTAGGCGGTGGAGACAAAGATCGTTACGCGCTCTTCGAGCAGGCGGTACAGGATTCTCCAGAAATCGCGCCGGGAAACGGGATCCACGCCGTTTGTGGGCTCATCCAGGAACAGGACCCGCGGGGTGTGGATCAGGGCGCAGGCGAGCCCCAGCTTCTGCTTCATGCCGCCCGAGAGATTGCCCGCCTTGCGCAAGGCGAAAGGCGTCAGGTTGCTGAAGGCCAGCAGTTCCCGCGTTCTTGGCCCTCGCTCTTTGCGGGTCACGCCGTAGAGATCCGCGTAGAAGTCGATGTTCTCGATCACCGTGAGATCCGGGTACAGCCCGAATCGCTGGCTCATGTAGCCGATGCGGTCCTTGACGGCTTCGGCGTGCTTGCGGATGTCGAGGCCGTCCACGAAAGCTTCGCCGGCACTTGGATCCAGGATGCCCGTGAGCAGGCGCATGATCGTGGTCTTTCCGGCGCCGTCCGGGCCGACCAGGCCGAAGATCTCTCCTGGTTGGACATTGAATGTCACATCATCCACGGCGAGCGTCTCGCCAAAGCGGCGGGTGAGATGTTCGGCTCGGATGGCATCCATCAGTGTTGATCCACCAGCATGATCCGGGCGTCCGCAGGCATGCCGGGCTTCAGCTCCAGGCCGGGATTGGCCACGTCGATCTTGATCCGGTAGACCAGCTTCACCCGCTCCTTTCGGGTCTGGACGCTCTTGGGCGTGAATTCCGCCTGATCGGAGATGAAGGAAACCCGGCCTTCAAAGGATCGCCCGGGGAACGTGTCCACGTTCACCAGCGCCCGTTGTCCCAGCTTGACGCGCCCCAGCTCGGTTTCTTCGATATAGGCGCGAACCCATACGTGTTGTAGATCCGCCAGCGTCACGACGGAAGCGCCGGGGGCGATGTATTCTCCGGGCTCCGCGTTCTTGGAAAGCACGACGCCTGCCATCGGGGCGTTGAGGGTGGCGAAGTCCAGCTGGGTTCTGGCCAGGGCGGCGAGCTGCTTGGCCTGTTCATGCCTTGCCTGAGCTTGGGCGATTTCTTCGGCGCGCGGGCCCTTCTTGGCCAGGATGTAGGCTTGGCGGGCCTGGTTCACCTTGCCCTTGGCGGCCATGAAGGAAGCCTGGGTGGCCTCGTAGTCGCGCACGGAGAGGATCCCCTTGCGCTGCAGGTCGCGGGCGCGCGCCTCGTCGGGCTCCAGGCGTCGGAGGTCCGCCTCGGCCTGGTCCAGGACCGCCTTCGCCGACTCGATTTCCTCTTTCCGGGAACCGGCGCGCAGCTCGGTGAGCTGGGCGAAGGCCGTGGCTTCGCCGGCCCGCTGCGCCGATGCCTGCTGGGACAGATCCCTCGCGTCCAGCCGTGCAACCAGCTGTCCGGCTTGGACCATCTGGCCCTCATCCACGGGGCGTTCAATGATCCGACCGGCCACCTTGAAGCCCAGATCGACCTGGGTTGTTTCGATATTGCCGGAAAGATGGATGGATTCACCCGAGGGGTTCCGCCCGCAGTGAAGGGCAAGCGCGGCGGTGACGGTGACGGATGCCAGGAGCTGGGCTCGGTTCATGGATGCTCCGAAGGAAAGGGAATGGGCTGTTCGGGGTGGCGGGCGATGCCCCGCCAGAAGACTTCGAACCATTGGCGCTGGACGAGCGGAAGCGCGATTTCGGCGGGCTGGCCGATGATCCGTTGGGACATGGCGGGGATGAGATCCAGGATCTCGAGCTGCATGCGCACCAGGAAGAAGACGCAGATCAGGGGATGGATGTCCGATCGGATCTCGCCGCAGCGGATGCCCTGTTGAATCACTTCGACCACCTCCATGAAGAGGGGGCGGATGTGCTGCGTGAGCTGATCCCGGATGCCCTCGGCGCCCAGCACGATCTGGCCGCGGATCATGGATCGAAAACCCGCATCGTGCGTCAGGTGGGCGCGGTAGACCTCCAGCACATCCCAGATCTGTAGCGCCGCGTGGCGTTCACCCTTGGCGTGGGCGATGGCCTGGATGCCCTTGCGGATGACAGGGAGCATCCGTTCGATCAGGGCCGCGAATATGGCCTCCTTGTTCTCGAAGTGGTAGTAGATCAGCGCGGGATCGCATCCGGCTTCTCTTGCGATGGCCCGCAGGGTCGCGCCGGAAAGACCGTCGCGGGCGAACACCTTCTGGGCCGCATCAAGCAGCTGGCCGGGCTCCATCCGTTGGGATTTCGGGCCTCGCGGTCGGGATGATGGCGGTGACTCTTTCACGGGGATTCCTATTCAACACGTGTTGAATTATGGACGTCTTTGGCGCTTGGGCAAGCGGAATTTCATCGGCAGTTGAAAATGCCCCACGAAGGCCGCGTGTTCTTTCCTGCAAAAGAGTGGCTATTCTGATCCGGCCAATCGAACTTTGTGGGAGGCGCACTTGAAGATCCTCATCGTGGACGACTCATCGACGATGCGCCGCATCATCATCAACACGCTTTCCCGCATCGGATATTCCGATGTGGTCGAAGCCGAGCACGGCAAGGCCGGGCTCGAGAAGCTGGGTCAGGGTGGCGTCGAGATGATCATCACCGACTGGAACATGCCCGAGATGGACGGCCTGGAGTTCGTCCAGACGGTGCGCGGCCAGAACCCCAATATTCCGATCCTGATGGTCACTACGAACGCTGCGAAGGAGGACATCGTCCAGGCCCTTCAGGCGGGCGTGAACAACTACGTGGTGAAGCCCTTCACGCCGGATACCTTGAAGGAAAAGATCGAATCCCTGTTGGGCTGACCTGGGCCCTGTCGCGTGCCCCTGCTGCGGTTCAAAAGCGGCACGGCAGGTTGGCGCGAAGACTGGCGCTTTAGGCCGCACTGCGGCTAGACTGAGAACCTGCTGCGGGCGTAATTCAGTGGCAGAATGTCAGCTTCCCAAGCTGAACGTCGTCGGTTCGATCCCGATCGCCCGCTCCAGTCGCAAACCCCCGTCACCACTTGGTTTCGGGGGTTTCGTGTATGAGGCCGTGCAGTCTATTCGACGCGCATTCTTCCAGGATCGTCGAAACATCCCGCGATGCTCAATGCGCAGTGCGGGCAGCGGCCGTCCCCGGTGATCTCGCAGCGCTGGATGGCAAATCCTTCGCGCTCGATCAGCGTGCGGTCGCACTGGGGGCAGCGGGTGGCGGAGCCTTCGGGATCGTGGATATTGCCGGTGTAGACGTAGCGCAGGCCCTGGTCCAGGGCGATCCGGCGCGCGCGGGACAGGGTTCCAGGCGGCGTGGGGGGTGCATCGCGCAGGCGCCAGGCTGGATGGAACGCGGAGAGGTGCAGGGGAACCTCTGGGCCGAGTTCCGTCCGCACCCATCGCGCCAGGGCCGCTAATTCAACGTCCCCGTCGTTGTGCTCCGGGATCACGAGGGTCGTGAGCTCCAGCCAGCAGCTCGTTTCGTGGCGGATGTAGATGAGGGTCTCCAGAACGGGCCGTAGGTGCGCGCCGCACTGCCGCTGGTAGAACGCCTCGCTGAAGCTCTTCAGGTCCACGTTGGCGGCGTCCATGCGGGCGAAAAACTCGCGGCGCGGAGCGGGGTCGATGTAGCCCGCGGTGACGGCGATGTTCTGGATCCCCAGCGCGCGGCAGGCCTCGGCCGCATCCATGGTGTATTCCGCCGAGACGATGGGCTCGTTGTAGGTGTAGGCGACGCTCGCGCATTGGTGCGCCAGGGCCGTCTGGGCGATGGCTTCGGGAGCAGCGGAAGCCAGCCGGAGATCGCTTCCCAGGGCGTCGGGGTGGGCCCTGGAGAGGTGCGCGTTCTGGCAGAACCTGCACGTGAGATTGCATCCCACCGTGCCGAAGGAAAGCGCGTGGGATCCGGGATGGAAGTGGTACAGCGGCTTTTTCTCCACCGGGTCGATGGCCAGACCGGAAGTCCGGCCGTAGACGGTGGAGACGATCCCATCACCCTGGCGGGAACGGGAGGCGCAGAGGCCTTGTTGACCTTCGCGGAGGCGGCAATGGCGCGGGCATAGATCGCACTGAACCCGGCCATCCTCGAGAAGGTGCCACCACCGGCCCGGAAAGGCCATCAAGCGGGCTCCTTCCACTTGTCCACCGCGTAGCGCGAGAGCCGGAGATCCGGTGACCAGAAGTGCGCAGGCAGGCCCGCTTTGCGCTTGAGGGCCTCCAGGAAATCCCGTGGGATGGGCAGGCTCTCCCAGACCTGGGGCAGAAAAGTCGCGCGGTGTTCACGGCGCTCCCAGCGGCAATCCAGGATCAGGCCGGGGTGGTCCCGCAGTTGTGCCAGGGCGTCAGCTTCATCCGCGAAGGTCATTTCCGTGGCGGGGCCGACCCGGGATACTTCGATGCGCGTGTGCGCCAGCTCCGCGACCTCCAGAGGAAGAAACCTGGAGTCATGAAAGGCCGCGGCCACGGCGTTGGCGCGCACATCCTGTTCCAAGGTCCGCCAGGGCGTCAGGGAGCCGATGCAGCCGCGCAGTTGTCCTTCCTGGGTGAGCGTGACAAAGGTGGCGCCGGGCTCTCCGAGGCGAGGATCGTCCGCGTTCAACAATGGGCTTTCAAAACGCAGGCCAAAGTGGCCGGAAATGGCCTGGTGGGCCAGCGCCAACAGGGATTGGCCAAGGCTTTCCAGGCCGCGGTCAGGCATGGGGCGTGTCCGGTTCGGTGAAGGCGCTTTCGGTGAAGGCTATGGCCGCGTAGCCCACGACCTGGCTGCTGTGCTGGCCCCGGTCGCTGGATGGCGCATCGCCCGTGTCGCCGGAATTGCGGAGATCCAGCAGATGGGGGGACAGCTGCCGGTCGCGGGCGATCTGGATCAGCGCATTGATCCCTGTGGCGCCACAGGCCTGCTCGTGGTCGGTCAGGGGCTTGCGGTTCAGGATAGCCTGGACGGTGGCGTGATCGAGCCGGCGCGCCTCGTCGTAGGGGTGGTAGTGGGAGAGATCGGAACTGACGACGATCAGCGTGTCATCGCCGTCCCACAGCGCGTCCATGACGGCGGCCACCTCTGAATCGGAAGCCCATCCCACTAGGATCGGCACCAGTTCGAAGGTTCCCAGGACGTGCTGCAGGAAGGGCAGCTGAACCTCGATGGAATGTTCTTCCGCGTGGGGCAGATCGGAGGTCTCGATGCGCGAACTTTTGGGCGCGCATTGCAGGGCTGTTCGGTCGATGGGGACAACTCCCAGAGGGGTGGCGAAGCCGTCGGCCTCGGGCACCGCCAGCCCTTCCACCGCCATGCGATGAGCGGGGCCGAACACCACGACGCGGCGGTAGGAGTGATCCCTCAGGAGGGCATAGGCGCTGGCGGCCACGGACCCGGAGTAGACATAGCCGGCGTGGGGCACGATGAGCGCCTTGGGACGCTTGACGGTTTGCGGGTGCGCAGCGGCAAGCATCGCCTTGAGGGTGGAGGCGAGGTGGTCCGCTTCGCCTGGGTAGAACCGGCCGGCGACGGCTGCGGGGCGGATGCGGTTGACCTGGGTCATCTCGCACTCCTGTTGGTTGAACTCCGGCATCAATATGGGTTAACGCATGCCAAAATCCAAGCCCTTGCCTTAGATGTCATCTTCCATCGGGTCGAGCTTCTGCGTCAGATTCCTCACGCCGCTGGCGAGCAGGGCGTGCTCATAGGTGCGCGCCTGGCTGCAGAGCAGGGCGCCATTGGGATCGAGCCCTCGGCGCAGCACGGCGCCATCGGGGCCCAGCATCCGGCCCTTGGTCGTGTCGTGCAGTTGCAGTTCCATCAGCTCCAGCACCTGGGCCGCGACGATGGGATCCACCAGCGGGAAGCACACCTCCACGCGGTGGTCCAGGTTGCGCTGCATCAGATCGCCTGAAGCCAGAAGCACTTCGGCGTCTCCACCGTTGGCGAAGCAGTAGGCGCGGGCGTGTTCCAGGTAGCGGTCGATGATGGAAAGCACGCGGATGTTGTCGGAGAGCCCGGCCACGCCGGGGCGGATGCAGCAACTGCCGCGCACGATGAGATCGATCTGCACGCCGTCCTGGCTGGCTTCGTAGAGCCGCTGGATCATGGTGGGATCCACCAGCGCGTTCATCTTCAGGATCATGCGGGCGGGGCGACCCTCGCGGGCATGGGCGCGCTCGCGCTCGAAGCGGTCCAGCAGGGCTTGCCGGAAATGCTGCGGCGCGAGGATGAGCTGGTTGAACTTCGGCGGCCGGGTGTAGCCCGTCAACAGATTGAACAGGTTCGAGAGGTCCTCGCCGAATTCTGGCCGCGCCGTGAACAGGCCCAGATCCGAATACAGACGCGAGGTCCGCTCGTTGTAGTTGCCCGTGGATAGATGGCAGTAGCGCTTGATGCCGTCGCCTTCGCGGCGGATCACCAGGCACGCCTTGCCGTGGGTCTTCAGCGCGGGCATGCCGTAGACCACGTGGACGCCCGCCTTCTCCAGGCGCCGGGCCCAGGCGATGTTGGCCTCCTCGTCAAAGCGGGCGCGCAACTCCACGATGGCGGCCACCTGCTTTCCGCGCTCCGCGGCGCGTTCCAGGGCCGCGGCGATGGGGCTGGTGCGGCTCAGGCGGTAGAGCGTCATCTTGATGGCCAGCACCTGCGGGTCTTCAGCGGCTTCGCGGACGAAGCGCACCACGCTGTCGTCAAAGCTCTGGAAGGGGTGGTGCAGCAGGATGTCGTTGTGCCGGATGGCCTCGAAGACCGAAGGATGCGCCTCGAGTTGGGGCACCGGCAGGGGCGGCATGGTCGGATCTTTCAGGTGCGGAAGCTGCAACTGGTCGTAGAGCTGCATGAGATCCGAAAAGGCGGCGAAACCATCCGTGGGATAGAGATCCTCCGGCGCCAGCTCCAGCTCGCGGATCAGGGTGTCCAGCAAATTCTGGCTGAGCCCCTTCTCGTACTGAAGCCGCACCGCCGCACCTCGACGGCGGCTGCGCAGGTGTTCCTCCACCGTCTTCATCAGATCCTCGAAGGGATCCTCTTCCAGTGGCAGATCGCTGTCCCGCGTGACACGGAGCGCTTGGCAGTTCTTGATTGCATAGCCCTGGAAGACCCGCGGAAGGTGCATGCGCACCACGTCCTCCAGGATCACGAACGCATGGTGGCCCTGCATGGAGGGCACGCGCAGGAAGCGAGGTGTGACGCTGGTTGGCACATGGATCACCGATAGCTGGGAGACGGGCAGGCCCTCGGCTTCCAGGTATTCCTCGGCGTCCAGTTCGGCCATCAGCAACATGGCGCGATTGCCCAGGCGCGGGAAGGGATGTCCCGTGTCGACCGCCAGGGGGGTGATGAGCGGCAGCAGGTTGCGCTCGAAATAATCCTGGATGAACTCCCTTTGGGCGGCGTCCAGCTGCTCGGGCTTGAGGATGTAGATGCCTTCGGCGTTGAGCTGAGGCTCGATGACGTGATGGAAGAGCGTGTGCTGGCGGGCGGCCAGTTCGTGGATGCGCGCCGATACCTTGGCGAGCAGCTGCTTGGGCGTATGTCCGTCCGGGCCGGGGTGCGTGATGCCCGCGTCGATCTGGCGCCAGATGCCGGCCACGCGGACCATGAAGAATTCGTCCCAGTTGCTGGAGACGATGCCCAGGAACTTGACGCGCTCCAGCAGGGGCACCGCCGGATCTTCGGCTTCTTCCAGCACCCGCTCGTTGAACGCCAGCCAGGAGAGTTCCCGGTTCAGGATGTATTCGGGTCGAAGACTGAGGCTGCTCATGTCAAAAAGTCTCGCATCCACATGTAAAACGGGTGTGACGTCAAGGCGTGGCCGCTAGATTTCCCCGGGGCTCGTGGCGGCGTCCAGCGTGATGGAGCTGTCTTCGGCCGGGGCTTCCTGACGCACGGGGCAGGGGGCGACGCCGCAGCGTCGGCACCAGCTGCGCTGGCAGGGATCCACGTGCGTGTGCAGCTCGCCTTCCAGCGAGGCCTCCTGGATGATGCTTCGGCCGAAGGTCTCGGCCAAGTCGTGGGCTTTGACGATGGGGTAGAACTCGGGCAGCACCATGTGGATATCCACGTGAGTGTAGCGACCGCTGCGCATGGTTCTCAGTTCGTGGATCGCGATGATATCTACCGGGCGGGTGCGGTTGATGATGGCGATCAGGCTTGCCAGCAGCTCCGGATCCTCCATGTCCAGCAACGCCTGGCTCGAGCTGCGCACGAGCTTGAAGCCGGTGTAGGCCAGCAGGCCGGAGACAGCCAGGGCCATGAGCGGATCCAGCCAGCGCAAGCCCGTGATCCACACCATAATCAGGCCGGCCGCGATGCCGAGGGTGGTCCAGAAATCCGAAAGCACATGGTGCCCATCGGCTTCGATGGCCTTGGACCGTTGGTGGCGCCCCATGCGAACGAGAAAGAATCCGAGCAGGCCATTCAAGAGACCCGCGATAAAGTTCAGCCCGAGCCCTAGTCCCAGATTCTCCAGTTTGGCGCCGTGCCATAGGGTGTCGACGGCTTCCCAGGCGATGATCACCGCCGCCAGCGAGATGAGGCCGCCCTCGAAGACGGCGGAGAAATGCTCGATCTTGCCGTGCCCGTAAGGATGTTCGCGATCGGCGGGTTTGTCCGCGAAGATCACCGCGCCCAGGGCGAAGATGGCCGCCAGCACGTTGACGACGCTTTCGATGGCGTCGGACAGTAGCGCCGCGGAGTGGCTCACGCTGTAGGCGTAGAACTTCAGGCCGAGGATGAGGATGCCGGCGCCGATGGACAGGAGAACCACCCGCAGGCGGGTTTTCTGGGAAAGGTGTTCGGTGCTCATGGGACCGCCAGAGGAAGGTAATGCTTCATCATCGCCCGGACTTGAGATGCCGACAACGCACTGGCTAGGCGATGCGCAGATCCAGGTATGGGGACATTGTGCAAAAAACGATATTGATCTTTGGATTCAAATGGTGCGATATTGAGACTCGGTATCAACAACTGGTTGCGGCCTCGCCTCATCCATCTCATCCATCTCTCGCTTGGAGCGTTCCCATGAAACGCCTTGCCATCGGCCTGTCTGTCTCTCTTTTGGCCGCGCTGCGCGGCTTCGCCCAGTCCAGTCCGGAGCCATCCGATCCAATCCATTCCGTTCCTGCGTTCATTCAGGCCCAAGAAGCTCCATCGCCCTGTCGACCGCTGTTCAGCACCTCCGCCGGGATCACCGAGACGAACGTCCTGGAACTCGAATTCGGAGGACAGAAGCTGGCCCAGAGGGATGGTTCTCAATCCCTGCTATTTCCGACCCAGTTCAATCTGGGGGTCGCCTCCTGGGTGGATCTCCGTTTGGGGTGGTCGGCCCACAACCGTCTGCAGGGGGTGGATGGATCGAGGGCCGAGGGGTTCGGCGATCCGCAGATCGGCACGCAGATCCGTTTTCTCCCCCAGCAGGCCTGTGGAGTGGATCTGGGGTTGGCCTACTGGCACAAGTTCTCCCTGGCCAGCGCGCACAAGGGCATTGGAACCGGGGCCTCCGACGATTCCGCAGTCCTCGTCCTGACGCGGACATCGGGGAACTGGGTGTTCGATGTGAATGTGGGGGCCAATTGGGTGGGACGCGCGGATGACGCCCGTGGAGGGCGCGTCCGCCAACCGGTGGGCTCGTTCTGCGCCACCTGGCTGGTGGCTTCGGGCTGGAACGTGACCCTGGATACCTATGCGATCGGCGCGACCGAGCTGAGCCCCACCGTTATTTCCAGCATCCTGGCCGTGAGCCGGCGCATCTCTAGGGATCTGACCTTGGATATCGCTGTGGAGTCAGGCCTCAACCAGGCCGCGCCAAGACTGGGTTTGAACGCGGGTTTGGTCTGGCGCATGGGTCGAATCAAATAGACAATCGCTGTCGGAAAGTGCCCTATTTGGCCTTGGCCAGCAGATCCTTGACCGCGTCCTTGTGGACCATGAACGTGAGCATTTTCAGCTTCACGTAGTCGCCGCGGTAGAAGTAATAGCCGGGGAACATGCCGCGCTGGGAGGAACGGGCTGAATCTTTGACGAGGAACCAGTCCTGCCCACCTTTTGAGATATAGCCCACCACATGCAGGCCGTGGTCGTCCTCGGAGGTGTGGTTCGTGAAGCGGAACTCGCGGGCGCTCTGGTCGATGCGATCGGATGGGATATCAAAGCTGGGGATGATGGCGATGTTCTCGGCGCCGTTGTATCCGGGTTCGCTGACATCGCCGCCGATGGCCACCGTGTAGCCCTTCTGGATCGCGCGCTTGAAGGCGCTGTACCAGTCGTTCAGCGGCACGTTCAGATAGTCGGTGGTGTGCGCCCAGTTGTCGGGCACCTCGTAGGCGGCGTGAGCCCAGAAGGGGGCGTAATGGAAGGACATGACATCCACGTAGTCGTCCGGATTCAGGTTCACGATTTCCTGGCGGAAGGTCTGGGGCGTGTAGGTGCGCCCCTCGAATGTGAGCTTCGCTGGGGGAGCGCCCAGGTGCTTGTCGAGGATCAGGCGGACCGTGGCGATGATCTGATCCGCGTTCCAGTTCTGGGTGCGCTTCACAAGTTCCAGGTAGGCACTCAGTTCGCCGATCAGTAGCTCGTGATTGAAGGCGGTTTCGCCTGCCTTCAATCCGGTGTAGTCCGTTTCGGGCACGACGCCGTAGGCTTTCCAGATCCTCAGCACATCGCCGCTTTCGCCGCCTTCTGCCACGAGGCTGGTGCCCTTGGTTCGCACGAATTCACGGACCTTCTCGACGTAGTTCCAGTAGACCGTGTGCATTTCGGACAGCTTCAGCTCGCGGCCATGGAGACGCTTCAATTCCGATTCAAGGAATGACGTCGTGGAAAAGCACCAGCAGGTATTCGTCCACCACTGGCGCTTGGGCGGAAGATGCCAGGCCGCCTGGAACGCCTGGGGACTCGCTGGCCGATCCATCGCTGAGAAATCCAGGCTCAGGGTGCGCATGGGTTTGAGATCCGCGCTTTCTCCCACTGTGGATGGTGCCAGTCCCTTCTCGCGGGTCAGGAAGGCCTCTCGGTCCAGGAGCTCCTGCTTCTCGCGCGCCGTCGGAACGATGTCCTTGTAGATGGCCGGTTGCGCGTTCAACGCAAGGCTTCCACAAAGTCCGGCAACCAGCAGCAGGCTTGCGTTCGGGATGGAAAGGCGATGGGGCATGGCGGATCCTCCATGGTCCGGACCAGTCTAGATCCTTTCATCTCTCCACCTGCTTGGACATGACCGAGCCTAGCGATTCTTTTTTCGCGAAGACGCGGTGGTCGGTCGTTTCATCGATGCTGATGCCGATTCGCTCACCAAGTTTCTCACCTGCATGAGCACATTCTGGATCCGCTGCTGGAGGGGGGCGCTGTTTATCTGAATAGCCCTTTGCTGAGCTGCCTCCAGCATGAGGAGGGCCTCCGATGGTTTCCCGGAGTTGGCGAGCTGGACAGCCTGGGTCACCATGGCGCGCAGATCCTGTTCTTCTAGGTCATTGAGCTGCTGTTTGGCTTCTCTCCCACGGGGCGTTCCCCAGAATTTCCCTGCCACTTGGTTCAGCAGGGGCAAGGCTTTCTCTCGATCATTTCGCGCGAGATGGGTTACCCCAAGCCAGAATGGGAAATCGGGTTCATTGGGATACGCGAGAATGGCCTTCTCCTGAAAGGAGACGCTTTCCTCGAGCCGATTGATATCCAGTGCGTATAGCTGGCTGATCAGTTTCATGACATCGAGCTGAAAGGGTGGTTGTTTCTGGCTTCTCAGCAGGTATTCGCGAGCATGGACTAGATCGGGTGAAAGGGTATCGGGACGGGCCGTGTATCCCATGTTGTGCGCAGAGATCGTCTTCCCTGCCAGAATCTGAATCATGGGGTCATCGGGCGCCCCCTCCGCAGCCTTCATGAGATATGGGATGGCCTCGGAGCGGTTGGCCGCCTGTAGCAATTGGATGCCCTGTCCAAATTGTGCAGTGGCGCAGGCCGGATTGATACTTTCCGCCGCCTTGAAGTGGGCTCTCGCAAGATTCGCGAAATCCTCACTGAGGCGCGAAAGAGAAAGCGTGAGCAGACCAAGCCTTCCGTGGACTTGGTCCAGGGGGATGGGATGGCTGCTGAAGGTGCCATCGACCGCTAGGCTATCCAGGGTGAGGACACGGATGGGGATGGAATGGCGCGCCAGTATCTGGGCCAAGTATTCATGGAGTTCGGCATCCAGCGTTTCGGATAGACCAAGAAAGGCCTTTGGGAAGGCGTCTTTGGGGGGAACACCCTCGGCGAGCATGCGCATGAAGGTTCGGAGTTGTCGGCTCCGCTCCATGTTGCCCAGCATCAGGTAGTGGACCAGGAGCCAGGATCCGGCATAGAAACGGTCAACCTGCATGGAATCAGAGGAACCGTGAATCGGCGCGTTCTCCGATAGCAATTGGCGGACGGACATGAGTTGCAGTGTCTGAATCGTGATGAAGCGGTTCTTGTCCGGCGAGCCCAGGCGGACCTTGTTTCCATCTGTGGTCATCGTGCTGTAGAGCTCAGCCATGCCCTCATCCAGCCAGGTCGGAATATTGGGGAAATGCTGGTGGAGGAACTGATGCAGATACTCATGGAAGACGGTTCGTTCGACATGTTCGATGTCCATTCGCAGGGCGATGTAATTGCCGTCCGGACGGGGTGAACACCATCCCCCAACCCACTTTTGGTCACGATAGGGGTTGAATGTGGATTCCTGATTGAACAAATAGACATAGCTGGGAACTGGATCCTGGGTGGCAGGACCGCCGCGTTCTGGACCCGAGGTCATCTGACGTACGACTTCGCGCAAGGTCTCGAAATCCTGGGAAACCGCCCTGGTTGCGGCGGGCGAGACGCTGGAAAAGAATCGGAAGTGGGCGCTGGAGCCCTCGATCCAAGCCTTTCGATCGGCGGGTGTCACCGTTGGGACGGTCGCCTGGAGTCCAGAAACACACAGAAATAGACACAGGACAGCACACCGATGAAACGCCGAACCTGGGTTTCTGAACATGAGGCCCCCGTACTCTTTCGGATTTCAGACAATAGATGTCAAGTCTATCCAAACGACGACAGAAAACCCTTCGACCCGGAAAATCAGGTTGTGCAACGCCTGCCTTCCATTCACTTAGAACTTCGCTTTCAGACGCGAACCCGCTCGTGGCGTGGCTTTGGTCACAGGCCCATGACCTTGCGGAGCTGCGCGACCAGTTCTTCACCTTTGAGGGGCTTGTACAGCACGGCGCAGGCTCCCAGCTCCTTGAGCTTGGCTTCGCGATCGACGTCTCGTGCGGCGGTGAGGATGACGACAGGGAGCTTGGGATCGGCCCTGCGCGCCATGCGGGCGACGCTCTGGCCATCCAGATTGGGCATGTTGTAGTCGCTCAGCAGCAGGTCCGGCTTGGCGTTCCGAATGGCCTCCAGGGCTTCCAGCGCGGAGCCTGGAAGCAGGTCCTCCACCTCGAAGCCAGCGTCCTCCAAGAAGCCCCGGATGTATTGCCGCATGAAGGCGCTGTCGTCGATCACCAGGATCTTGGGCATCTCGCAAATCCATCCATAAGACTTGGGCGAGGATAGCACTTAAGCGTGATGCTGTCGCTGCGAGACCCAGTTCATGACTTCCAGGGGCGTCATGCGGTTCAGATCCAGGGCATTCAGCTCCTCGCGCAACGGATCCGGTGCGGGTTCCTCAAACAGGGGCAGGGCCGGTTGGATGGCGTCTGGCTTGCGGCGCTTGGGCGAGGTGATGGGGGGCTCCGTGGTCTCAGCCAGGATGCGCTGCGCCGCGGTGATGACGGATTTCGGAACGCCGGCCAAGCGTGCCACCTGGATGCCGTAGCTGCGATCGGCCGGGCCTTCCGCGATGCGATGCAGGAACAGCAGATGCTCTTCCCATTCCTGGACTTCCACGTGCAGATTGCGGAGGCGGGGATCTTCCGCGAGCTTGGTGAGCTCGAAGTAGTGCGTGGCGAACAGCGTCCGGGGCGCTCCCCCGCGGGTATCGCGCAGATGCAGGGCGATGGCTTCGGCCAGGGCAAGGCCATCCCGCGTGGAGGTTCCGCGGCCGATCTCGTCCAGGATCACCAGACTGGCGGGGGTGACCTGCGACAGGATGCGCGCGGTTTCGGTCATCTCGACCATGAACGTGCTTTGGCCCTTGGCCAGGAAATCGCTGGCGCCGATGCGTGTGAAGATGCGATCCGTCAGCGAGAAACGCATCAGTTCCGCGGGCACGAACGAGCCGGTCTGCGCCAGCACCACCAGCAGCGCGCCGGTGCGCAGGAACGTGGACTTGCCGCCCATGTTGGGGCCCGTGACCACGGCCATGGGATGTTCGCTTCTCAGGTCCAGATCATTGGGGATGCACTCGCGGCCCAGACGCGATTCCAGCATGGGATGGCGGGCGGCGCTCAGGATCAGTTCGCGGCCTTCCACGATCTCGGGCCGGATCCAGCCGTTGTGCCGGGCTTTTTCGGCGAAGGAGGCCAGCACATCCAGGCGCGCGACGGCCTGCGACAGTTCTGTCAAATCCGCCCGACGATCCAGGACCAGCGCCAGAAGCCTGCGGAACTGGGCTTCTTCGAGCTTCAGCTGATCGGTTTCCGCCGAGAGTAGCTTCTGCTCGAAGCTCATGAGCTTTTCGGTGGTGAACCGCTCGGCGTTGGCCAGGGTCTGCTTGCGGATGAAGTGCGCGGGCGCGGCCGCCAGGTTGGCTTTCGTGATCTCGAAGTAGTAGCCGAAGACGCGGTTGTACTTGATCTTCAGGCTCTGGATGCCGCTGGTGGCGCGTTCTTCCTCCTCCAGCTCCAGCATCACCTGCTTGGCGTCGCGCGCCAGACGCCGAACGGCGTCCAGTTCCGCGTCCACCCCTTCGTTGACGACGCCGCCCTTGTCCACCTCCAAAGGCGGGGCTTCCGCCAGGCAGCGCTTCAGTTCCGCGAGCAGCTCGCCGCACAGCGGCGTCGTCTCGATCCAGAGTTCCAGATCGTTGGCCTGCTCGAACCACCCCTCGTGGGCGAGCAGGGCTGGCAGCTTCTGAAGCTGCGCCAACCCTTCGCGCAACTGGCCCAGCTCTGGTGGCGTCGCAAGGCCCATCGCCACGCGCCCCAGCAGGCGATCCAGATCAGGAACCGAGCCCAGCAGTTTCTGGATGGGCTCGCGGCGACGATCCTCCGTCAGCCAGGCCACCTGGGACCAGCGCTTCTCGAGGCCGGCCCGCTCGCGTAGGGGCTGGTCCAGCCACCCGCGCAACAGGCGCGAGCCCATGCGCGTGCGGCAGGCGTCCAACAGGGCCAGCAGGCTGCCCTGCTTGGAGCCATCCAGGGTGTTGGCGAAGACTTCCAGATGGCGGGCCGACGTGGCATCCAGCAAGGGACCCACGGCGCCTAGTTCCAGCGAGATGCCCTGGATATGGGCGGGGCGCCCTTTCTGGGTGGCCTCGATCTGGTCCAGCAGCGCGCCCAGCGCGCCAATGGCGGCAGGGAAGGGATCCAGTCCCACGCCTTCCAGGTGCGTCCATCCAAAAAACGCGAGAATCTGCTGCCGCGCGCGTTCTGGTTCGAAGCGCCAAGCGGGCAGGCTCGTGCGCGCCGCTTCCAGTTCGAAATCATCCTTCGATCCTTCCGGAAGGATCAATTCCTGGGGGGCCAGCCGCTCCAGCGTGGAGGCGAGGAGTTCGCAGCCTTCGCCGGGGATGACGCGAAGCTGTCCCGACGCCAACTGCAGCAGGGCGATGCCCCAGCTCTCCTTGATCCGGTGGATCGAGGCCAGCCAGCGTCCATCGTCATCCAGCCACGTGCCCGGCGTGATGATGAGCTTGATGGCGCGCGGCAGCAGTCCCTTGACCTCTTCGGGTTTGGCGGTGGGCTCGGCGATGGCCGCCGAATAACCGGCCGCCAGCAGCTTGGGCAGGTAGGATTCCAGCGCGAAGTGCGGCACGCCGCACATGGGGGTCTCAGATTCAGAGCCCCGTCCCCGCATCGTCAGCGCGATCTCCAACACTGGTGCGGCCTTGACGGCGTCCTCGCCGAGCAGTTCGTAGAAGTCGCCCATGCGCGTCAGCAGGATCGCATCCCCCGCCTCGCGCTTGAGCGAGGCGATCTGCTGGAACATGGGTGTGGACATGGGTGATCCTGAGTGGGGCTGGGAGCGATGAACGTCGGATTCCGCTGGGGCGCGTTCGCGCTACATCCCCTCGCAGACGCGTTCGAGGGCTTCCACGAGCGGCGCGATGGAGGCTTCGTCGAGGGAGCAGAAGGCGATGCGGATGTAGCGGTCGCCCTGGCTGACGACGCCGACGCTTTCATCCTTGATCAGCTTCTGGCGCACATCGCCGGCGTTCAGGCCTTCACGAAGCTTCAGAAGACAGAAGCAGCCTGCGTTGAAAGGGAAGATGGTCCAGTGGCGGGTGGGGCGGTCGAGCGCGGCCTTCAGGGTGCGGTAGCGGCGCTCCATGATCATGCGCAGGCGCTCGAATTCCGCCTCGTGGCGCGGGTCCGCCAGCTCGATCTCGGTCAGGTGCTGGCTGATCCCCACGGGGCTGCCGATGCCGCTGCGCACCAGTCCCATGCACTTGTCGACCAGGATCTCGGCGGCTTCCTTGGCGACGCCGAAGTGCAGGAAGGCCGTGCGTCCGCCGAAGAACGAGAGCTCTTTCGTGATGCCGTCGCATTTCAGGGGGATCAGGTTGGGGCTGCGGCCGATGAGTTCGAAGAAGAGGCTCTTGGATTCACATTCCTGCTCGAAAACCAGGCCGTGATAGGCGTCGTCGCACCAGACGATGAGCGTGCGTTGTTCCGAGGCTTCTACGATCACGTCGGCGATGGCCTTCATCTCGGCTGGTGTCGGGCTGTATCCGTTCGGATTGCTGGGGAAGTTCAGCAGCAGGTGCGCCTTGTGCCCGGTCTGGGCGAGGGTGCGGCGCAGGCCTTCGACGTTGAATCCGCCCTGGTCGTTGTAGAAGGGAAAGGTGTCGAACCGGCCCGCCATGCGGATCTCGAAGACCTGTTGATAGTTGTCCCAGTGCAGGTCGGGGATGATCATCGTCTCGCCCGGCGTGAAGAACAGCTCCGCGCCCATGGTCAGCGCGTGGCAGATGCCAATGGTCACGGCACCAAGCCCGACCTCGGCCATGCGCGCGTCCTCCTTCACCAGCTTGGCGTGCCAGGCCTTGCGCGCGGCCTCGCGACCCTGCACTGGGCTGTATAGGAAGGCGTCGGCGGGGTTCAGGCCGGAGAGCTTTTCAGCGATGGGCGCAAGGGGGATGGGATTGCCCTTGCCGTCCGTGATCTGTCCGATGGTGGCGTTGATCTGGCAGTTCTTGGCCTGCCCGGCCTGGAATGGAATGCCCTTGGGCGAGAAGGATCGCTGGCCCAAGGGGGAGAGCGCGTTCAGGATCTGCGGTGAGACAGCCTTCAATCGCTCGTTGCGTTCCTGGGCTTCGGGATGAATGTTCACGGACACCTCGTGAACACAAGATTAACAAAGATCGCTGTTAGGGCCGACCATCCCAGCGCCATGAAATCCCCAGGAGCAGCGCTGCGGCCGCCAGCGCCACCAGGGCCACGGCGCTCCAGAGGCCCACGGCACCTGCCATCCAGCCCCCGGCCGTCAAAAGGCGGCTTCCCGCCATGGGACCCAGGGTGATGCCGCAGGAGAACGCCAGGCTGTGCAGCCCCAGAACGCGCCCATGCTGATGGGCGGGGGCGCGGTAGCTGGTCAACGTGGCAAGGGTCGGGATGGCCAGGATCTCGCCGACCGTCCAGATGATGGTGCAGAGTGCGAGGTACGCGCAGCCGCTTCCGAAGGGCATCAGTACGAAGCCCATGGCTAGCGCCGCAGCTCCCATTGCCGCGACGCGCGCGCCGTGAAAGGCATCCGCCACATGGGTTGCGGGCATCTGGAACAGCACGATCAGGATGCAGTTCAGGGCCATGAGGCGGCCGATCCCGGCCTCGCTCAGATGATAGAAATCCCGCAGGTACGGCGCGTAGGTGCTGACCACTTGGGCGAAGACCAAGCCCATGCCGAACGCCGCTACCAGCAGCAGGATGAGAAACCCGTCGCGCCGCATTCCCGTGCCTGGAACGGTCTTCGTTTCGCAGGCGGCCTTTTCTATCTCTGACTTGGGAGGGTGCGTTTCGGGAAATAGCCGGAGCAGCGCGATGGCGGCCAGCAGGCAGGTGATTCCATCCACCCAGAACAGCAGGCGGTAATCGTATTGCGCCAGGATTCCGCCCACGACGGGGCCGATGGTCGCCCCCAGGTTATTGGCGAGCCGATTGAGCACGAAGCCCTTGGCCCGCCGCTCTTCCGGGCAGTTGGCGGCCATGGCGGTCGCGTTGGCGGGCCAGAGGGCGGATGCGAAGAAACCCCACATGGCCGTGCAGGCCAGGATCCACGGGAAGGTTCGCAAAAAGGACAGCGCGATCAACAGCAGGCCCGCGCCCGTGAGGCTGAGCCGCTGAACGCGATAGGCCCCCATGCGGTCCGTGAGCAGGCCGCCCGCCCAGGCGCCCCCCAGCATGCCAGCCCCGTATCCGCTCATGACCAGGCCCGCCTGGGCCATGGGAATGCCCAAGGTTTGTTTCAGATAGAGGGTCATGAAGAACACGACCATCGAACCGCTCATATTCACCAGCTGAACGCCCGCGAGCATCCAGGCCTTGCGGGGCATTCCGGCGTAGGTGTCGCGGTAGCCGCCCCAAAGGCGGGCCATGAGATGGGGTTGGGTGGGCGAGCCTTCCTTTGCTGCCATGAAGGATGATCTCGGAGACGCGTCCTTCATTTCAGATCGAGTTGCTCTCCGGCCTTCAGAGAGCAGACCCGGGATTGGCCATTCCAGTGGATTTCCGCCTGGATCGCGCTGGCGGCCTTCAGTTTGGCGGCGGATACGCGGCCTTCCTTCCACGCGAGATCCACGCTCAGCCCTCCGCGCAGGTTCAGGCCGTTCACCTGACCGGATTTCCAGGCATCCGGCAGCGCGGGAAGCAGGTCCACTTCCACCTTGGGGCGAAGCCCATCCCAGTCCATCCGGCTTTGGGCCAGCATCTCAAGCACGCCGGAGGCTCCGCCGAAGTTTCCATCGATCTGAAATGGCGGATGGGCGTCGAACAGGTTGGTGTAGGTTCGTTCCGGGGCCAGCAGATTCTGCAGCAGGGTGTAGGCGCGGTTGCCGTCCCGCAGGCGGGACCAGAAGTTGATCTTCCAGGCGAGGCTCCAGCCCGTGCCCAGATCCGTGCGCTGTTCCAGCGTCTTGCGGGCGGCGGCGGCGAGGTCTGGCGTGTGCCTGGGATCAA
>Ga0116170_10001751_pt1 | contig 21608 bp, 8 predicted proteins | sample AD_JPNHW1_MetaG_FD_89797 | JGI IMG/M metagenome (GOLD analysis project Ga0116170, IMG submission 89797) | Active sludge microbial communities of municipal wastewater-treating anaerobic digesters from Japan - AD_JPNHW1_MetaG | ecosystem: Engineered > Bioreactor > Anaerobic > Digestate | place...
GTAAATCCCCAGCAAACTCCTTCCGGTCTGTACAACGGCATGATTGCTCCATACACGAATTATGCCGTTAAGGGTTTCTTGTGGTATCAGGGCGAAGCTAATGCTGATGATCCGCAGGCTTATGCAAAGCTTTTGCCTGCCCTTATCAAGGACTGGCGCAACCACTGGCAATTAGGAGACCTTACATTCTTGATAGCCCAACTGCCAAATTTCATGGAGGTTAATTATTCTCCTGAAGAAAGCAACTGGGCAAAAATGCGCGAAGTACAGCTCGAAACTGCCGAAACAGTACCCAATACCGGTGTTGGAGTTAATATCGATCTGGGCGAATGGAACGACATTCATCCAGGTAATAAAAAACCGGTTGGCGAAAGGCTTGCACTTCAGGCGATGAAGATTACATATAGCGACAACGAGGTGTTAAGCTCAGGGCCTATCCGAAAATCAGCCCGACTGGAAGGGAATAAAATCGTTATTTCATTTGACAATGTAGGGAGTGGCTTGGTATCAGGCAATGGAGAAGAGTTGTCGCACTTTGCCATTGCTGGTGATAATGGCGTTTACGAATGGGCCAATGCTGAAATTAGAAACAACGAAGTGGTTGTTTGGAACGACAAAATCGAAAAACCTGTTTCAGTAAGATACGCCTGGGCCGATAATCCTGATTTTGCCAACTTATACAATAAAGAAGGCCTGCCAGCCAGCCCATTTCAAATAGACATGCCTTTATCAATTGCCACAAATTACAATACAACCCCAAGTCAAAATTCGGCAAAAATCGATTCTTTATTCAAAGATTTCAAGACCGAATTTATGTGGAACGCTAAGGTGAAAATTTCCAACATGATCAACGTGGGCGAAAGCAAGCACGGGGTCAGACGCGTTATTCCCATAACCGGAGGAACATTTAGTGGCCCGAAAATCAAAGGTGAAGTTCTGCCTGGCGGAGAAGACTGGCAATTGGTTCGACCCGATGGCGATACCGAACTGTATGCCCGCTATCTCCTAAAAACCGACGACGGATGTGTCATTCAAATAATTAACAGAGCTTTAATGCACATGGGAACACCTGTCGAAGGTTTTTATTGCAGGTCGGCTATCGATTTGGAAGCGCCCAACAACAGCCCATACAATTATCTCAACCATGCCATTTATATTGGCACATTACAAATGCCTCAAATTAAGCAGGGCGAGGACCCTTATGTGATCATAGGAGTCTATAAGCTGTTGTAAATAAAAATATAATTATAAAAATGATTGTTTTATGAGGAAAGTTGAATTTGCTTTAAGAGGAGGGTGTATGATCGTGTTACTCATTGCATCAGTATCCCTGCCCTCTGTTGCAGAAACAAAAAGTGCAGGTAGTCAGAATACAAACGCTCCTTCTACGACAAAATATGTTTATCGGGGGGCAGGTAATCCCTACCTTCCGTTGTGGGAGCATTTGCCCGATGGGGAACCACGAGTGTTTGAAGATCCCGAAAACCCGGGAAAATACAGAGCTTACATCATTGGTTCACACGATGTAAGGACTAACAGTTATTGTGGTCCGGATAACCGGATGTGGTCTGCTCCAGTTGAAAATTTGTCGGAGTGGCGCGACGAAGGCCCCATCTTTACCTATCCAATCGAAAACCAGTGGGACGTGATGTATGCTCCCGACCTTGTTGAGGTAAAAAGAAAAGACGGCACTAAAGAATACTACTTGTTCCCCCACAGCCGCGGACGAAACCGTGAAGCGATGGTCTGCAAGGGAACCCGCCCCGAGGGACCATTCACACCCATTAACCTTAATGAAGATGGAACAAAAACTTTACCAGGAAGTATATTTGGCTTCGATCCTGCCGTATACATTGAAAACATTACTGATCCTAAAGACCCCGATTTCGAAATTGGCTTCAGGGCTTACGGTTTCTGGGGTTTCCAACGTTCGATGGCCGCTCAGTTGGATCAGAACACCATGTATTCGGTTCGCCCGGGCACTGAAATCATTAATTATCTTCTTCCAGCAAGTGCCCGTTACGGTGTAATCAGGGATCCTCAGGGAACAGAATATCCAAACGTCTATCCCGGTCAGGATTTGGGTACCTTCAATTTCTTCGAAGCTTCTTCCATCCGCAAGGTGGGCAATAAATACATTACAGTTTTCAGTGGTTACTCAGGACCAGAATACGGCGTTAGCAGTTCAAATTCTACGTTGCGTTACGCTGTTGCCGACTCCCCGCTGGGACCATGGAAAAGTGGTGGCGTTCTGGTCGATTCACGTGCCCCGGTATTAAATCAGGACGGATCCAAAATTGAAACAACCAATGCCGGTCATAACACACACGGTAGTATTCAGGAAATCAACGGACAATGGTATGTGTTTTATCACCGTCCACCCCGTGGTTTCGGTTTTGCCCGACAAGCTATGGTAGCGCCCATCACCATTCAGTGTGATGAGAAACCGGTAGCCCAGGGTGGAAGTGCCATCATCAGAGGCTACGACCCTTATGCAAAAGATCAGATCTGGACCGCAAAAGATAATCAGGGTACCGAATACAAAGGAGCCGAAGTAACTTCCGAAGGGTTTCATATTTACGGCCTCGATCCGTATCAATATTATTCAGCCGGATATGCCTGTTACCTTTCCGACACCAGGCTTCAGCAAGATTCGTGGGATATTTGGGATAACCACATGCCCATCACTAACGTGCAGAACGGTAGCATTGTCGGATTTAAATATTTTGGTTTTGCCGGACTTGACAAAGACACCAAAGGGCTGAATGCCTTTGAGGGAGCCAAAAAAGGAAACAAGACAGCATTCAACCTTTTCATTACACCTAAAACCGAAAAAAGTTTCAAGGTAAACGTTTGGATGGATGGACCATGGGAAAATGCAACTTGGAAAGGAAAGAAAATTGGAGAGATTATCGTTCCTGCCAACTCGAAACAGGAAACTACAAAATTCACCATCGACGTGGCCAAATCTGTTGAAGGTTTAGAAAAGAAACACGCTATTTTCCTGGTAGCCGAAGGAGCTGATCAGGAAGATTTATTCGATTTTATCGGCCTGGGATTCAGCTGTGCAAAAAAACCGATTGAACGTCCAATTGCGCCAATAGTGACTATTTCAGTCAACGGTAAAACGATTGAGGTTCCTTCAACTCCCGTTCGTTCTACCAATGCAAATGGCATTGTTGGGTACGACCAGTATGAGGCAAAGGTCACTCTTCCTGCGAGTACGACCCAAATACCGGTGGTAACAGCAGCGGCAAGCGATAAAGCAGTGAAAGTGGCCATTGAACAGGCTAAGTCAACTACTGGAATAGCTGTGGTAAAATGCGATTACAAAGGCTTGGTAAAAACCTACAAAGTGGTATTTGCACTTGAATAACAGCTGAATTCAGGATTAAAAATTATTAAAGGAATATTTCAAACCTACATTGGCTGTTCATTAGCCGGTGTAGGTTTTCTAATTTTCGAAATTCCACCTTCAATCTAAATGTTCCTTCCTTTGTATTGCGAAGGTTTAACGTTGAATTCGTTTTTGAAACATTTGCTAAAATAACTCACCGTTCCAAATCCAACCAATGAAGCAACATCGGCAATTGAACGACCTTGTTCCAACAACTGAGCGGCCTTTTTTAGACGAACCGAACGAATAAACTCAACCGGCGACAAGCCTGATATTGCCGTAAGTTTTCGGTACAAGGTGGTTCGGTCCATGTTCATGTCGCGGCTCAATTGTTCTACCGAATAGGCCATATCGCTGAGGTTTTTCTCTATTTGTTCCATCAATGAGTTTAAAAACTCCTCATCTACAATTGTGGTGGCAATTGAATTGGGTTTTATCTCGATTTGCTCTTTGAATAAGGCTTTTCGCCTTTCTTGTTGTTCTATCAAATTGCTGATACGCAACAATAAAAGATCCAGTTTAAACGGTTTGGTAATATACGCATCGGCATGTACTTTGAAACCTTCAAACTGATCTTCTTCCGATGATTTTGCCGTAAGCATCACAACCGGGATATGTGAAATCTGAACATCGGTTTTTATAAGGTTACAAAGCTCAGTTCCCGTCATCAGTGGCATCATTACATCGGTAATGACCAAATTGGGTTGTAATGCCCGCACTTTTTCCAACCCTTCCACGCCATTCGAGGCAGTGGTTACATCATAATATTCAGAAAGTTCCTGAGACAGAAATTTGCAGAACTCCAAATTGTCTTCAACAACCAATATTTGGATACTCGGTTTTGATAAGATTTGATTTATATTTCGGGGTTTTGTGTTGATTGTTTGTAGCTGATCAGGAATTTCGATGGTGAATGTGCTTCCGTGGTTTAGTTGACTTTTCACCGAAACCGTTCCGTTGTGCATTTGCACATATTGCTTCACCAGGTGCAGCCCAATGCCACTACCCCCGGTGGTTTGATCGTTGAGCTTTCCCTGATAGAAACGGTCGAATAGATGTGGCAGATCGGACTCTTGAATCCCGCACCCCGTGTCGGATACCGAGATGACGATGTTTGCCCCGGTCTCATTGGGTGTCGGCTTTTTCTCTACAGTCAAAGATATTTTCCCGCCTTTATTGGTATATTTCAATGCGTTAACCAGCAAGTTGTTCGCAATTTTCTTTAGTTTATCGGAGTCAACCATGGCGAAAATCCCAGGTGTTTCAATTTGTACTGAAAGTTCAATTCCCTTTTCCAGGGCATATTCCGTAAAAGTATCGACAATGGATTGAAGAAATTCATCAATCTGACAATATTCCAAATGCAATGTTTCACCTTTCATCTCAAGTTTCCTGAAATCAAGTAACTGGTTGACAAGATGAAGTAAATCTACCGCATTTTTATAAACACCTGTCAGTTTAGATCTTAACGGTTCTCCAATCTCTTTCTTCAGTATCGAGTCGAGAGGGGTAATTACCAACGTAAGGGGCGTTTTCAATTCGTGGCTGATATTGGTATAAAAAGCCATTTTTAGTTGGTCGAGCTCATCCTTTTGTTTTTTCTGCAATTTAGCCTTGCTCCTTTTGGTGTACTCAACCACAGTAAAGGTCAATACACTTGCAATCAGCACAAAATAAAGGAAGTATGCAAGCGATGTTTTCCAAAATGGAGGCAAAATTATAATGCTCAACTCGGCATATTGGTCGGGCCAGTTCATGCTGTTATTGGTGGCTTTCACCGTAAGTTTGTAGGTTCCAGGCGATAGATTGGTGTAGTTGATATGCCCAACCCCATTTGATGGCCGTATCTCAATCCACGAATGATCAACCCCTTCGAGTTGGTACTTGTAATACGTTTGGGTTGGGTTTACATAATTTAATGCACTTAGGTCGAAGCTAATAAAATTTTGAAAGTATTTCAATTTTAATGCTTTGGTATTGTTGATGGTTTTATTTAACACCACATTTCCGTCGTATGTATTGCCCACTCCAATCTCTTTTCCCGAAATGGATAAGCGTGTAAACACGGGAATGGGTAAAATACTTTTTTTGGCGTTATAACTATTTAAATCAATGGCATTAAAACCACTTAATCCACCCCAAAGCAGTTGGTTGTCTTTGGTCTTCCTCACCGAACGGGGCATAAATTCATTCCCGATCACCCCATCGAGATGATTAAAATTTGAAAAGGAAAAAGAGTAGTCTTTCCCTTCTTTTGTTACGCCTATACAAGAAATTCCATACGAAGCTGAAACCCAAATTCTCCCTTGGTAGTCTTCAGTAATCGAACGTATATTGTTGTTCATCAGCCCATCTTCTTTAAAAAAGCACCGTGAAAACCCATCGGAAGGATTGTAAACAAACAATCCGTCTTGAGTGCCAAACCAAATCAAGTTTCGATGGTCGATAAAAATGTCGTGATATTTTTTGTTGCTGTGAACAAGGAATGGATAAATACGGTCGTTCGGATATTCAATGGTTTTCGTTTTTGTATTGTAAATAAAAAGCCCTTTTTCTGCGTATAAAACGCCTAGTAACTGATCTTTTGAAATTTGTATCAGTTGGAAAATATGTCCAAGATCAGCTGAGGCTTCTACCCTTTCATATTTGCCCGTTTCGGGATCGAACAAACCAAATCCTTCAGTTGTGGTTAAGTAAAACGGTCCATCTTGGGCTTCATAAAGATATTGGCATACAACAGGCAAATCGAATTGTCTGATTTTTTCGTTGCCGATACAAAACAATCCATGTTGCCTGGTGCAAAGCCAAGTTCGGTTTTTACTATCCCGAACCAATTGATTGCAAAAGGCATCAGAAGGGATTACAGGAAAAAGCTGAAAGGATTTTTTGTCGTTTGAAAAATGATAAAGTCCGTTCTCGGTGCCAACCAACAAATTGTTGTTAAAGTCAATCAGGCAGTGAATAGCCAGTCTTTTGTTGTCTGAAATATTGAAAATCGAAGCATCGTAGTTCTTAAATTTGAAACGGTCGGGGTGATAATACAACAGCCCGTTGCTTTCGGTACCCAACCATAAACCGCCATCACGGTCAATAAATTGGTTGCTGATTTCGGCTTCAAGGCTCTTTCCATCCGAAAGTTTCAATTTCGAAGTGCAATTCGTTTCATTCAGAGTCGCATCGATGCTCCGAAACCCTGTTTTAGAACATGTCCAACTACAACCGTCCTTATCAACAAATAAGTCGTTCTGCCAAATGTCTTCAAGTACCTTTTCCCATTTTCGTTTCAAATAATCATATCTGATTAATATCCCACCTCCAAACACCCCGTTTCGGAGTTGATACAAGTATTCTTTATGTGGAAAGACTATTAGGGTTCGGGTATATCGTCTTGAACTTTCTCTAAAAGGGTTTTCGGTGTATAAAAGCTGTTGGTTTTCGATATTGTAACAATCCATTTGTCCCGATTTAAAAAACAGGAACACGAACGAATCCCGAACCTCGGCATGAAACAATTGTTCCGATTTATCTTGTAGGTTAGGTAGTTGTGATATGAAAACCGTTGCTTTTTTTTCACCTTTTCTTTTGAAGAATAAATCGTTTGAATTGGTCAGGTACCATGAGTTTTGTTGGGAATCGACAAAGAAATCGATCACGGAATTGATAATACCGCTACTTCGGAAAAGGCTATCGACATTGGCAACAAACATTTCTGTATATAAATCGAAGCAGGCCAGTTTGGTTTGGTTTTTTAACCACAACCGATTTTCATCATCCATATAAAAGCGATGGAACCCGTTGTAATTGGGCACAGGATACGCTTTGTTGTCGTCGGCATGTAAGTAGCTAAATTCAGTGCCATCGTAAATGTTAACAAGCCCCTCAGTAGCAAAAACCATTCGTCCATCGCTTAGCTGAGCTATGGCCCGAACCCGGTTATCGGAAAGCCCGTTGCTTGTGTTGATGGGAGAAAACACAAAATCGTCTTGCGCCCAAAGTTGGCAAGAAACAAAAAGAGCAACGAGCAGTAAGATTTGTTTCATCGTGTGGTCAATATGCTTTAATCGACATTTCACTTTGGCAAATGTATTCATTTGAAGCAAAAGATCGAATGATTCTTCTGGAATGAAAACATGTAGATTGCATTTTAAACCCACTTCCGTTTTTAGATAATTCATTTCCATTCAAATCATTTGCATCATTTGAAATAAAAACTACAACATCTGTTCTAAATTCTCTTTTTGTGTTGAGATACTTTTACAAAATTAAAACCATGAAACCATGAAAAATCAATTCACAATCCTCGTTTTGCTGGCAATAATAGGCGCTGCTTTTTCACAGCCAGCAAAAGCAATCAAAACCGAAAGCAAGCGTGATATTGCCTTCGGAACCGTGATTGATCCCAACGAACAAGTGAAAGCTTCGCGCAAACTGGCTAAAATATTGGCAAAACCAGGTTCTCCGCAATGGAGAGGAAAAGGCGACCAGAAAAGATTTTATCATTTCCCGGATGCAAACACCGATGTTCCGTACAGGGTTTGTGTCCCTTCAAACTGGAACGGAAAGTCGAAATTACCTCTGGTAATGTTCCTGCATGGCGGTTGGAACGACGAAAGTTCGTACCTTGACCAAAACGACAAGCAACTGGTAAAACTGGCCGATCAATATGGATTCCTTCTGGTTTCACCCTTGGGATACAAAAGTGCTTACGGAAATTCCCTGCTACTACCTGCTGTTTTCGGCCAACCCGAAGCAGCAAAAAAAATACTGTCGGAACGCACTTCAAAAAGGGACAGTGCCAATATTCTCAGCGAAAAGGATGTAATCAATGTAATTGAGTTGGTACTAAACGAATATCCGGTTGACCGTAAAAACATGTTCCTTACAGGGCATTCAATGGGTAGCGGTGGAACCTGGTATTTGGGGGCAAAGTATCGTAATTACTGGAAAGCTTTAGCCCCCATGTCGGGACCCTTTGTTCAGGAATCGACTTATCCCTGGGAGCGTATCCGTAAAATGGCTATTTTTATGAGCGAGGGTACCAAAGCACCGGCATCGTTGGAAGGAAGCCGGCAAATGGCCAACTGGATGAAAAATAATGGGTTCAATATCGAGTACAAGGAAGTCGATGCCGACCACCCGGGAATGGTACCACTTATTTTGCCCGATGTTTTTGAATTCTTCAATAAATGCAATTGATTTTTCTATATAACCGACAAAATCAAACTACTAATCTTAATATTAAAATTGAAATGATGAAAAACAAATTTCGATTTCTGATCATCCTTGCCTTGGTGCTAGTAGTACCAGTTGCAGCTATGGTGGTAATATCAGTGTCGGGGGTAGGTGGTATCGCCCCGCTTTCGAGACCCGAAGGACCTTGTGATATTTATGCGATAGGAGGTAATCCTTGTGTAGCTGCACACAGTAGCACCCGTGCGCTATATGCTTTGTATAATGGCCCCCTTTATCAGGTGATGCGCCAGTCCGATGGCAAAACCCTCGACATTGGCGTGGTAAAACCCACTGAAAACGACCCCGGCGGATATGCCGATGCTGCCGCTCAAGATGCTTTTTGCGCCAATACGTATTGCTGGATTACAACTTTATATGACCAGTCGGGCAAAGGCAACCACCTTGTTCAAGCACCTCGTGGAGCTTTTAGTGGCCCTGCAATGGGCGGTTTTAACAATTTGCCAATGGCCGACATGGCCCCTGTTACATTAATGGGGCATAAAGTTTACGGTATTTTTATTGCACCTGGCATGGGGTTGCGCTGGAACGATGCCAAAGGCACAGCAGTTGACGATCAATCCGAAGGACAGTATTGGGTGATTAGTGGACATCATTACAACAATGGTTGTTGCTATGATTATGGCAATGCCGAGACCGACAGCCGTGATGACGGCGATGGTACCATGGAAACCACATATTATGGAAATGCCAATTACTGGTATAGAGGCAAAGATGCCGGTCCATGGATTATGACCGACCAGGAAAACAACCTCGTTGGCTGTGTGAACGAATCACCCGATGATAAATATTGTGCCGACATTGAAAGTGTAACATGGCGTTTTGTGACTGCTACAGCCGATGGTGAACCGCATCATTGGAGAACAATGGGTGGAGATGCTCAGCAAGGCGACATGAAAATAGTATTCGATGGGCCAAGGATTAAAAACGACCGTAGCAGTTATGATCCGATGCGTAAACAGGGAGCCATATTGCTTGGCAATGGCGGCGACAACAGCAATGGATCGCAAGGTACGTTCTACGAAGGGGCAATGACAGCTCCAGGAACTTTCCCAACCAAAGAAACCAACCAAAAAATTCAGGCCAACATTGTTTCTGCAAAATACGATGTTCAAAGTGTAAATATCGCTCCTGCCATTGCAACCGATACACCAACTGGTCTTCAAACGTTTGCTCCTAAAACATCGCAAAACACAGTGGTTACTTATACAAACACCACTGGTTCAGAAATTAAAGACCTGACTCTAAACATCGACTTACCAAGCGGATGGAAGTCGGTGGTTTTGAATTCAAAAGAAACTTCGAAGAAATTTGCTGAAGCAATTGCTCCGGGTACAAGTGTTAATGCTACATTCACCATAACATCGGGTAACGAGGCTTTTAATGGTGATTTGGTAAGTAAAGCAAGCTGGACAAATCAGAACAACAAGGTTCAATCTGAGACAGCTATTGAAAAAGTCAGAAATGTTAGTCCTGTTAAAATTAACGAATTTCGAATAAGCGATGGTTCTGCAAGTAATTCAACCAACTCGTTTATCGAACTTTACAATGCAGGGGAAAATGAAGTTGACATCTCCAATTGGACGCTGACCCAACACCAAACCCAGTTGCCAATATTTTCTGCAATTAAAATTCCAGCCGGAACAAAATTGGCAGCTCGCAGTTTTTACCTGTTAGGTTTGTCAACCTCAGGTTTGGCTGTTCCTGCTAAAAAAGGAGAATCAACTATTTATGTAAGAAGTACAACTGGAATGTCGGTGGGTAATATGGTTGAAATTGGCACTGGTTCAATGACCGAAAAACGTAAAATTGCCAGTATTGTCAACCCCATTTTACCGAAAGAAGAACAACCTGCAAATCCTTTCCGACGCAGAAATGCACCGGGAACACCTACAACTATTTGGCAACCACTCCCCGACGGTCCAGTAGTTACTATTCCGGCAGGGTCAAAAAATATTCCTGTTACAAGCACTGATGGATTTGAAGTAAGTCAGAAAATGGCCATTGGCTATGGAGCTACTTATCCTACTACAGCACAGTCTATCGAAAAATACGAAGTGGTAACCATAACAAATGTTGGTAAACCTGGTACTCAGGCTTGGTTATCCATGGATGCAAAAGCAGGTGATACAAATATCAAGGTTTCATCGGTTGAAAATATCTCGGTAGGCGATAAAATCAGGCTTGATATAGAAAGTATGGGCTACGGAATCGAAACAGTTACGGTAAAAAGTGTTGGAACTAAGTCGGTTCGCAGTACTTTCGATGCACCATTAAAAGCAAATGAAGACCCCGGCACTGGACTCGAACTCGAAGCTCCGCTAAAATTCAACCATGCTTCGAATATGCCTTTCAGTGTAAAGGGAACAGGTATCAGTTTCGAACCAGCAACCGCTTTTGCCCACTCGAGCAACGAACCTGTACTGCCACTTTGCTTTGTTGTCGCACTCGATCAGCCATTGGCAAGCAATCACGATATTGACGATGTTGTGCTTGATTCAAAAGCAACAACAGCCGGCTATCAGGGAGTCAATGCTCCAAACCAGTTGTTTGGTGGCCCCGCACTTTCTTCAAACGCAGGAAATATGGTGTTGCGCGATGCAAAAGGCAATGTGGTTGATGGATTAAACTACGGCGGTTTGGTCGACCCGTGGGCTTCCGAAGGCTATCAGGCAAAATCAGGTGCCGGTGCTGGTGGGTGTTATGTTGCTTCTCCATCAGCAAGCAGAGGTGGCCGCTGGTGGATGGTAGCGACAACTGTACAACCCGACAGAAGTGCTGGCCGTTATCCCGATGGTACCGATACCGACAGTAATTGTGACGATTTTAAAGTTCAGAACACAACAACGCTGGTTGCGCCATCTAAAGTTGGTTCAAATAATATTAAAGTGAGCAGCGTGGCTGGCTTTAGCCTTGGACAAAAAATTATTGTTGATGCAGGAGTAAAAAGCGAAACTGTGGTAATAGCTGCAATAGGAACATCTGGGGGTACTTCCGTCGGAACTGCTGTAAAAGCCGGAGGAAAAGCGATACCTGTTGGTGGACTCGAAGGCTTCAGTGCCGGACAAACCATCACAATAGGAGAAGGAGTTAATAGCGAAACAGCAGTTATTGCTTCTACTGTAGCTGGTCGCCGTCGTTTTGGTGGCCCTGCAAATGTCCCAGTCGACACGATCAAAGTAACTACACCTCTTGCAAAAGCTCACGAAGTTGGTGCTCAGATAGCAGGTAGCGGAATTACACTTACTGCTCCATTGACCAAACAGCACGATAACGGTATGCCGGTAGCAACTAATATTTCTACTCCGGGTGGCCCTAATCAGTATGCAGTGAAACCTTGAAAGAGAGAGTAAAAGTTTAATATTACTTTCCGTAGCATTGGCGAATGTCGATGCTGCAGAGAGTTTCACATTAATAGGGAATTTTGTTTTGGAAACGAATAAAAACAACAATCATTCTTTCTGGCCGTGGTGGAGAATCTGCCTCATAGTGTTGATTTTAATGGCTATTATTGTGAGTTTTATTCTTTGCTGGCACTTTTTTCAAAGTGGATAAATGGCTGGCTGTAGAGGAGGTAGTCCTTGCAACGAGGTACTTAACAGCCGTTGGTCGGTTCTGTTTGGTGTTTTGCCTGTAAGTGGTTTGGCCTTGGGTACTTATCTTGCTATGCTGTTTGCTGTTTTCTATATCGAAAAAGAAACAGAATTATCTATCAGCCGCATGGCTTGGGGCACAATGCTGGTGCTGACGGGCTCAATTTCAGGTAGTGCAATATGGTTTACCATTGTACAAAAATGGTTCATTGGTAGTTTTTGCCCTTATTGTATGACTGCTCATATAATCGGACTAATTTTGACAGCTTTGATAGTTTGGCGGGCAACTAAAGAAACAGGCATTCATTTAAACGAAACACCATTAACCAATCAAGCAACGGTTGAAACAAATACAACTGTTGCCACAAAACGAATTATTAGCACAAAACTTATGATAAGTCTTGTGCTGATTGGACTGGCATTATCGGGGATTGTTGCTGTTTTTCAAATCAAATTCACCCCAATGCCGTTAAATAGTAAGGGAGAACAAACAAATAACCTTCCTTCTATCGACTACCAAACAGCACCAATTATCGGATCCCCATCTGCACGCTATATTATTACTGTACTCTTTGATTATCAATGTTCCCATTGTCAGAAAATCCATTTCATGCTCAACGATGTAGTTAGCCAATACAATGGAAAACTCGCGTTTGTGCTTTGCCCCACTCCTCTTAACACTCAATGTAATCCCTTTATTCCCCGCGATGTGGATGCTTTTAAAAACTCGTGTGAATTGGCCAAAGTTAGCTTGGCCGTTTGGTTGTCTAACCATGAAGCTTTTCACGAATTAGACAATTGGATGTTCACCTTTGAATCTGGAAATGGATGGAAACCAAGAAGCCTTGAAGATGCCATTTCAAAAGCAGTTGAATTAATTGGACATGAAAAGTTTAATGCGGCTTGGACAAATCCTTGGATCGAAGATTATATACAGCTTAGTGTTCAACTATTTGGTCAAACCATACAGGGAGGCAAAGGGGGCATCCCAAAAATAATTTTCGGTTCGAAATGGGTAATACCCGAACCCTATAATTCCGAAGACCTTGTAGATATTTTACAGAATAGTCTATTTGTACCTAAACCATAGCATGTTGTATGAATGATTAATAGAAATTTAAATAAATTATTGAAAACTTATGAAGACAAACTTATTGCTCATCTTAATTCTTTTGATTCAACTTCAACTGAATGCGCAAGAAAAATTTCCGGTTATCGTTCGTACAGATAAGGAACCAGTTGCTTCAGGTAAATTTGAACCCACATGGGAATCATTGAGCCAGTATCATGTACCCGAGTGGTTTAAAAATGCCAAATTCGGCATTTGGGCACACTGGGGTCCACAGTGCCAACCGGGTCAGGGCGACTGGTATGCCCGGTCGATGTACAACGAAGGCAGCCGCGAATACAAATGGCATGTCGAGCATTACGGTCATCCATCGAAGTTTGGGTTTAAAGATGTGATTAATGAGTGGAAAGCCGATAAATGGGATCCCGAAAAACTGGTAGCTCTTTATAAACGTGCAGGTGCTCAATATTTCTTCGCCATGGCCAACCACCACGACAACCTCGATATGTGGAACAGCAAATACCAGGAATGGAATACGATGCGGGTTGGCCCTCACAAAGACATACTTGCCGGATGGGCAAAAGCAGCTAAAAACAACGGTTTGCCTTTAGGTCTCAGTGTTCACGCTGCCCATGCCTGGTCGTGGTTGGAAGTATCACAACGTGCGGATAAAAACGGTGAATTTGCAGGTGTTCCCTACGATGGAAAACTGACAAAAGCCGACGGTAAAGGTACGTGGTGGGAAGGTCTGGACCCACAAGAATTGTATGCCCAAAACCACCCGCTTAGCGAAGAAAGTGAAGATATTAACAAGATTCATAGTCAATGGAACTGGGGAAATGGCGTTGCCATGCCATCGCAAGAGTATTGCGAGAAGTTTTACAACCGTACCATTGACATGATCAACCAGTTCAAACCCGACCTACTCTACTTTGACGATACCGCTCTTCCGCTTTACCCGGCAAGTGATGCCGGATTGAAAATAGCCGCTCATTTCTACAACAGCAACATGGCTCAACACAACGGAAATCTTGAAGCGGTGCTTTTGGGGAAAATCCTTACCCCAGAACAGAAAAAGTGCATGGTTTGGGATGTAGAACGTGGCGCACCCGACAAAATTCAGGAAGAGCCCTGGCAAACCTGCACCTGCATTGGCGAATGGCACTACAAAAATTCGATTTACGAGAACAACCGTTACAAAACAGCCCAATCAGTCATTCTCTCGCTGATCGATGTGGTGAGTAAGAACGGAAATATGCTTTTAAACATCCCCGTACGTGGCGATGGCACCATCGACGAGAAAGAAATTGCGATAGTGGAAGGCATTGCCGCATGGATGGACATCAACAAGGAAAGTATTTTCGATACCCGTCCATGGAAAGTATTTGGCGAAGGCCCTGCTGCCGATGCAGCTAATCCCATTAATGCTCAAGGCTTCAACGAAGGCCGCATCAAATTCACAGCTAAAGACATTCGATTCAACCAAAACGGAAAATTGCTTTATGTTACCGTAATGGGCGAACCCACCGAGAATATTTTGGTAAAGAACCTTAACAAACAGGTTCAGATCAAAAAGATTGAATTACTGGGCAGCAAAGAAAAAGTGAAATGGAGCCAAAACGAACAACAACTTGAAATTGAAAAACCAAGTTCAGTTCCGAACAAGATTGCCATAGTGTACATAGTTACAATGGATAAGTATTAGAATTCAGAATTTTAGGTCATGAGAAATAGTAAAAGAGTTTTAATTTCTATACTAACCTGTATTTTATTTGCTTTCGCAGCTGATCTGGGAGCCCAGGTTATCGTAAACAAACAAACACTGAAAAATGTTTCCGATTTTCCTTTGGCTACTCAAAAATCAGTTGCAGCAGTCTACTTCGATGAGACGGATGAAGTGTCAGTAAAAACAACCGCCCGACTTTTTGCCGATGATGTAGAAAGAGTTACCGGGAAGAAGCCTGTGTTGGCATCTTCCAAATCAAAACTTGCTGATTATGTCGTAATAATTGGCTCAATAGAAAAGAATCAGATCCTAAAAGAGCTGGTCAAAGCGGGAAAACTAAACGTTGACTCGCTTCGGAATCAGTGGGAACGGTACACAATTAAAACCATCGATAACCCATTCCCGGGGGTAACGCAGGCTTTGGTCATCGCTGGCAGCGACCGCCGCGGCGCATCGTACGGTGTGTTTTCGGTTTCCGAAGCCATTGGCGTTTCTCCCTGGTACTGGTGGGCCGATGTGCCAGTGCAGAAAAGCGCAATCCTGAATATCAAACCAGTCAACTTTACTTCGAAGAGCCCATCGGTAAAATACCGTGGCATTTTTATCAACGATGAAGATTGGGGCTTGAAACCTTGGTCATCGAACAACTATGAAAAAGATTTGGGTGACATCGGGCCAAAAACCTACGCTCAAGTCTGTGAACTGTTGTTACGACTCAAAGGAAACATGTTTGCCCCTGCCATGCATAGTTGTACTGGCGCTTTTTATTCGCACCCCGAGAGCAAGGTGGTAGCCGACCAATATGGAATTATCATTACCACATCGCATTGCGAACCTTTGTTGTTCAACAATGCGGCCAAATCTGAATGGGACAGCAAGCGCGATGGCGATTGGAACTACGCTAAAAATAAAGAGGTTATCCTGAAAAAAATGGACAACCGTGTGCGTGAGGCATCACCTTACGAAAACATCTATACCATAGCCATGCGTGGAGTGCACGACCAAGGTCTAAGGGGTAATCTCTCCGACAAGGAAAAAGTGGATGTCCTTACCCAGGTAATGGCTGACCAACGTGAAGTGTTGAAAAAATACCTAAAGAAACCGGCCAACGAAATACCGCAAATATTTGTCCCTTACAAAGAGACCATGGATGTATATGAACTTGGCTTACAGATCGCCGACGACGTTTCACTGATCTGGGTGGACGATAACTACGGTTACATGAAACGCCTGAGCAGCCCCGAAGAACAGAAACGTATCGGCGGTTCGGGAGTTTATTATCATTTCTCGTATTTGGGTGCTCCGCACGATTACCTATGGCTGAACACTACCCCTCCGGTATTGATGTACGAAGAACTGACCAAAGCATACAAAACAGGGGCAACCCGTTACTGGCTCGTTAATGTGGGCGATATAAAACCATCGGAACTGGGCATGCAAACATTCTTCGACCTTGCCTGGAATGTCAATGAGTTCGACTATACCAACATCAACCGGCACCAAAGCCAGTTTTTAGCCCGCACATTTGGTGCAAAATATGAAAAGAATTTTCAGGATATCTTAGACAATTATTACCGCCTTGCATGGAGCCGTAAACCCGAATTTATGGGTTGGGAACGCGAATGGGATGCGCCAAAATACAAGGATATTTTGAACACCGATTACTCGTTCCAGAACTACAACGATGCCCAACAGCGTTTGGCTGATTACAAGCGAATTTCGGACATGGCCAATAAAATTTCGAAAGAATTGCCAGAAAATTTACGTCCGGCATTTTTCGAGATGATGCCCTATCCGGTTATGGGTTCTTACCAAATGAACCGCAAGTTTCTGCTGGCTCAGTTGAACAGCGAATTGGTGAAAGAAAATAAATTAGCCAACGCCAATTGGGCCGCTGCTCAGGCCAAAGCCGCTTTCGACAGTATCAACAGTATGACTTCGACCTACAACACCATGCTCAATGGTAAATGGAACGGAATGATGGCTCTTGCACCTGGATGGTGTGCCAAATACCAGGATATGCCCAAAGTAACCATTAGAGAAGGCGTTGCAAGTTCACCGGTTGACCTTGAACCTGAAACGAGCAAAAACAAGCTGGAAGGTTGCACGATAATTGACCTGAAACAAATAAAAAACAAGGTGAGCAAAAACGGACACACGATCCGGTTGATCGAAGGACTTGGCTACGATTGGTATGCGCTGCAGTTAGGCGAAGTCACTGAGCAAACTGCTGATCCTAAAAACCTCGACAGTTCGCGGGTTGAATACGAATTCTCGGACGTAACAGACGATTCGGTTACCTTACACGTTTACAGTCTGCCGTTCTGGGCGCTCCACAAAGGAAAAAGCACCCGTTATGGCATCTCGGTTGATGGGCAACCTGTAGTTGTATCGCAAAGTGACCACAAAGAATATTCCGAACCCTGGAAAGATAGGGTAATGCAAAATGGTGTTGTTACAACAGCCAGGTTTGCTGCAAACAAATCACAGCCAACACATACACTCACGCTAACCTGTGGCGATCCAGGAATGATTATCCAACGTATTGTGATTGACTGGGGCGGATTGAAGAAAAGTTATGTGGGGCCAAGTATATCTGTACTTAAATAATTTAATTATAATGAGAACAAATAAAAAAAGATAAGATGACAATAAAAACTTTACTATTAATTGTCTGTGGAATAGTATTCCTTTCACTGACAAACAATCTTCAGGCTAAAACAAAAATATCCATCGACGTGAATAAGCCTGGTCACGCCATTTCCCCAACGCTCTTTGGGATATTCTTCGAGGATATTAACCTTTCGGCCGATGGGGGTATTTACCCCGAACTGGTGCGTAATCGCTCGTTCGAAGATGCCGACAGCCTTCAGTATTGGAAATTCAAAAGTGCCGATGGGAAAAGCAAAGCTTCGGTGAGCATTGCCAATTTGCAGGCCCACACACCGATACCTCCACTGAATGCATTCAACCGTAAAGCCGCTTTAATCGAAGCCAACGGTTCGTTCAATTTCGAAAACCAGGGTTATTTCGGGATGAACATCCAACAGGACGAAAGCTACTCGTTCAAAATGGCCGTAAGGGTTACCGATGGCTTCAAGTCTCCGGTGAAAGTAAAAGTGCTTAGCTCTACCGGGGCGGAGCTTGCTTCGGGCGAAGTGACTGGTTTTGACTCCAATTGGGAATATGCCTCGTTAACCCTTAAGGCAAATGGCAGCGACCCAAAAGCCCACCTCGAAATTTCGGGACAAGGCAATGGTAAATTATACCTCGACATGGTTTCATTAATTCCTGCCAAAACCTGGAAAAACCACGGCTTACGTACCGATTTAGCTGAGGCTATCGATGCACTGAACCCAACGTTCCTGCGTTTTCCGGGTGGTTGCTGGGTCGAAGGCGACGACTTTGCACACATGTACCAATGGAAAAATACCATTGGCAACATCGACTCGCGAACCTCACTTTGGAATATTTGGAGCTACAATGCCACCCATGGGTTGGGCTATCACGAATATTTGCAGTTAGCCGAAGACCTTGGGGCTGAACCACTCTTCTGCATCAATGCAGGTATTTCGCACAAAGAAGTAATCCTCGACGATCGGATTGGACCCTGGATTCAGGATGCCCTCGATGCCATTGAATATGCCAACGGCCCCGTCACTTCGGTTTGGGGCAGCATCCGTGCCAAAAACGGACACCCGGCTTCTTTCAACCTGAAATACCTCGAAATAGGAAACGAAAACTATGGCGATCAGTATTTTAAGAACTACGAAGTGATAGCTAAGGCAGTGTTGGCTAAGTATCCTTACATGAAACTGATTGCCAACGATTGGTCGGGAGGCCACCCAACCGAACCTACGCCTGAAATTCTTGATGAACATTACTATAATAGTCCCGATTGGTTTATCCTGAATGCTACAAAATATGATCGCTACGACCGCAAAGGTTCGAAAATTTTTGTGGGCGAATATGCTGTAACCAGCGGTACAGGCAATGGAAACCTTCGTGGTGCCATTGGTGAAGCTGCTTTTATGACCGGCATGGAGCGCAACTCCGACATCGTGGTGATGGGTGCTTATGCTCCACTTTTTTGCAATATCAACCACAAGCGCTGGCCAATTAACCTGATCAACTACGATAGCTATCGCTGGTACGGGCTACCGAGCTATTACGTTCAACAAATGTTTGCCAACAATCAGGGTACGGTGAACTTGCCGGTAACCATCGAGGGTAGTCCCGAGATGGAATTGCCTAACACAACAGGCCGCATCGGGTTGGGAACATGGAACAATACAGCCGAATTCAAAGACCTTAAAGTGGTTGATCCAAAAGGAAAAGTATTGTACCAAACCGATTTCTCGAAAAATATCGAGGACTGGACAAAAACCGGGCAGGGTGATTGGTCTGTACACGATGGTGTTTTGCGCCAGAATGCAATTGCTACCGGCGTTACTGCTTACGTTGGGGAGAAAACCTGGAAAGATTATACCATTACGTTGAAAGCCCGTAAACTATCGGGCAAAAATGGCTTTCAGATTTATTTCCACAACAATGGCAACAATGGACGTATCCGGTGGGATATTGGTGGTTACAACAATTCTACCAACGAAATGCAAATTGGGTTGAGTGCCGGTAGTATGAAAGGATCGGTTGAGCCCGGGCGTTGGTACGATGTGAAACTCGAAATTATGGGTAACTCCGTAAAAGGTTATTTGGACGGCAAATTGATACAGGAAGTTTCGTCCAATAGTTTGAATACAAAAACTCTTTGCGCCAGTGCGTCGCTCGATGAAAAAACAGGTGACATCATCGTGAAAGTGGTAAATGATTCGAACAAGGCTGTGCCAGCTCAAATCGACCTCAATGGTATTGGAAATCCTACAGGAGAAGGTAAAGCAACCATTTTGACTTCTGCCAACCCTCTTGATGAAAATACGATCGAAGAGCCAATAAAGGTATCACCGAAAACAGAAACCATTAAATTAGCAGGAAAAAATTGCAATCGTATTTTTCCAGGCAATTCATTAACAATAATTCGTATACCAAATTCAACAAAATAAGTAAGAAATGGAAAATATTTTAAGATCATTCGTCCTTTTAATCACGTTAGCTTTATGCTATCCGGTATGTGCAAAAGATAATCAAGCACAGAATCCGATTATTTTTGCCGATGTGCCCGACCTATCGATGATTCGTGTAGGCGATACCTATTACATGAGCAGTACCACCATGCACATGAATCCCGGGGTTCCTATTATGAAATCGAAAGACTTAGTAAACTGGAAATTGGTTAACTATGCCTATAATACCCTTGCCGATATCGATGAAACAAACCTGGAAAACGGGAAAAGCGAATATGGTCATGGTTCCTGGGCAAGTTGTATTCGTTATCACAACAATACTTATTACGTATCAACATTCTCTGGAACCACCCACAAAACCTATATCTATTCAACCCCGGACATTGAAAAAGGACCCTGGAATTTGATTACGCTTGATGCGCAATACCACGATCATACCATTTTCTTCGATGACAATGGAAAAACTTACATTATCTGGAGTGTGCGTAAAATCATGATCGCCGAATTAAAAGAGGACCTTTCGGGTGTAAAAGAAGGCACCGAAAGGGTTCTTATTGAAGATGTCAATGCACCAGCTGGTAAAAATGTTGGTCTTGGAGAAGGTTCCCAACTTTTCAAAGTGAATGGGAAATATTACCTGTATAATATTTGTTGGCCACAGGGTGGCATGCGCACGGTTGTAATCCACCGGGCCGATAACATCAATGGCCCATGGGAAGGCAAAGTAGGATTAATGGATCAGGGAGTTGCACAGGGAGGTATGATCGACACCCCTGATGGCCGCTGGTTTGCCTACCTTTTTCAGGACCACGGATCAGTTGGCCGCATCCCATTCCTGGTACCCATGAAGTGGGAAGACGGTTGGCCGGTTATTGGCATTAATGGGAAAGTTCCTGAAACGCTCGACCTGCCCGCAAGCAAAGGGTTAATCCCCGGCATTGTGAACAACGACGATTTTGACCGTAAAAAAGGCGAACCAGCTCTGCCACTGGTCTGGCAGTGGAACCATAACCCCGATAATTCATTGTGGACGGTGACCGAACGCAAAGGCTTTTTGAGGCTGAAAACCGGACGCATCGACTCGCTTTTCCTTAAATCTCGCAACACATTAACACAGCGCACTATTGGCCCTGTTTGTACCGGAACAACCCTGCTCGATGCTTCGAATTTGAAAGAGGGCGATTTTGCCGGGTTGACTGCCTTTCAGCGGAAATTCGGTCAGGTAGGCGTTAAAGTGGTCAACGGCCAGAAACAGCTTTTCATGGTAAGCAATAAAACCGACAAACCTACTGAACTGCAAAGCATACCACTTACTCAAAACAAAGTGTACCTCAAAATCGAATGCGATTTCAGGAATAAAATCGACGTGGCGAAATTCTTTTACAGCCTCAATCCCGAGTCCACGGGATGGAAACAAATTGGCGGCGAACTGAAAATGGAGTACACCCTGATGGAACACTTCATGGGATACCGTTTTGGATTGTTCAACTAC